>OBEQ011764023.1_pt1 | contig 15572 bp, 18 predicted proteins | sample 1670901 | NCBI WGS metagenome assembly OBEQ01 (sample SAMEA104232315, study PRJEB22302) | groundwater metagenome | biome: forest; feature: aquifer; material: groundwater | place: USA | collected 2011-08-07 | depth 5.4 m | reverse complement strand
TAAAAAAAGACAAAATCATGTCTTCACATGATTTTGTCTAGTAGATAAACTTCTACTTACCCTTTTATAACCTTCTATTATACCACAAATGAGCAAATTTTGCTTGCAAAAGCCTAGTAATGTTTTGGTATCTAAGTTAATTACATAATTTTATCTAGATCTCTCCTAACCGTGGGAGATATTGGTTTCTGTGGTCTAAACAATCTATTGAAGATTATTGCTCCTCTATTTAGTCTTCTTGGTGGAGATCCTTCATATTCGTCCAAATAGTCTTTAACCCCTCTGGTTACTATCGAACGAGGATTTTGAATTCTAAACAATGTATTTCTTAAACCTTCAACTATCCGATTCATAAGCGAATTATACCATTATCTTTCTGTTGAAATAGCAGCTTGAATCCAAATCCGAAAATTATAATCATTATAATTGCCCCCATGAAAGATGGACTATAGGGATTGACTGTTTGATAGATAAAACCTGCAACTATTGGACCAAGAATTCATACCATCAACATCTAGAACCTTGGTTTCCCCTGCACCAAATGCCACTGCAACCATTACAAATAAATGGTTTTCGTATATCTAATATTAAACTGGTGGTAAATCTGTCGATACAGAAGCTTTCAGGCGATAATGCTGAATACCCTTTTGTAATGTTATCTCCACCAATTCTCGCTCTAACAAATGCTTTAAATGATTACGACAAGCAGAGGCTGACAATCCAAGTGTTCGCTGTAACTCAATCATCGTTACTCCCTTTTCTCCTAAACTTTGTATTACTTCTGTAATTCTTATATCCAAGATTCCCGACTTTTTTTCGGCAAATGAGTAAGGTGCATATCTTTTTCCAATATCATTTCCTATTTTCTTAAGAGAATCCCTGACGCGAATTAGATAATGATTTTGCATTTTATTAAAGCTTCCATCATCTGTTATGGCGTCAAACAAAGGATGAATAAAATCTTTAAGAAATTCCTCACCTTTAGGAGACAATTTTGCACTAGAAAAATGATGTCGAGAAATTTCTGGATTTGTACGGGTTATTGCACCTCGATTCGACAATAAAGTTAAATGCATATATATTGATTTTCTCAGATTAGTAGAATTTGGCATCGAAGAAGCATCAAAATTGGTATCGTTATTAAGAATATCTATAATATCATCAACAGTAAACTCTATCTTCTTGATTAAATCACTCGTACAAGCTTTTGCGATTTTAGCCTGAAGTGATTGTGAGTCATTTAAATATTTAGTGGGAATATTATCCTGATTTACAAATCTAAACTTTGGCAAATTCTCATGCGTCCGTACATTTACTGAAGTATGATCTAACATTCCTGCCTGAAGTAAAGCTTCTGTTGCGAGTTTTACTGTATTTGGATAAATTCCTAGATTTTTTCCAATTTCAGTAATACTTCTATTTCCCTTTTCTAGTTCCAATAGAATTTTCATTCTAGTCAATGGAGCTCGATTGGCTTCTTTGCGGGGTATAGCAATACCTCCTAATACCGGATACAGGCTATATGTGTGCTCCTGTTCAAATTGGATAAAAAATGCAGCAATAGTTTGAAATTTCAGTCCCATTTCTGTCAGAGCCCATCCTACATGATTTATATTTCCATTTTTTGTTTTCAATAAAACTTTATTTAGCAAACCTTGCTTCAAAAGTTGATCCGGATATTCGTAAGCGCTTTTTTTATGAATCTCGCCGATCTTGGTACCTCCAAAAATTTCTCCGAATTTTTCAACATACTGTGATTTATAAATTACAGCACCTACTTCCCTGCGAAAAAATAGCAATGTCGCTGCCCTGACTGTGTTTTCAAAGGCGGAAGCCAGAGCTTCAACCTGTTTATCTCTTTCAACAGGAAAAGGAGTAGAATTTACCGAAATATATTCCTCACCATTTCTAAAACGAGAATGACCTGATTCACCCACTGAATTACCTATCCACTTTTCTTTTATCATGCTAGTCGAGTGATCGAGGTTGAACCTCGATTAGAGCTTTGTAAATGCCTATATTAAATTATTTTTTAGCTTTCGTTCCAGAGAATGAATAAATTTTTCTTTTCCTATTATTTGTCCCCAAGCAGGAATAGGAAAAATTTCGTTCCACTTATTACCTATCCCTGATAAGATAAATTCCTTGTATGCTTTTTTCTGGTTTTGAGGATGATCCGAAAAATGTGCCAAGATAAAGCTTTTATCTATAATGCGATTAAAATCATGTTGGCTATCAAAATATGCACCATTACTGCTCCAGAAATAATCATTAGGATTTTCAACAATATGTGCCCTAACCGGATTTAGATGAATATAACGCACAAGTTCAAGTAAATACGACTCTTTATCCACCAGAAATGATTTATACCTGCCTTGGAATAGGTGACCAACATGATTGTATTTTCGATTAAAGTACATTGTATAACCTGTTTGTAACACTTGCATAATTTTATCAATAGAGTGCTTTTTTACTTCAATAAGTAAGTGCAGGTGGTTGGGCATCAATACAAAAGCATGCAGATTAAATGGAAATTTCTTTTGGCATTTCTCGATATTTAGGGTATATCTACTAAAGTCGCGTGGATCATCTAGAAAAATCTTTCTTTTATCATTTCCTCGTGCGGTAATATGAAACAGTGCGCCTTTAAAATGAATCAGAGGACTTTTGGACATCGATTAATAATAAAATAATTATTATTAACCTGTCAATAGGCTGAAATCGAGGTTCAACCTCGATTTGGCTGCAAACGCATCGCTAAACTAAATTAACTTATCTTTCTCGAAAGTTTTATTCCAAATCCCAAAATTATCACCATTATTATTGCCCCCATCACAGATGGACTGAAAGGGCTAACTGTTTGGTAGATATAACCAGCCACGATTGGACCAAAAATGCGGCCAACTGATCCAAAGCTTTGCATAAGACCCAAATTTCCTCCTTGTTCATGAGGTGAAGACCTTTCCGAAACTAGAGATTGAACTACCGGCATCAGGAAACTATTGCCGATTGAAAAAATGGTGATACCTATTGCATAAATCAGCGCATTACAGCCCTTGGCCATGATACCAAATCCTATTGCAGCAATCAGCGAACTGATTATAAATATTTTTTCCTCAGATACTTTCTCTACTACTTTCCCCACCAGACCTCCCTGAATGATTGCAGAAAGTATTCCTCCAAAAGCAAAAAGTATAGAAACACCGGCGACCGTCATACCCAATATATCTTTGGCAAAAAGGGAAAGTGTAGTAAAGACTCCGGATTGCGCCCAGAATAAAAATAAATTCGTACTATAGAGTATAAACATCGTAGGCTCTGTCACGTGTTTCCAAAATGCCCCGTAACTGAAATGTTTCTTCTCATAAGTGAATTCTGTCTTGGGCATAGATTCGGGCAGGAAAAATTGGGTAAGCAATACACTCACAACCGTAAAAATTGTGGCGGCGATAAATGGAGCAGCCAGGCTAATTTTCCCGAAAAACCCGCCCCAAAGTGGTCCAAAGATAAATCCCATCGAAATTCCGGCAGCCAGAATTCCCATACCCCCGGCCCTATTTTTCTTATCGGTGATATCTGCTATGTAGGCTTGGGCGATGGATAAATTCCCACCCGAGATGCCATCGATGATTCTTGCTACCAGTAACCAAAAAATATTATGAGTCAAACCCATCATCGCAAATGAAAGCACTGTGCCCCAAAGAGAAAAAAGAAGCATGGGTTTCCTGCCGTATCGGTCTGACAACCTACCCAAAATAGGCATGGAAATCACCTGCATCAGAGAAAAAACGGCTATCAATATACCAGAGATTAGAGGATTTCCTCCATACTGCACTGTAAGAAGCGGCAATATCGGAAACACGATCCCGTATCCCAGGAAATTTATAAATACGATAAGAAATATGAGGAATTTGGGGGAACGGATAAGCTGCATTTATAAATTATATCATTAAGCTAAACTTTTGGGATCAAAGAAGCGAAGACCTGGAATTTTGGCAAAATCTTTTTTATTGCGGGTAGCTAACTCCGCACCAAGATAAATAGTAGTTGCGGCAATAATTAGGTCAGCCATGCTTGCGCTAATTAAATGCGTCTTTCTGCGAAGGATAGTTCCTAATACTTGTGCGATATCGCTAGTTAAATCCTGTATGTTAAAAAGTTGTAAGAATTCTTTTGATTTCTCATTATGAATCTTTATATTATGTTCCTCTGCAGTCAAATATTCTGCAATTACAATAGTCGGAATGACAACAAAAAGCTTTTCTGATTTGTCAACTACTCTCCTGACCCATGGAGCATATCCATGAGCGCTATCAATTAATATATTTGTATCAAGAACTATTTTATTCAATCAATTATTCCTTTCGACAGATTCTGTAAATATTTTCTTTCTTTCTTTTTCCATGCTGGGGTATCAATCACAGACCAATATTTTCTTTTGACGGATTTAGCAAAGATTTTTCTTATATCTGTGAAAATTTTATCAATTTCTTCCGGGGATTTTTTAGTTTCAACAGGTATAATATTTACTGCAGGTTTACCATCTTTTTCCACCATAAACCTTTCGCCTTTGTAAATAGCTAGGTCTAAAATTTCAAAAAATCTATTCCTTGCTTCGGTCGCAGAAAGTGTATTATTCATAGTGTACATAGTGTACAAGATGTACACTACTCTGTCAAGTATCCAAATTCGAGGTTTAATCTTCATTTGCAATTTCAATACCACTTGACATACGTATGATGTATGATAGTATGATAATCATATGATCAGAACTACGATTACCCTACCAGAAGATATGTACGAAGAGTTACGGACTGCTGCCTTCTACCAAAAAAAAACTATCTCTGAACTCATTAGGAATAAGTTAAAACGTTCTCCAAAAAAGAAACTTTTAAAATTAGGTGAAAGCATAAAAAAAATAATGGGTAAATATACGGTGAAAAATTTTAGAGAGGTAACGAGTGAAGAAATTTATGACGATATCATCAAACACAAGATGTCTTTTTGATACAAATATCCTTGTTTACGCTACTATCAAAAGCTCACCGAAATACGAGAAATCAAAACATCTCTTTTTAGATCTAACTGAAAAAAAATTTCAAGCAGCAATTTCTACACAAAATTTACTCGAATTCGCAACAGTCATGATCAAAGCTTATAATTTACCCAAAAAATCTGTTGCTGATGATGTAAATAGTTTTTTCTCCGATGGGATATTGGATATCATCTATCCTCAAGCTGAAACAATGCGAGTATTTATCAATTTTCTGAAATATGGATATAAAGTCCACCCATCTGATCTTTTCTTGGCAGCAACCGCATTATCACATAATATTCATACTATCATCACCAACGACCGCGATTTTCTGAAAATCAAAGAAATAAAAGTCTACAATCCTTTTGTGTGAAAATGGACATCTCCAAATATCCTATAGCTTTGACATATCTTGTTTGAGATGTTAAAATACTCAACTTAGATATGTCAAATATAGAAAAAAGACCTATTAGAAGGCTGATAAAGATATTAGCCGACCCAAGAGCTCGAAGGTTACTTTACAGTATTCAGGACTTTGAAAACGCAAGTAAAAGAATAAAAACAGTAGAAGCCGAATATAAAACGGCAGCTGATAAATTTGTAACAGCTCTGAAAACATTTGAGCCCCAATTTGCAGAAAAAACAGGAGAAGACGTACCTCTTTTTCATCTTGTAAGTAGAGATCATGATATGATTTTACATATTTCAGCAATAAGAGAAAAAGATCATTCGACCCAAGTTACTTCTACTTCACTAATTAGGGTAAATCCAAATAGTGAACCATCCACATGGAATTCATCCGCAAGTAGTACGGTCATAAATTTATCCCCCCTTGGTGAAATTACTGGAATTCAGCAAGCACAAAAATTTATACCATGGGCTGAAACATTTGAACCACTATCTAGTCTCCCATTGAATCCCCAACCTTAAAAGAAAAACCACTACAAATATCAGCTCTAAACGACATATCTACTCTATTAGAAAAAGCGACTACATTTCCACTAAGATTAATTCCAAAACCAATTTAATACCCTAGTTCATACCCTATAGTATTGACATTTCGGCAAAAAGGAGTATAATTCCCTCCAATATGCAAAATCAACCTGATTACAAAAAAGCTTTTGAAAACGCGATCGTTGAGCTTTGTCATTCTATTGGAAAAGAGGAAGTGAAGAAGCTTGATGCCTTACTTATCCAGGAAAAGGACAATATGAAAATACTAATCGATATAAATAAGGCTTTCCCGCAATTTCAAGAATTATTCGCAAAAGAAATAACCAAAACTTAATATGACACTAGTTGAACATATTGAAAGAGTGCGACCGCCAAACCGGATTGATAACCTTCTTGCACTCCGTTTATCCCCCCAAGCAATTAACAGAGTACATGAAATAGGTACGTCTGTTGGTGATTTTTACCGCCAACATAAATTATTGATTCCTGCTATAGCTTACGCGGCGAGAACTGCTCTTATATCTCAAACTAATACTCTTCCACCAGAGTTTGTTTTTCTTTCTCCATTGCTTCAACCGACTTACCACACTGAAACACATGCGGCTAGCATCTTAGCCGCTTTAGCTCAAACAACTTTCCTTACAACAGGAGGAATAAGTGCTCTTACTAAGCTAAATGAAATGTTTGGATCCAAAGATTTTCTCGAAGGTAGAAAACCTATTGGTTATGGAAAATATGTCCTGTGTATTGATCTAACCAATCAACCAGAAGAAGGTACTCACCATGGGGATTTTTGGTGGGAATTATATACCCAATTGGGAGAAAGGCCAGAATTAGTAAAGGAAATATGGAACAAATCCGGCCCAATCTGTGAGGCGATTAGAGATGATCCAAAAGCAGTTATTCCGAGTGAAGTACTTATTCAATATCTTCGCACAACTACGTTTAATAATCGTAAGGAATTTCTGGAGAAAAAAGCTCAAGCGCAAAAAATCTCATCCTCTTTGATCGTGGCTTTAGACCGCTCACATACTGTATTTGATGAAAATCCAGAAAGCTGGGAAGGAATCAGAAAACAATTAGACGAACTTATGAACATGAATGCAACTATAGATACCATAAAAAATGATGAGGCGATAAGTAAAAAGGGACAGCCAGTTACCAAAGTTGAAAGAACTCCGAGAGTGATAATTATTAACGACCGAAAAATACCCAGTTATGGATTTGCAGAATCCTCTACAAATTCAGGTAATACTCCTACGATACGTGATACTCCAACAATTGATATTTCCGAATATCTGCGTCAATTAGGATATGGAAAAAATGAAATTATAAATGCCGAAGATACCATAATGCAGGCAAATATTGCCGACTTTAAAGTTAAAGGGTATAGAAAAATAATTGTAGTAGATGATGGCTCACTTGCTGGCTCCCGGATTTCAGCTAATTGGATAAAAAAATATAATGAAAAAAGAGCTACTGCAACGGATACACCTGAAATCGTCTATACTAAAGAAGAGGATATACTAAAAACAATCGGAGAAGACACAAAAAATACAGCAGTTTTTATGTTAGGTGAAGAAGATACTGGTGTTGCCAGCGCAGCAGCAAGATTACTTTTTAGACAAAGAGAAGGAAAATTACCTCTCCTACCGGTGGAAATCCTTATGGAAGGAAGGGGTTCTTTTGAAACTATCGCTAATGAGCTTAGTATTCCCATGCCGAAACCGGATGATACAATGCAAAAAGTACCTGATCGAAAAGTCAATTATCACTATGTCCATCAGATCTTGGCAAAGGAATATATCAATCGACTTCTGGAAAGGGATTGCTGGTCTCAAGGAACTTTAGCACAGAATTAATTAGTCGGAAAATATGTTATCATTATTTAAAATCCTGGGTATTTAATGAAATTATTTATGCAAAAAATGACTAACAGTCAGGAAAAACTTATTGTTACCCCAGAAATTCGGGCTTTTGAGAAAAAGACAGAGCTTCCTCTGGTTATACTTGCCCTTCTGATGCTTGTTACTTTGGTTATCCCCCATTTTTATGCGATACCCCCCGAATGGATTTTACCATTGGAAATTTTTGACTGGTTTATTTGGGCTTTTTTCGCACTCGAGTTTGGCTATAGAATCTATTTATCTCCCCGAAAACCGGCTTATATCGCCCGGAATTGGCTGGATGTAGCCATAGTTCTGCTACCTGCCCTAAGAGTAGCCAGACTTATAAGAACTTTGAGACTTCTGCGGATGTTCGGCGTCTTTTACCGCAGGTTTAAATCATTGCAATCTATAGGCAGAAGATCCAGATTTGATTTACTGGTTATTATACTGGCGCTTCTGATGAGGCCGTTTGCTTTAGGCACAGGAGTAATCCTGGTAAGCTTACTCGTAAAAGAACATGTAGCAGATCCTCTCGTCCAACTAATCACAGATAAATCCATAATTATCACCTTGATTATTTTTGCTGGTTTTATAATCCATAGAGTCATCATCAAAGAAATCCTTGTTTTTGCCATTCACGAAACAGCAAGAAAAAATGAGGCATTTTATGATTCGATAGTAGTACCATTCATTGAAAAACTTTCTCCAATAGTTACAGGCGGATTGACCATACTTTTACTTCTTCAGAACTTAGGTTTCAACATCACTGCTTTATCTGTGTTGATTGGTGGAGCCTCTTTTATACTCGCCTTTGCCCTGCAGGAATCTCTATCCAGTATATTTGCAGGAATTTTCTTGGGTTTTGACAGTCCGTTCCGCGTTGGAGATGTCATAAAAATCCCTGATTTGGGAATTTGCGAAGTGAAAAAATTTGGCATCCGGGCTACAGAATTATATGTCATAGAAAATAACACTATCATCTATATTCCCAACAATCAAATAGCCACAGATAAGATCATAAATCTCTCCCGTCCGATGCCGGATATCATCTCCAAGCTGACTTTCAATATCGCTTATGAAACAGAAATTGACAAATGCTCTAAAATTATATTTGATATCCTGAACTCAAATCCCTATATCATCGGTAACCCCATAATAAAAGTAGAAATTATGAAGGAAAGGGTAAAAGTACTATCTAAAGTAAAACCATGGTATAAAGACGAGCTTGTGCAGTTAAACTGGGGTATAAAATTTTGGGAAGCAAAAAATATGTTTGAACCTACTTATAACCTCTTTGTTTCACAACTGAAAAATCTTACTGACGAGATAGTTCAATTTAAAAAATTAGGCTTAAGCGATCAGGAAAAAAATAACATCCGAAAATCTGCGGCCGGCCTGGAATCGCTGGAAGAAAAACTAAAAACGGAATATATGGATATATATTCTGTCAATCAAGCAGATCCAAAACTGCAAAACCCGAATACTCAGGCTTTGGAGCCCTATAATTTGGGTAAATTATCGAACCGCTATCTGGAAAAATTTACTTTTTTCGAAAGACGATTTTATAAACTTTTCACCATTCTGAAAGAAATTAAAGAATATAACGAGATGATGCTTGATCATTTCATTACAGAGTTTATCACTTGGCTGGATAATGATTTCCAATCCTTATCTACTACGTTTGAATATCCATCCGTGAGAGTTTCTGATTTTGAGGAATCATCTCTGGGCATCACATGTAAATCTTATATTTTGGGTATAGATCTGGAAAAATACAGAAGGATAAGCAGGGTAGAATCAGAAGTGAAAGAAGCAGTCCTTTTGGAATTCGTAAAACACGGAGTCGAATTACCTATGCCTATCCAAAAGGTTTTACTGGCTAAGAACTGATGACTTTCTTCGTACTTATCTATAATTCCTCTATTTTTAAAATTGATGTTTCACCGAAAAAGAGCAGGACAAAGAACAAGATCGGATAGAGAAAAAATTGGATACACTCATTGAGGAAGTGAAAAAATTATCCGCTGGAAAAAATAAATCCTCCAAATAAATTCCCCTTGACAACATACGACATACGACATATAATGTATGCATGATCAGAACGCAAGTTTATATACCGGATGATTTACACAGGGAACTTAAACTTCTAGTTGCCACTGGTAACGACAATTTTTCTACTCTTATCCGAGAAGGAATTGAACTTGTTGTCAAAAAGAAAACAAAGAAAAAAAGAAAATTTAATGTTTGGCGGGATTTTATTGGCACCATGAAAGGTGGACCAAAAGATTTATCCAAAAATATAGATTACTATCTTTACGTAAAACCATACGAAAAGAAACAGAGTGCAAAATGAAACTACTTACTGATTCAGATTTCCTCATTTCCTTGGTAAAACTAGATGATGCAAATCACAATAAATCAATTCAATTATTCAAGAAAATCGAAAAGAGTGATCTTACCGCATTAAATTTAGTTATGCAGGAATCAACAACCGTAATGAGTAAGAGATGGGGCATGATAGCTGCAAAAACCTTTTATGGTAAAGTGACTCGGCTTATTCAAGAGACGATCTTATTAAATGAGGAAATCGAACATATTGCATGGAAAATATTTCTATCACAAACTAAAAAGGGTACTTCTTTTATAGATTGTGCAAATATGGCAACATGTGAATACTACAAATTAGATGGAATTTTATCTTTTGACGAAGTCTATAAGGATAAGAGGATAAAAACTTAGCTCTTCTTCCCCACTATCGAGGCGATGTCGAAGGTTTCGCGGACTTTCTCTACTTTTACCTTTACTTCTTTTTCTATCTTTGCTTTGGTAACTTTTTCTACTGATTTCAAGACGGATTTGATGGCGATATCAGCGGTCTTCACGGTACCAACTTTTGCCAGAGCGAAAGAGCCGATTCTGCCGTCTTTTCTGAGTCTCTTGATACAACTGGTGCAAAACTTCACGCGTATGGTAATTCCATTTCGCAACACTTTAAGCTTTTGCAGATTGGGCAAAAATAACCTTGCTAATCTGTTTTTGGCATGGGAAACCATGTGCCCGTGCTCTTTTCCTTTATGACAATTTTCACATTTATAAGCCATATAATATGTTATACTATATCAAAATTACTTTCATTTCTCAATGATCAATCTTTTACTTCAAAATCCAATTCAATTTCTCATCGTAGCAATACTTTTGATAATTGCCATTTCCATCCACGAATTTTCCCATGCATTGGCAGCAGATCGGCTGGGAGATCCTACCCCCAGGCTGGCCGGTAGGCTGACACTTCACCCCGCTGCTCACCTGGATCCGATAGGAACTTTGCTTTTGTTCTTTGTCGGATTTGGATGGGGCAAACCTGTTCCTTTTGACCCTTTCAATCTGCACAATCCGAAAAAAGACGCGGCCATCATCTCTTTTGCCGGACCCCTCTCCAATCTGATCATGGCTATAGCAGGTAGTTTACTTCTTCGCATTGTAGCTATATTGCCATCATTAGCGATGTCATCATTTTTTTCTGAAATAGTGACCACGTTTATCTATTTCAATGTATTACTAGCGGTCTTCAACCTCATTCCTATACATCCTCTCGACGGATTTAAAGTCGTCGCAGGGCTCCTACCTAAAAAATACTACGATGACTGGTTATCATTGGAAAGATACGGGATGATCTTTTTGATACTTTTGATTTTTCCGTTTTTCGGCGGCTCACCCATCTCTACCGTCATGTCCCCGATAGTAAATTTCATACTTTCCTTTCTTCTGCCTACTAGGATTGGCGGAATAATTTAAGTATTTAGTATCACGTATTACGTATCACGAATAAAATATATACCTAATACTTAATACCTAATACGTAATACGAATCTATGTTCTACCAGCAATCCGCTGCCGAAGTCATAAAAGAATTTAAATCAGACCGGTCTTGTGGGTTATCCCGGTCTGAAGCTCAACATCGCCTGTCCAAATACGGCCCTAATCTGCTTCCCACGAAAAAAAAGCCCCCTATTATTTATAAATTTTTTGCCCAATTTAAAAACGTCCTGGTAATTATACTTTTAGCTGCTACTCTCGTTTCTCTTTTCTTAGGCGATAAACTGGATGCCATAGCTATTTTTACGATAGTAATACTAAATGCCACCATTGGATTTGTTCAGGAAGTCCAGGCAGAAAAAACTTTGGAGTCCCTAAAAGAAACAGATATTTTGTATGCATTAGTCCTACGCGATAGTCAAATAGAGAAGATACCTTTTAGCGAGACAGTTTTGGGTGACATCCTCATACTGGAGGAAGGAGCAAAAATACCGGCTGATTGTAGATTAATTGAGTCTTATTCTCTGAAAATTGACGAAAGTATCCTTACTGGGGAATCAAATCCTACTAGTAAAAACTCAAAAGAATTATTTAAGAAAGAGATATCTCTGGCAGATAGGATAAATTTAGTGTTCAAAGACACAACAGTCGTCTCCGGCCGGGGAAAAGCAGTAATAATTGCAACCGGTAAAGAGACCGAGATGGGGAAAATTGCCCTGTATCTGGAAGAAATGAAAGAAGTGAAAAGTCCTTTATCTGTCGAGCTGGATCTTGTGGGTCGCTCACTTACAATTGTGATAGGAATTATAGCTGTAATTATTTTTTTCCTAAATTACCTTGCTCAAACTCCAATTGTTGATAGTCTTCTTATCTCTATCTCTCTGGCTGTGGCGGCAATTCCGGAAGGGCTTCCGGCAATAGTAACTATAGTTTTATCCCTTGGAGTAAAAAGACTTGCACAGAAAAAAACTGTTGTGAAAAAACTGACGGCTGTGGAAACTCTGGGAGCCGTGCGGATAATCGCGACAGATAAAACCGGGACGCTGACCCAGAATAAAATAAATGTCGTGAAAATTATAACGGCCGGGCGTAAGCAATATTTGGTAGAAGGCGAAGGTTATAGCCCGAAAGGCACTTTTTTTGATGAAAATAAAAAAATAGTTGAAGTACAAAAACAAAACGATTTGTTGCTGTTGTTGAAAGCCGGGATACTGGCCAACAATGCAAATGTCTATCCGGATAATCAGTCTGTATTGGGAGATACCACTGAAGGGGCACTAATTGTAGCTGGTTTGAGAGCCGATATAAATATCGACGAGTTGAAAGAGGGAGAAAAAAGAATTTATGAAATCCCCTTTTCCTCCGAGAGAAAAATGATGAGTGTTGTAGTACAAGTAGATAATTCATCTGATTATTATCTTTACACCAAAGGCGCACCGGAAATAATTTTACCCAGATGCAATTTATCTCCTGTGAATTCAACCCCTGGGGTTGAGGCGGGTGAAATGGCGGCTGAAGGATTACGACCGCTGGCTATTGCTTTTAGGAAACTTAGCAAAAATGAAGTGAAAAATGCATTGGAAAAAAATATTTTGGAGGAAGAAGGATTAACTTACTTGGGAATATTTGGAATGCAGGATCCGCTGCGACCGGAAGTGATTGAGGCTTTGGCCGCGGCCAAACTGGCTGGAATAAGAACGATTATGATTACAGGCGACCACAAAGAAACAGCCTCATCCATAGCCATTGCCGCAGGAATAAGTAAAAAGGGGGATAAAGTGTTGACTGAGGATGAACTGTTGCATCTTAACGATGAACAATTGATTCATGAAATTAAGTCTGGCGTAAATGTTTTTGCCCGTATTTCTCCTTTTACCAAACTACGCATCGTGGAAGCAATAAAAAAAATACCCAATACCCTAGTGGCGGTCACAGGCGACGGGGTAAATGATGCACCGGCTATCTCAACCGCTCATATCGGTATCGCCATGGGACAAACAGGCACTGATACCACGCGGGAAGTAGCAGACATTGTAGTTACTGATGATAATTATGCAACCATCATAGAGGCAGTACGGGAGGGAAGAATCATCTATACCAATCTGGTGAAATTCATAAGATATCTTATTTCCTGCAATATCTCGGAGGTGATAGTCATCGCCGCAGGAGTCGCTTTTGCCACCCCCATACCACTTCTGCCTATCCAATTGTTATGGATAAACCTCATCACAGATGGCCTGCCGGCTCTGGCATTGGGAGTAGATCCACCCGAACATGATGTCATGAAAAAGCCGCCCCGCGATATATCTTCCGGTATTCTTCATGGAAAACGTTGGATGTATATGGTGATTGAAGGCAGTATCATGGGGATTTGTGTATTCCTACTATTCTTATATGCACTTAATCACTTCTCTTATCAATTAGCCCAAACTATGACTTTTGCGGCTTTGGCACTCTCCCAACTAGTCCATGCATTCAATAATCGAAGCACTAGAAAATCACTTTTCCGCTTGGGAGTATTGGGCAATAAGTACCTTGTATTTACTGCAGTCTTTTCCATAATATTGCAAATTTTGGTAATTCAGACAAATTGGGGAAATTTAGTGTTCAAGACAAAAATGCTCGGCCTGAATCACTGGCTCTTGATAGGATTAGTCTCCATCCTCCCATTTTTTGTGGTAGAGATAAAAAAACAGTTGAGGTTTAGGGTATTGCCGTAATAATTCCAGAGAACATCTGCAAATTATTTTCTGAGGGTATTGTATATCAAGCCTGCCCCTAAAAGTAAAACCATCCAGGCAATTACAAAAAGTAATATATTCATAACTTTTTACTTTTTTATAATAAAATAAATAAAAATGAATAATAAACCTGTTAATAATGTAGCAATCGACATAATATTCAGTAGTTCCGGAAAAGTCATAATTTATTTCCTTTTTAAAACTAATAAAGCAAAGGTTATTGACATTATACTTAAAACTAATCCCCATATACCTGGTATGATCATCTCAGCAATATTTTTAACTGTAAAAACAGGAGCAACTATTCCACCCGCAAACCAAGTTACACCTAGATTTGCTAGAAATTCTGATAGAGTCTTCCTTTGATCCAAAGATATTTTCATCTTTAAGTCAAAAGTAACATAGCATAACCTCAGTGTCAATTAACGCGTCACTTAATTTCTAGCATTGGATATAAAAAAGCAACTCCGCTTCCACATACTCCCATGATTTAACCATCTTCTAGCAAGGGCAGCCCTTGCGAGGCTAGTCTATCATTAAGTTCTGAATAGTTTCTTCTGTACCCATATTTTTTCCTTCAACGAAGGATTTATAAGAATCTATTGAGCTTAATAATGTTAATTTTTTCCCTTCGCTTCTAAAATGGGCTAACACTTTTTCTGGACTAACCCACTCTTGTGAAATAAGTTTAAGGTAATTAGGATACGAGGAAGGCTGCTTATCTCGTAAGGGCCGCCCTTGCGAGGCTAAAGATTGGATATGAATATATCGAGATAGATGAATAAGCTGTTCGTCAGTTTCAACCGGTACTGCTTTATAGATCCCTTGAAATAAAGGTCCCACTCTTTTGTACTTTTTATTAAAGTACATAACATATCGCGTAATCAATGAATTCATAAATTTATAAATTGTGTCAGAAGTTTTTTGATAAACTAATAAGTGAAAATGATTAGGCATAAGACAATATGCAAGTAAATCCAGAGTGCCATGGAAATTATTAAGTCTAAGTAATTTAATAATTTTATCTTTCTCCTTATAATTCACTTTTGGATCAGCAAGTTTATTTAGCAGACTTTTTTCGTCTTTAGGAAGAAGATAAGTCTTTAAATAAGAGAGAAAAACAGAATAATCTTGCTC
>OBEQ011652831.1_pt1 | contig 15575 bp, 10 predicted proteins | sample 1670901 | NCBI WGS metagenome assembly OBEQ01 (sample SAMEA104232315, study PRJEB22302) | groundwater metagenome | biome: forest; feature: aquifer; material: groundwater | place: USA | collected 2011-08-07 | depth 5.4 m | reverse complement strand
TGTTGACGAAGTTGACCGTCTTTGCGCCGGCGGCCACTGTATCGCCCGTACACAGCTTGATCTCAACGTAGTCAGAGGTTGTATCGATGCGGTTGACATACACTTCGGAGGCGGGAACACCGCAAGCGGCGGCTGTTGCCACCATTGTCATACCTGTCACAGTCACATCCGTGGACGACGTGGCAAGTGCGCTCAGATCAAAACTCTGCCCCGTAGGATCAACATAGATACGAAAATATTGCTGAGCCGACATCGTGGATGTCGACGTAAACGAGAGCGCATGATTCGACGCCAAGGACGGCGCTGAGTCGGTCAGCGTATCCTCAAAAAGCTGTAGCTGTGCCGCTGAGGCGGTACTGAAGAGCGCGGGGATCCCCACAGACCAGACGAGTATCGCTCCGGCAACAAAGAGTGCGAACTCCTTGGTGCGCGGATGATCCTTTAGAGAACCAAAGGAACTTATAGGATTCATAATAGAAGAACTATATGATTAAGAACGAACTAATAATCGCAGACTCTTACTTGGTTTGTGGGAAACCTTTTTTCTTTTGAATTGTGCGGTGTCATGAAACACCTATGACACATTATATCCCTTTTGTGTGGACAACAGGTGCATAAAATGTGACTAACTGTGGATATCTCGAGTTTTACTGGGGATTATTTCGCAATTTTATGGCCTCTCACCTCTGTTTTCGTATCTTTTGTTCAAATTGAGCAAAGTTATCCCCATTTCGTGTAGTCATCAGTCTATAGTCTGTAGTTAATACGGAAATCAAATTCGGATCTTGCGTCACCTATAGACTATAGACTTCAGACTAAAGACTATTCACGCGTCATCTCGACGTGGAACACCCGCTCCTCCCGTAAAACTTCAACGAAGTACCAACTGATCGCCGCGATACCGAGTACCAGCGAGAGGAGTGCCACGGCGAAGACGCGGCGCGAATCAGCGACCGATGAGCGCGAGAAGGTGACCTCCTTCGCCGTCTTCTTGTCTACATCTTTTGCTTTTCTTCCCGTGGCAACATGGGCATGAGAACGAAGCGGTCGCACAAAAGCCGCAAGTGTCAGGAGTCGCTCCGCCGGGATAGCCACGCTGTCCGCCTTTTTGTCATTTTTTGACTTCGGCGCATGGCTGTCGTCCGTATTTCCTGAGTACTGGATACTGAGTACTGAGTACTTTTCTTTCTCCATCTGTATGACCTTCCGCACATAGCGCCGCACGGACCAACCGATCAAGAGGACAAGAAGTGCGAGTCCCGCAAGAACCATAAGCATCTCTTTCCACGGAACGACCCAGAAATACGCCGTGCGAAAGACCGTGTGTCTGCCGTCGGCGCCGTAAGCGAGCGTGGTCACCGCCTTATAGCGCCCGATATCGAAGGGGTGCGCTTCTCCCTCCCAGTCGAAGGTGAATTTACGGGTGCTTCCCGGAAGAACATTGCCGAAGGTGTTCGTGTCGTTGATGGCGATCTTCCCTCGCTCCTTGCCCCACATGTTATATATGACGATCTCACCCTGCGGGATGAGGTGCACATTCCCCTTGTTCTCAAAGCGTAGCGTGAACGACGCGTTATGCGCCTCGACAAACCAGGGATCAGCAAAGAAGTCCCGGATCGCCCCCGTCTCGTTCACATCTCCCGCGACACGAACGAGAATGAGCGACGAGAGAAAAGACCCGACGCCGATACCGCTCCCCGGTATCTTTTCCATCGGGCTTGTGCCCACCAAGATCCCGGCATAGTGGCCGCCTGGTTCCGCGTCCTTGGGGATGTGTACCGTGAAAGGTATGGTGACGGTATTTCCCGCGTGAGCAAAGGTCGACTTCTCGCCCAGTGTTATCCAGGACGCAAGGGTACGCGGGTTGGGGTTTGTTGCACTCGCTTGATCAAAGATTGGTGCCCCGGACTCGCCTTTCGGCTGAAAGTTCTCGACCGAAGAATGGAGGGTAACGTCATAGGTATTTCCGTTGACGATCTTCAAATAACTGCGGATCACGTCGCCGGGAGCGAGATTAAGCTGAAAGATCGGCGGCGTGAGGGTCAGGGTCATTTTCTGCGGCTCCTCAGCGGCAGATGCGGAATGTGGAATAGAGAATGTGGAATATAGAATCAATACAAATAGCACAAAAACCGAAAGCGTTTTTCCGCATTCAAACTTCTTGGCCATATTCCATATTCCATATTCCATATTCCATATTCTACTTCTTTAGGTTCACCACATTCTGCGGATCGACGGCGGGGCGCTTCGGGTGAGTCAGGGTGACCTGGTGGCTTTCAGGAACACTCATTCTTTGCGGCCCCGCAAGGCGCGTCGCGGATGAGGTCGCGACCTCCTTCCGCCTCCCCAGAACAACAGTCTGCTTTTCCTCGCGCATTGGTATTTTCTCATTGGGTACTAGGTACTGAGTACTGAGTACCTCTTCTTCCTCTTCCCCCTCCGGAAAAATATCGCGCACCCGATCCGCCAATTCCACTCCAGCCGCACCCATGCGCCAGAGACCAGAGAACGCAAATGCGGGCTCGGACGTCACGAACGCACCACGACGCGCCGAGCCGCGCGCATGGAGGAGTAGCGCCGCGATAACGGTGACCATCATGAGCGTGAAAAACATGCCGAGCATACGTCCCCACGGCATCACCCAGAAAAAGACCGTGTCTGTGAGGGTCCCGCGACCATAGTCGACCTCAAGAAGCGCTTTGTATCGACCGAACTCCCCTCCCGCCGCCCACACGGATGCGAGTTCGCTTGTCGTGGACGGTTCCAGCTTGGTATCTTTCTCATTCACATCCACACTGGCGACCTCTTCTCCTTTTCTGTCATATATATGTATCTTCCCTTTCGGCACAACGCCGCGGTTTCCGATATTTTCAATGCGATAGGTGAATGCGGCCGTATCGCCCGTAAAGAAGTTCTTGTCGGGGGTGAACGCATTGATCTGCAATCTCTCGTTCGCATCGTCCGCCACCTCGATATTCAGGGTCACCGCCGCCGTCTCGTCAATGTTCGACTCGGCCGCCGCGCGCGCGGGTCCGGGGCTGAAATTAAGCAGGGCATGATACACGCCGGGCTTGGCGTTCACGTCAACCTGGACGAGGACCGGAAATTCGCGTGTCTCTCCGATGGGTATAGCGACACCCGCGCGAGAAAGTTCGATCCAGCTTCCTAATATGTCGGAACGTCCCTTCTCATCCACTTCGCTCGATGAGAGTTCTCCTTTTGCCGGATCGATCGTCGCAACCCACGGATAGACCATCTTGACGATGTTCCCGGTATTCTTGACCGTCACTGTATAGCGCAGGATCTCCCGCGGCTTCCCCTTTCCGTCGATGATGACGGGCAGGGCTTCGAGGGAAGATGCGGCATGCGCCAGAGGCACAGGGAGTAGGGAGTAGGGAGTAGGGAGTAGGAGAAATGCAAATACAAAAAGACTCACGCGCACGATGAGCGGAATAGACAAAACACGAACATCCCTCCTTGGATGCATCATCCTCCTATTATATAGGTCTATTTTCAAATTGTGCTGTGGATGAAACATGAGTGATTGCATTTTCTCCTCCCTACTCCCTAGAATATGGGGACAATAATATAGCGTAAACGGTTTTGATATGTTCCCGCCTCCTGCATGGGGCGCACGTAAACCTGATAGACGATATCAGTCGACTCATTGGAGACCGGCCCCGACGAGTAGGCAACCTCCTCTCCTGTCGATGTCAGTGCCGCCCACGTATCGTTCGCGAGAAATCGCGCTGAGCCGCCATATAATGCATCATCCCCGGCGTGATAACCGAGACATCCCTTGGCCGACGTTGGGCAACCCGATATCCATGCTGTCGGAGAGGCGTTCGTACCGGAAACACCGGGGATCGTCGCACCGTTCCACGAGGACAGAGCCTGATCTTGGGATGCGTAGATGCGATAACCGAATGTTGCATTCGTTGTGACAGTAAAGCGTTGAGCGCCGGTCGAGGTGGCACTCATGCCGAGCGTCCCAAATTGGATTGCCGTCGGATCCGTCGCGAAAGTTGTTGTGATCCCTTCGGTCGCAGTCGAGGTCGCGAGTCCCGCAACCGTCACGTCGAGAGTCGAATCCCCCGTCGTCACACTGGGATAACTCTCCCCTGCCGCGAACGGCACGGCGATCCCGTTCGTCACATCATAGAGGCGAAAAAAGTACGTTGAATTCGGTGGGGCGCCATTGTCGCCGATCGTGTATTCGAATTCTGTGTTCGTTGACGGCGCGGGGGCGTAGGTTGAAGTGAATGAGGGCGACTCGTTGTGACGACCCTTATTCACGGAGTCGGACAAAAGTAGCGTCGAGATCGGCGCGTCATCCAGATCCACACCGTTATAGTAGCACCATGCATTTGTGCACGATGATGTTGCGGACACATCGGACACACCCGCGGAAAAGTCCGAGAAGAGTGAGTACTGCAAGCGGAACTTTTGATCGACCCCTTGGATGTTGTTCTTTTCGTGGGCGGTGATGCGCAGTTTCAGATCGTTTCCAAAATCGATATTGACGGGTGTCGTTATCTCGGGTGCGGCGGAACTCGTGGGTGTTTCATTATTTACATCAGTATACCAATGCCAGCGCTTGGTCTCCGCGGCATAACCCGCAGTGCGAATCGTCGGATAAAAGTTGTACGCATACAATGCGGTTCCATCCTGATAAGCCATGCGGAAACAGTACGGCGTGTTCGTTGCCGCATTGTTATATTGGACAACCCAGTCGTATTCGACATCCTCGCCGATAAAAACACTGAAGGGATTAACTGCGGAGGGATTATCCTCCTCATAAGTCCCCGCACGATCGGTGACCGAAAGGAGGGTGTCGCCCGCGACGGGTGGATTGTTCGATAAGGGATGACCGTCGATCGGCGTGTTGTTTGTTCCGCGCCAGGCGGCGGTCGCGTCACCGATCGCGCCAAGCGGCGTCCAAGACGAGACTCCCGCACAGCTCGCAGTCCGCGTCGCATACTCCAGTCGAAACTGCGTCGTCGAGGCCAGGAGTGTTGTGGTCGAGACACTATACGACATACGGATACGCATCTTCGTCCCCGAAAGGGGCGGGCTGTCGGCGACCGTCACTTCGGTATTCTCGCCAAGGTTGGTGGCGCCCGCCGGCCACGGATCGGTCGGCGTTTGCGCGTTATTGTCGACATAGAGACGGAAATAATTCTGCGTGAATAGGGGGACCTTCAGCGCAAGGGCCGCATCATACGTCACGATCATCTCCGAGTTCGCGGCGTACTCTTCCGTCTGATCGCCACGAACGATGTTCTGGAATGCGCGCGTATTCCAGGTGATCGCCGCGCCGTCGGTAAAATTCGTTGACGTTGCCTGGAGTAAGTATGTCGCGCGAAAAGCTTCCGTGTCTTCCGTCGCCTCGCTGACCAGGACAGGCGCACGACCCGAGAGAGCAAAACGGACCACGCCGGGAATGATAGTCGCCGTGTCTGTATGCATGACCGAAGTCGATAGGTAGCTCGACCGATATGTTTTTGTGACGATCTCGGGAAGCGTCACAGCAAACGGGAACGAGTTGTCGGTATTTGCGAGTGCGGGCACCGAGCCCGAGGACCCGGCGAAGAACTTTCCTGTCTGGGTGATCGTGCCCCCGAGATCGCCATTCCAATAGAACGTGATGAAGACCTCCGCTCCCGGCGGCCCGTCGTATGTCGCCGCCGCGTGGCGTACAGACATGGTGAGATTTGTTGACGCGCCGCTCCAAGATGATGTCGCCGCACCCATATCCTGAATGATCCGCATTTCACCACCGCGCGGGTTCGTATAGGTCGGGGCATAGGTGACCGATGTTGTCGCGGATGATCCGATCTTCGTGTCGACAATGAAGGACGGCGTCGCCGTCACGGAATCATGCACGCGAAACCAGATCGCACGCGGGTTGCGTCCGCCATTCGTGATCGTCGGGGTTTGGACGAACGTCGACGACGCGGTTCCGGGGAGACCCTGTTGCTGTCCCATCCAATATTGGACAGTGTCAACCTGCGTCGCGGCACCCGTCGAATACTGGTAGGTGATCACGACCTCACCGCCGAGAGCGCCGACGGCAACCGCCCCCGCGACGATATTGAGTGTCTGGGTGGTGTTGTAGTTCAAGTTCGGCGCACCGATGGCGGGACGATAGATGAGAAAACGCTCCGAGCCGTCCGTCGATACTTCAATTGCACTATGTGACGTCCCCGCCGCGCCGCCTGAGATCGACGGTGTCACTGCGGCCGCAGTCGCCGCGCTGTTATCGACATAGTTGATCTCGAACCACACATCAACAATGTCACCCGTCGATGCGAGGTCGGGCAGGTCCAGGAGATAGGTGAAAGCGCACGTTGCCGCAATGGCGCAGTCCGAGCGCTTCGTCCCCGCATCACCTGCTGTGGTAGAGCGCAAGGGAAAGCGCACCGTCTTTAACTCGTTGTGCGGCACAAGATTATAATCCTCCTCGTACGTGACAACGAGTTTCATTGTCGCTAAATACCAGTTCGGTCCGTTGATCGTCATCATGCCGACGGCGCTTAATCCGGAATTCCACTCGGCATCCGTTTGTGTTTGGAAAAGTGCGGTCACATCGGCCTTGGCGGACACCATGGGGGGGGTAAGTCCTGACGAGTCGGTATAGAGGAGCGTCGAACCGTTTCGCCCCACACCATCCACGTAGACGTCATCACCACGTGCCGGTCCGGGCGATACGTCGAGTGCAATATCAATATCCGTCACGTCGGCATTCGGCGAGGTTGTTACTGCGGTGACATCGAGATACGCTGAAATGACGCGTATTCCCCTGCCCGGAACGGTCAAGGTCTTCGTGCCCGCAGTCGCTTTCGTCGTATCCCACGCCGTACCCGCATAGACGTTCGTTCCACCCACGCGCGCGCTTCCGTTGTTGTCCGTTCCGGTTTGCGCCGCACCCGTTCCCGCACCGCCGCCGAGCGCGAACTCAACGGTACGCAGGCGTTTCTGTGTCGGCGCAGGGTCACCAAGCGAGAAGTCCGCATCATACGTCACAACCATCTCGGAGGACATGGCAACCTCGTTCGTCTGATTCACACGCACGGTCGTCTGGAATGCGCGCATGGTCCATGGGATCGTTGCGGCGGTATCGAAATTCGTCGATGTTGCGGCGGTCACATAGATCGCGCGGAAACTCTCCAGGTCTTCCGTTCCTTCGGTGATCGTGACGGGGGCGGATCCGGAGAGAGCGATACGCACTGTTGCCGCAGTAATCGCCACGGCCTCCGAGTGAAGGACCGATGTCGACAAATAGCTTGAGCGATATGTTTTCGTCACCGTCTCAGGAAGCGTCACAAGAAAGGGCTGGGAATTATCTGAGTTAAGGAGGTGGGGAACCGAGCCCGAGGACCCGGCGAAGAACTTTCCTGTTTTCGTCACCGCCCCGCCACCCGACCCCGCCCAGTAAAAGGTAATGACCGCCTCAACACCGGGTGGGCCGTCGTAGGTCGCGGCCTGATGCCGCACATCGACGGACAGTGTCGTCGCGCTTCCCGACCACGATGTCGTCGCCGCACCCATGTCGTGAATGATGCGCATTTCTCCCGTACGCGAGTTTCCCGATGTCGTCGTATAAGATATCGTTGTTGTCGCACTCGCGCCGATCTTTCCCGCCACATGGAATGTCGGCGCATTCGTGATCGAGTCGTGCACGCGAAACCAGATCGCACGCGGGTTGCGTCCGCCATTCGTGATCGTCGGGGTTTGTGTGAATGTGGACGACGCGGTTCCGGGAAGACCCTGTTGTTGTCCCATCCAATATTGCACCGTTTCCGCTTGAACGGGGGCGCCCGTCGAATATTTATAGGTGACGACAAGCTCCCCGCCGAGTCCGCCGACAGCGATCGCCGCTGATACGGCAACATCGAGCGTTTGTGTCGACGTTCCCAGATTTTTTGCACCAAGTGCGGGGCGATAGACGATGTATCTTTCCCCGCGATCCGCCAGTGCCTCCAGAACATCGTGTGCCGTCCCGGCGGAACCGCCGTTTATGCTCGGGGTCACGACCGACTGTCCGGCATCAACGTAGGAGAGTTCGAACCACGCATCGACGATATCACTTGTCGTTGCAAGATCGGGAACATCCATCGCATAGCGAAAAGAACACGTCCCCCCCGCCGCACAATCTGAGCGCTTTGTTCCGGAATCTCCTGCGGTCGTCGAGCGGAGGGGAAAGCGGACCGTCTTTAATTCGTTATGCGGGGCAGTCGAATAGTCCTCTTCATACGTGACGATGAGTTTCATCGTCGCCAAGTACCATGTCGGTCCGGTAACGGCCATTCTCCCGACCGCCGCAAGCCCCGAATTCCATTCCGCGGTCGTTTGGGTCTGCAAAAGTGACGTCACGTCCGCTTTCGCGGTAAGTGTGAGCGACGTTCCGCTCATGGCGACATAGATGTTCGCTGTGCCGTTTTGCGCGACATTGTCCACCGAGATATCCTCCGCCGGTGCGGGTCCCGGCGTGACGTCGAGCGCCAGATCAAGATCCGTTACGTTGACCGTCGTTACCATCATCGCACTCACGTCCAGGTAAGCGGAAAGAACGCGTATGCCGGAACCGGGGACCGTCAGTGTCTTCGTCCCCGCACTCGCCTTTACTGTATTCCATGACGTACCCGCATAGACACCCGTGCCGGACGCGCGTGCGGCGCCGTTATTATCCGTTCCGGTCTGTGTCGCGGCCGTCCCGCCTCCGCCGCCGAGCGTGAACTCGACGGTACGCAGTTGCTTTCCCGTATAAGCGGCCTCGGCCACGGTCGGGGTCCAGAGGGTTGCGAGCCCGCGAAGAAACGTCCCTCCGTCCCCCGCAATGAGAACGATAAAAATAAGAGCCCCGATAAAAAAACTCCTCTGACGACGCATCAGACCCCAAAGCGGCCAACTTCTCCAAAGTTCGACCTTAAAATGCAAATTCTCAAGGTCGAACCTTAGGCCGCTTTGGGGTCTGATGCGACACATTATTCGGCTCAATAACGAAAAAAGTTTCCTCATGGCAGGAGCGGATTATCTGCACCCCCGTCTCCTCCGTCGCCTGCCGCGGGATCGCCGTCACCCTTCTGCGCCGTCGACGTACCGGTCGATCCCGCACTGATCGGCAGTGCCGCCTGGTCGGGTGCGGACACGGGGGTGCTCGGAAATGTCGGCACACCGCCCTCCGGCACGCGCTTTGCTTCCGCGGTCGCGTCGAAGGTCTGCCCTGTTCCGACATCGAGCCCCATCATGCGCGCCTGCCCATTCGTGTCACGCTCTTCCCACAAGAGCGCGAACCGCGGCTTCTCCGCCTTCTTCGTTCCGTCCGAGAGATGCGTCACAACGCCCGTTCTCATGTTGTATGCGGCGACTACCCAATTGTCTCCCGAGAAGGCTTGCCACGTCACGATGTCACCCGCGATCGAGGGGAACATGTCATGTTCTGTGTTCGTCGTCAGGCGCTTCACGTCCCACTCGCCGCTTATACCGAGAAGAGTGTGGAGTGGAGTGAGTTCAGTGACGGGAAGGGGCGCACCGACGCGCGGCGGCGCAAGAATGATCTCCCAATTGCCGTCGATCCAGCCTTGCCACGTCACGGCACCTCCGTCCGTCTTCGGATTGAAATTCGACTCGAGTGAATTCGTGAGCTGGACAACATGCGGCGACGAACTCGCAATGGTCGCCATGAAGATCTGCCAGCGCCCATTCTGCATTCCTTGCCACACGACCGTCATCCCCGAGAGATCCGTCGAAGGAAATGCGTCGTCGAAGATATTGTTCGTAACCCGGATCTTTTCGCCGCCTTTTTGGACGAAGATCTCTTTATTGCCATCCGCCTCCTGTGCGGTCGCGCTCGTCATCACGCTCGTCGGGGTGACCGATCCGGAAAAATCGTGCGCTTCTCCCTTGAGGCAGTAATACCCTGTTCCGTCGAGCGTGATACACCCCTTCATGAATTCGGACTCCACCGCACGGCGTAGCTCGGATGCTTTCACCTCTTCTCGGGAAATACGCTCGGCTTCCGCCTGTGCGTCAAGGGTGCTCTTTTCCTCGGCACGGCGAGCGATCTCCTCGGCGCTGAGCGGGACTTCGTCATCGCCGAGCTCTGCATCTGCCTTCTCGTCTGTTTTGCTCTGTGCTATGTCATCCGTCGTTGTTGCCACGTCGACAATCACATCCTCTGTCGTTGTCGCAGAATCGCTCGCGGTATCCGTTGATGTTGCGTCTCCCAACACGTCACCGCTCACGCCGCCCCCTGCGGGCAAGACGTCAGCACTTGTGGTCGACGTTGTGTCAGCATTGCCCCCTCCCCCTTCGGGGGGGGGGGTTGGGGTGGGGGGATTCGCATCCGTATTTTCTTCACCGACCGGCGTAACCCCTGACACCTCCGGCGCGGACGCTGGCTCACCCGCCGGAGCATTTTCCTCCTCTGCGCTGAAGACCGAGGAGTGAGGACTTGCATCCGCCACCACCTCGTCCGCATATACGCGAAAGATCGGCTGGCCGACGAGAATGGGAATGATGAGAAGTGCAATAAAGCGACCGAAAAAATTTATTTTCCCGCGCAAAATATCCGGAGCATACAAGGGTGCCCCTTGTACTTCCGGGGTCGCTTCCGGTCGAGACTTCGCGAGGACAAGAGCGGGAAGCACACTCGACACGGGAGTGCGCGATAAACGCACGACGGGGGTGCGCTGATCAGAATTCGCCATGGTCGCCCGATACTGCGGTTAATGCGGTCGCGGCAAGTGCCGTCTCTTTCGTGCGCTCCTCCGCGCGCGCGGAAATTCCGTGATCGACGAACACCGAGAGCATGTAGAATTCAAAAAGAAGTCCGAATGCCGCACAAACACCAACAAAAGTGAGGAGGGCCCGGAGCGCTCGCGAGCCGCGTTGATCCAAAGCGAGAGTGAGCGCACGCGCGCGCAGTGGCGCACGATCTTCCTCCACCGGGTTTTTGTTTCGCGAATTCTCGCTCGCGACATAGGAATCGATCGCCTCGCGCGTCGTCATCCACGCCACGTTCGCATACACCTGTTTGCCCTCCAATTTTCCTTTGCGAATGAGTTGGCCCAGATAGTCGGAGCTATAACCGGAAAGCAAAGAAGCCTCTTTCAGAGTGATAAACCCCTCTTTTTGCTTTTCCTGGATGTCCATGTGCAACTCGATGCTCGATATCCACAGAATCTCGAGGGTCGATATATCAATTATAGTTTGAAAAATAAGGCTATTTTGAAAGTTATCCCCATTTAACTAGTCCTTAGTCTTTAGTCCTTAGTCTTTAGCAAAAAGACCAACAAAACTTTACCGAATGTCAAAAAATATGGCTTAAAATGGTCCTTCCGGAAGTGGATAAAATACTTGCTATATTATTTAAAATATGGTATAATTCAAAAATGATGAAGGTCCGTGTGCAAAAAATCCGTGAGACCCCCTCTCCCCTGCTTTTCGCCGCCTGCGCCTCGACGTTTCTCGCACTTGGTACTGCGCTCGGTGGACCTATCGAGCATTCCCTGTCTCTTCCGTTAACCCCTGCTACGCAAACCGCGGCGGTCTTTTACAGCACCCCAGGGTCCGTCGAGACACCCCCAGAAGTCCTTGGGGCGACCACCCCGGTACGAGAACCCGCGGACGGAGTGTCTGCGGGGCAAGCCAGCAACGTAAGCACCGAGCCCTCATCAAACGAGCGGACCATCGAACTGAACGCACTCATCAACGATCGCGACCTTGCCATCATCCGGATCACGGATGAGATCGAGCGCCTGAAGAACGCCTCCGTTCTTGTGGTCACCGAATTCGATCAAAACTGCGACAACTGGCAAGATGACTGCGCACTTCCCTATCGCAAGACACTTGATGCGAATGACGCAAAGTACGATGAACTTGCCGCCCAGCTCGACCTCGTCCGTCGCTCCCGCGAACAAGCAGTTCTCGACCGCGCCAATATCTAAAATTAGGACCTGCGCAAATGGCGGCCTTCGCGTTTGTGTAGGTCCTAGTATATAATTCTCCAAAAAGAAAACGCCCCGATCTCCTCAGGGCGTTTGTATTGTGTCATGCGGACCGCTGACCAGCGACACCCGGCTAGCATGCGCGGCATCACGCGTTGCTCTTCATATGCGTCGAGTGACGCCTTCTGTGATGCGGTAATATTATCCGTATTGGGCACCTCGCCGTACACAAAGACGAAATTTTTCCACGTTCCGGACACGCGCAAGTATAGTCGTGTTGTCACCGTGGGCGCATCTCCTCCGGAATCCGTCGGCTTTCCCACTTTCGTCACGAATCGGAAAGGCCGGAACGGATCGACGCCATGCACTTCAATTTCACGACGCACCTGGGGACTCTCCGCCGCAAAATAGCGAATCGTGTAGATCCGTCCGTCAGCTAGCTGGCACTCTTTTGCGTCAACAAGAGGAAGCGCACGTAGCTCATGAGAGAGCTCAGGCGGCCACACCATGGCGTAGGCACCGACCGGCTCTTCTTTTGTGACATAGAAGACACCCGCGGCAGTGACGAGAACAAAGAAAACAAGGGCAAGGCGTCCGGCAAGAATATGCACGAGAGCACCGAAAGTTTTGGGGAACATAACTGTCTCTTCATTAAAGAAACACTCTCTCCAACCTACCTTTTTTCGTGCTGTCTGAAAAGTTTGATTCTAGATGATAGAGTAAAAAAAGACCCCCCCAGGCGGGTCTTTTTTTACTCTATCTGCGTTGAAGTGAAGACTAGTCGCAGGCCATCGTCGAGAACTTGAACTTGTCGATCGTTGCAATGCCGACCGTGCCTTTTCCGACAAGATAGACGGCGTGGACTCCGGTCGTCCCCTGCGCGAGAGTCGTGATCTCCTCAAGATAAATAGATGTTCCTCCCGTAGAAACCGTCGTTAAGGTGCCGAGGAGAGGTCCTGTTTCGCTATCAATACGGACCTCGATATTTTGCCCCGCATAGAGGGAAGAGACGCCGAGCTGGATCATAATGCCGCGGGGAGGTGTCGAGCCAAAGTCGACGTTGTCATACCTGACCCAATCAGTGTTATCGAAGTAACCGACGCTCGAGATGAACTTCGACACGCCGCGCATGGCGTTATAAGACTCCGCTTCGATCGGTTGATAAGCATTTCGCGGTGCGCTCGCCGGCGGCGGGGTTCCCCCCGGTGTGGGAGTTGGGGTCGGAGGAGGTGTTCCCGGGGGCGTCGGCGTTGGAGTGGGCGGCGGAGGCGGTGTGGTCGTTGTTGTCTTCGCAAGGTAGTTCTCCACGACCCAGCCATCTGCGCCGGAGTCAAAGTTCACTTGCCACCACCAATAGCTGTTCGCATACGTCGGGCCGCCGGTTATAGACCCCGCGGCATTGGTCGCCTGTGTGCCGAGAGCGGTATTGACCGTCGAGGGACCCGAGCGGACGTTGAGCGGACCGGATGTGACATAGACACGATCACCGGAGACGAACTTGGTGCTCTGCGCGGCGGCAACATCGACAAAAGCACCGAGAGTCATAAAAGCTACCCCGAGGAGCAAGAGACCGACGCCGAAGGATGACTGCAAATGTAAAGAGCGCATAAATATAGAATGAGTAAATTTAAGAACAACGCCGCTAATAATTAAGTTACCCTAATGATAACACTTCTCAATTTATATGTACCAGGAGTGCCTGTGGAGAAGCCCCAAAGGGGGCCCGCAAAGAAGGCTACTTGGTTGGTGGAGCATCCATCTTTTCTGTGCGGACGTAGTCGGGCACAGGTTCCACTTGATTCCATTTGAACTTGAGCATGGCACCCTCTTCCGGTCCGAAGTTAAGAAGGATGCGGTCATTATCTCTTATCTCGCGATAAGGAAGATCCGCCATGGGGATCTCGACCCCGTTCCACATAACGCGCAAGCGATATGCCCCGTCGTCGCACTTTTTCTCTTCACCGGGCAAAGAGAGGCATTTCTCGGTGAGACCGACATCGAGCGTTTTGAAGAAGACGGGGAGGGTGACACCGCGCGCATGCTTGTGCACAATAAGGCAGTTGTCATCCTCAAAATGGACGACCGGGCTCTTCAGCATGTACTTCGGATCACAGAACGACACAATGCGATCACCGACCATGACAAGAAGCGACGCATGAGAGTGCTCCGTTCCCGGCTCCTTGAGTTTGGGAACAACAGGCGGCGGAGTGGGGGGCGGCGTACCTGCCATAAAAAAGACACGATAAACGAAAGCGGTAAGTACAAAAACTACCGCGAGTACGCTAGCGGCAAAATAAGGATCTCGAAATCGCGCAAACATGCGTATAAGTATAACAAAACTTTGCAAAAACTTTACACAAGGATGGGTCAGGAATTTTGCATTTAACAAACGCGTGAATACCACCAAACTCAAATGTTGCGATAGCGAGGATGGGATTTTTCGATGCAGTTTGCGGGCGGCAGACCGGGCGCATGTCCGAACAGCTGTAGCTACTCGAGATCGTCCTCGAAGGCTTTGCGGCGAGGGCGAGTTGTGCGCTGAGTCGCCGGCGGCGACACTCCTTCGAGCAAGCCGACCCGGTCTTTGCGGCTTTGCGCAAAGTCGGCTTACTGCCCTCGGACCGCCGATGCCGAGAACGAAGTTATGCGCCCAAATTTTTCTTCGCGCTCATAGCCAAAAAAAGAAAAGCACTTCTTGCGAAGTGCTTTTCTTTTTGTGGGCGGAGATTATCCGTTCCACTCGCGGCGCGGGGGTCGGTCTTCTTTGGGGCGTGCCACGTTGACCGTGAGCATGCGACCTCCGAATTCCTTTCCGTGCCACATATCGATCGCCGCCGTGCCCTCCGCTTCGGAGGCCATTTCGACAAAACCGAATCCGCGCGAGCGGCCGGTCATGCGATCGATGACGACAGACGCGGACGTGACCGATCCCGACTTGGCGAACGCCTCGCGGAGTTCGTCATCAGTCGTGGAATACGGAAGTCCACCGACGTATAGCTTCTGAGCCATTGTCATTCATTGATGTGTTTTTTTAACTTCGCGTACGACCTTCTCGAACCGCACGCGCCGAACCGAAGTCCGAAAACACAGCGCCACCGAGAAACACACGAATGGAACAATGATACATAGAATTTTAAAAAAAGCAAGCCCTTTATCCCCTTTTCCCCGCAAGGGCCCTACCTAGGGCTTATCTGGGCTCTCCGGGCAATCGGTGCCGGAGCACGTACGATTCATTTATATTAATATGTATAATATAAGACGTTCTAAACGTGGGGCATTTATTTAGAAATTAGGAATTAGAAATTAGAAATTTTTATGTCTATTTTCAGGGATCGTCGATTTCAGCTGGCGCTCGGCGCTCTGGCGATCGCGCTTATTGCATTCTACGTTTTCGGCACACCGACGACTGTCGCGGGCCGCAAGGACGTTATCGGCGATTTCAACGTCAGATCCGGTGATACTGTCATCATGAAAGACAATGGTGAGGTCCGCGCCACGGGCGATATCGAGATCAAAGGTGAAGTAGAGTGCGCCGGCGGATCCGCCCTCTTTGTCGCGGGCGGAAAGCTCACAGTATCGGGAACTCTTTCGTGCCTCCGCGAACCGGGTGCAAGCGACCTCGGC
>OBEQ012078126.1_pt1 | contig 15576 bp, 10 predicted proteins | sample 1670901 | NCBI WGS metagenome assembly OBEQ01 (sample SAMEA104232315, study PRJEB22302) | groundwater metagenome | biome: forest; feature: aquifer; material: groundwater | place: USA | collected 2011-08-07 | depth 5.4 m | reverse complement strand
TTAACTGAGAAAGTACTTGTACCACTTGTTGTCACCGTAATATTTCCAACGCAATAACCGGCAAAGCTTGTTAATGTTCCGGTTGGATTTCCTTCTTCTGTCTGATAGACATCGCAAGCAGGAGCTGTAATACATGACGTTGCCTGAGCAAGAAGAACATTTTCTACGACATCTATACGTGGCAGATCCCAACCAGTTGTTTGCCCGGCGCCTGTAGAAATGACAGCAACTGCCGGACGTGAAAGATTCATCCAGTTTGAATTTGTGCTACTTTCACTTCCATGATGATTAACATAAAGAACATCAATACCACCACTTGAAATCATTGGAGATGCACCACCGGGTGAGATTGCCTGAACAACAGCTGATTCAACATCAGTTTGTGATGTGGAACGACCAGTACAAGCATTATCGTTCTGACCGCCGCCTAAATCCGATGCCCAAAGGAAATCAAAACCGCCGTATTGTATTAAACATGCAATGGATCTATCATTTTCATCAGAGACAGTTACAGATCCGCCACCGATGATACTTCCATTACGAGCAACGCAAGTCAATTTTGCTCCATTCCCTAAAAGAAGTTGAGTTCCGACAGGCATAGCAACCGGCGCTCCGGCAGTTGTTGTTGCCGCCGCCGTCGCAAATTGATCATTGCAACTTGAAGCATAGGTGGAACCATTGTAATAATTCTTTATGTGAACGTTATATCCGGCATTGATAACTTCATCAAGACCACCGGTGTGATCACAGTGTTGATGCCCGGCGATGATGTAGTCTAATCCGGTAGCAGGCGCTAATCCGATTGATTGAAGGTAAGGAACAACACGCCCGGTACCTTTTCCTGTATTGCCACCATCGAGAAGAACCGTTGTGCCATCGGGTCCCTTAACGAGAAGTGAGGCTCCCCAACCTACATTGATAAGGCGAATTTCTAAATTTTGTGTAAATATTGTTGCAGGTAAGAAAAGCAAACAAATGAAGAAGTATATCTTTTTCATAGATACTCCATGATTAGTGATATGGTTATGCCATATACAATGGCATGATGATTAAGAAGATTATAGTTGATTAAGAACATATTTAATGATTCTTTCAAGAGGCAAACATAGTAAAAACCCACATCTTATGCAAGCGTTTTACCAATAATTTGATAAAATTTACAATTTGATAATATCCAGAATGTGATTTGAACCTGTTATTTCAACATTAAGATTGATTTACAACTATTGGTTTTGTATTTTGTTATTCATTAATTATTATTTCTATGTCTATAAGAACATTCAGGTCTATTGTATTTTGTTTTATTTCTCTTCTCCTTTCAAGAGAACTGATCAATGCCCAAAATATTTCATTTGAGAAATTTTTGGGTAAACTTGTCAGCGCTCCAGATAGCATGGCAAAATCCGGGATGATTGATCAGTATCTTGCCAACAAAACACTACCCTTACTTGAAGGAAATACTGCATACTTTATCTACAAGGGTAAAGGCTCTATAGTTGAAATGCCCAGTGAATTTAATGAATGGAACCCTGAACATACCCGGATGGTAAGAATCCCTTTAACAAATTTATTTCTTCATATTGAAGATATTCCTCGTGGGGGACGATTAGAATATAAATTTCGCGTTGATGGCAACTGGATGCTAGATCCATCCAACACGAAAAAGGCACCCGGCGGAATGGGAGTTAACTCGGAAGTGTGGACTCCAACATATACCCCACCTCGCGATATTGACCTTCAGGTAGGCATCCCTCACGGAAGGATTGACACCCTTCAGTTTGAAAGCAAAGTACTGAGAAGAACTCATCCCATATTTGTATATACTCCACCCGGAGTTGTTGCTAATAAACGACTACCAACTATTTATGTCACCGATGGTGGAGAATATCTAACGTTGGGGCAAATGAAAAACGTTCTGGATAATCTTATATTCCAGAAACGTATCCTCCCTGTGATTGCAGTCTTTGTTGACCCCCGCACAAACTTGAAGGATAATACAACGAATAAACGAATGATAGATTATGCCGCCAACGACACATACCTCGATTTTTTGCAGAATGAGCTTTCAACATTTATCGAACATTCGTATCCGGCGACACGAAATGCTAATGAACGTTTAATTATGGGGGCTTCAATGGGAGGGTTAATATCTACTTACGCTGTCATGCTCCGTTCAAAATTTGTGAAAAATTGTGCGGCACAATCGCCGGCATATAAACAAGCCGATAGCACTGTGATAAAATTATTTAAACAACTTATCAGGTTAGATGTGAATGTCTATATGGCTACGGGGACAATCATGGATACACAGAACGAAGCACGGTTAGTATCGGATTTATTGAAAAAAAAGGGGGCAAAAGTAAACTATGTTGAATACCCTGAAGGGCACAATTGGTCAAATTGGCGGGCAAGACTTGATGATATTTTGGAATATTTTTTCCCGGGGAATTAGAAACTGTCCGAAAACACTCCCAATAAATAGATTCGTCAGGCTGAGCGGAGACGAAGCCCCGTTATCGTTTCAATTTCACCCTTAGAATTTTTCTGAGCTACAAGTTATTGAGTTTTCGGACAGTCTCTTAAACATGGAGTCACAGACTTTACGTCTGCGGTTTTATCCTACCCCTTCACACTTCCAAGCGTTAAGCCTGAAACGAGCCATTTGCTTAGTATAAGGAATAACACCACCACAGGAATCATCACGATTAATGATGCCGCACCATATAATCCCCATTCCGTTGACATATTCGATTCAAACGATTTCAAACCCAGCGGTAAAGTCCAAAGGTTAGAATCTTGAAGAATTTGCGCCGCAACGATGTACTCTGACCATGCTGTCATAAAGGAAAATAACCCTGTTATTACCAACGCCGGGGCGGCAAGTGGTAAAATAACTTTGTAAAATGCTTGAAATTGATTACAACCATCAATACGAGCGGCTTCCTCAAGACTTGTGGGAATGGTATCGTAATATCCTTTCATTGTCCAGATACAAAACGGTAGAGCGGTTGCTGTGTACGTTATGATAAGCCCGGAATAGGTGTTAATCAATCCAAAGTAAATCAACATGATGTAAAGAGGCAACAACAACATTGTTGCGGGGAACATTTGTGTTACGAGTAAACTCAAGAGACCGAGCTTCTTTGCAAAGAAATTGAAACGAGAAAATGCATACCCTGCCATTGCCGCGAGTACGACACCTGTTAACGTAACAGTAATTGAAATCAGAGCGCTATTCCATACCCAATGTAAAAATGGTCGCTCGGTGAATAATACCCAGTACGAATGAAGCGATGCATTGTCGGGAATAATTTCCAGCGACGTAGAAAGTAACTTATCTCCGGGGCGAAGGGAAATAGTTACAACCTGTAATACAGGGTAAACCGCAATGATAGCAAAGAGAATAAGAATTGCATGTGATGCAAGTCGTACGAGTTTCTTTTTAGTTTTCGCAGTAGCCATGAGGTATCTCAGTCAAATTCTATAATTAATATGCGGCTTCGGTTGCTTTGGAACGCTTCATAAACACTAAGCTGAACGAGAGCAAGATAATAAACAATACAATGGATAATGCCGCCGCATATCCGTACCTGTACAAATTAAACGCCGCCTTATATACAAACGAAACAAGAATGTGTGTCTGATCGGATGGCTCTCCCCCGTTACTGACTAACCAAACGATATTCAAATTATTAAATGTCCAGACGATACCAAGCGTTATGGCTGGGATCATAACCGGACGAAGTAGAGGAATGGTAATATTCTTGAGTTTATGATACCATGAAGCGCCATCAATATCCGCCGCTTCATAGAGTTCATGGGGGATGCTCTGTAATGCCCCCAGAGCGACAACCATCATAAAGGGGAAACCTAACCAGATATTAGTTAGAATACACGCCAGAAACGCTTCTGTAGGGTTTTTAAGCCATTCTATAGCGTTCATGTGTAAATATTTCGTTAAGACCTGATTGATAGAGCCGTATTCATAATTAAACATCCCGCGCCATGTAAGGGCAACAATATACTGAGGCACTGCCCAAGGGATAATCAATAATGTGCGATAGACAGATTTTCCGCGTATTGCCTGATTAAGCAGTAACGCAAGAAACACTCCAAGAACAACATGAAAAAACACATTGACCACAGTCCAGATGACAGTCTTGAGAAAAATTGTGTAAAAATTCGGTGTTGTTGGCTCAGTAAACACTTTTACATATTGTTGGAAGCCTACTAACTGCCAGTCCTTAATATGTCGAAGGTTCATGTTCGAGAAGGAGATAACTAAATTATAAATGAACGGATAGAAGACAACGCCTATAAGCAAGATAAATGCCGGCGCGGCAAAAATAAAGATGAATAGTTTTTGAGATGATTTATTCACGTAATGTCTGTTTTCAGTTGACGGTTAAAAGTGAACTGTTAATTAAAATTGTTCTGTTTGTAATTTGTCATTGCTACGCTCGCAGTGACAGCTTGTATTCTTACTCGTTCATTTCCAAAATTTTTCTAAGCGCGGCTTCCTGCATTTCTTTTGCGGCGGCTTGTGGTGTTTTCACACCACCTAACACTGCCTGATAGCTTGGGCGCATTGCATCCCAAATTGCGCGAAGTTCAGGAACCACCGGCATTGGTTTTCCAACTTCTATTTGCTTTTTGGAGTTAATAAGAATATCATCGTTCAGAATAAACGGATCGTTATAGAGTTCAATGCGTGTCGGCATTGTGGTTAATGCCTTAGCAGTTTCTAATTGTCGTTTAGGCTCGTTAAGAAATTTTAATAGCTCTAAAACAAGAGGTAGCTTCGCATCAGTGACATTGGTGTTAATTGAATATCCTTTGGGTGAAACCATCGGAGAACACCACAATCCGGTTTTAACAATTTTTGGTAATGGGGCAATCCCAATATCAATACCGGCTTTTTTATACCCCGACCACGACCAATCTCCATTGATAATCATTGCCGCTTTGCCATCCTTAAAGAGAGCATCGGCAACGTTGTAATCTGCTTCGTGAGGGATAATTTTGTACTTATCGCGTAAATCTTTGATAAAATTCAAGCCATCTATATTTGCCTGCGTATTCAACGTTGGAACGCTCTGATCGTCCATTACCCATCCACCGAATCCGGCAAAGAATGGAATATAAAAAAACGGTTCCGTGTAATTCCACACAAGTCCGTATTGATCTATCCTGCCATCGCCATTATTATCTTTTGTTAGATTTTGACCGATTGAAATGAGTTCTTCATCGGTTTTCGGTGGCGTAGTGAGAAGTTTTTTATTATAAACTAATGTGAGATGGTTGCCAAGTTTATCTGCAATCTGATAAATATGCCCTTTAAACCATGTTAACGCTTTCGGATTGAACAAATCAAGCCATTGCTTATCGAACAGGTTATCCATTGGTTTGATAATATTCATCACCTGAAATGGTCCGACCTGATCTGCAGGACCATATACTAAATCGGGTCCCTGCCCTGCAATCGCGGCGATAATAAATCCTGAGCGAAGCTCTTCAGTTTCTTTGTAAATCGCTTCGACTTTGATATCGGGATGTTCTACCATGAACTCTTTTATCTGCTTATCGAGAATTTCTCGTTCATCAACGCGCATCTGATGCCAGATGACAATTTTCTTAGGGTCATCTTTTCGTGCACATGAAAACTGAAGCAAAGCAACTACGATAATAGCGAAGATGGAAATTATTCTCTTCATCTCAATGAAACTGTATGGTGATAAATACTAAAAATCTGAATTACCGAATAAGCATTAATTTCTTTGTTATCGTTCCCACATCGGTGGTTAAACGATAGAAATAAATTCCACTTGGAGAGTTGACTGCATTCCAATGAATATCATACACTCCGGCATGGCGTTCCTGATCAATTAGTGTAGTAATTTCTCTCCCCATAATATCGAATATCTTTAACGATACAAACGATTGCTTGGGTAATTCAAAATGTATCGTTGTCGAGGGATTGAATGGATTGGGGTAATTTTGAGAAAGTGAAAATTGTTTTGGAATTTCATTGTTACCGTTTTCATCAACTGCAAGTGGAATGCCAAGATCACCATTGCTTCTATTAGAAAATACTCGCGCTGTATATGCCGGTACGGTAAAACTTGTAAGTGTTGTGGCATTAGCAATAAACGTGTTTTGATTAAATACATCGTACCATGTGCCCGATGCCAACCATGGAACATTTGTTACCGTCCTCTCGGTACCGCTTAAGTTTGCAATAGCCTGAATCATATTGCCTGAAACAGAATCCTTAAATCCCCAAACAAGAACACGAAAACCATCATACTTCCATTGCTTCACAAGCGTTCCATTATATAATGCGGGATTCAATTTCCTCTGCATGATTAACGTATGATAATGTTGATATTGTGATTGACCTCGTACCGTATTTAAGTAATTCCATTGTACGGGTCGGAAATTCAATTTAGTGGCATCGCTGGTATATCCCCGTGGTTCTCCCATCTCGTTCCCCTCCCACAACATGGGAACACCAAGAGATGTAAACATAAAGGTAGAATATAATTTATCGCGCTGGTACGCAGTAGCCGTATCAACACTTTGGAAATGAATCATTTCATAGAGAAGAGATTGTTCGTCATGGTTAGAACAATCATTAACCGGTTCCATTCTGGTTGCATAGGTAGATGGAACATAAGGTGTGTCGTTCGAAAAACCACTTCCTAATCCTAAAACATAGTTTTCCATATCGGAAAGCGATACGGTACTTCCGGTAACATCACCCTTTAACCGTTCTCTGAAAATACCATGCCAACTGCTTGTCATACCGCTAAAATAAATCATTGCGGGACTTTCAGGTAAATGCTCTGCTATTTGATAAATTGAGTTATTGTAGTCATGTGCAATTACATTTGTAAATCCGAGAACTCCTTTTGATGTATCATATCTGTTCCATCCTATCCCTTCAGTAAAATCATACCTGAATCCGTCAATATGGTAACTGTCAACCCACATTTTTAGAGCTGTTTGGGCTAACTCTTCACCGTAATTTATTGAACCGATAGGGGTCCAATAATCCATATCCTTGAAAAAACATAATAAGTCTTCATTTGTTTTAGTTTCGGAGCATAATTTAAAATATGGGTTTTGGGCTTCATCCGGTTGCATTTGCCACAGTGCGCTCGTTTCGTTGAGATGATTGAGAACCATATCCATGATAACGGCAATACCTCTTCCATGTGCCGAATCTACAAACTCCTTAAAATCTCTTGGTCCGCCAAACGTTGGTTCCAACGCAAAATAACTATTTACATCATATCCCCAGGAGAAACCTGAAGGACCGATATTACCATAATCAGTTACAGGCATTAATTCGATTGCGTTTATTCCCAAAGAATCAAGATACGGCAATCGGTTAATGAGGTGAGACCATCTTGTTTGATTAGCGGCAATATTGAAATATCCGCCGGCAAATTCCATCATGTTCATTTCATAAATGATGAGTTTGTTCAGTGGAGGTCTTACATAACTTGTACTATGCCACACATAATCATCGTCGGTGAGTCCTGCCGCACCCACAGTAAAGCGTGTCCCGTTATCTCCGATTTGCCTTCCCCATGGATCGTAAATTAATTTACCATTCTCGATTTCAAATTGGTATTCATACGTACCGGGATCAAGTTTAACATTGACCCACCAATTGTAGCTATCTGTATGATGGTTTAGTACTATCGGGTTCGCCGTAGCAACAGGAGAACCAACAGGCGCAATACGAACGAGCACATATTCTTTATTGGAAACACGTAAGCGGAATGAAGTAGAATCATGTGAAGCCGTACTTGGTAAGGTTACGCCATTTTTAATATATGACGGCATATTAATATAGTTCCACTTATATCCACCCTTAGAATACACAGTAGAGTCACCATGATTATTGAACGCTACCAAACGAACATAATCCGCTTTAGGAATTTGAGTAGCAAGAATTGCATCAACAATTCTTGTATCGGGGTTATAGTCAGATGTAATATCCACCGTAGTAAGAGCGGAACCTTGTTGGGTACTCCACGAAAGAAGAACACTCGTTATGGTATCACTATTTGCTCTGATGACGCTTGCTGTAATTCGCGATATATTAAGCCCACTTCCTGAGAGAACCTGATTGTATTCAAACCAAAAGAGTTTACTCAATCGCAAAATGGAGTTGCTATTATCGTTTGCGTTTTGTTCCTTGTTTAAGGGATCTGCATACCAACCGCCGGATGTTCCGCCATTGTTAAATTTGTATTGGAAGATAGTATCAGCAATCGTTCTTCTTGAATCACTAGAGTCATTAATCTTGAACGTATAGGATTTTGTCCAAACACCGAGGTCAGAATTATAGTCATGCATTCTTGATATAGCAGTATCTTGTATATTACCTCCGCTATTCGGTCCCCAACCATTAAATTCACCCGGAACGAACATTTTAGCAGAACCAGTACCTGCAGTTCGAAAGTAGATAGTTACACTATCAGCCGGAGATTGAGCAAAACACTGCACTGAAAGGAAAATGATAAAGAGTATTGCTAATAGAGTTTTCATAGTGTACAGTTTCATGGTGTTTGAACGAAATTATTATTTTTTAACAGCGGGAACCAAAATAACGCCTGAATATGGCGGTACAGTAATCCCTTTTATTTCCGAATTAGTTGATGTATATGTTGAACCGCTAAGTTGGTCAACCCAATCACCGTCTGTGGGTGTGGCAGTAATATTTGCAGTATGTCCTTCTTCATCACTGTTGAAAATGACTAACGCTGAATTCTCTCCATCCTGTCTCCAGAATCCATATACATTATTTTCATTATCAACTACAGCAGTTTTGAAGGAACCGCGTCGTAATGCAGGGAGGTCATTTCGTAAACGGATAAGTTTTTTGTACCAATCTCTGAGTTCGGTATCCCATTTAGATTTTTCCCATTCCATCGTTCTACGGCAATCAGGATCTTTGCCTCCTTCCATCCCAATTTCATCACCATAATAAATCATTGGCGCTCCGGCATAAGTCATCTGGAAGAATACCGCTGTACGGAGTTTATCGCCATCTCCTCGTAACAATGTAAGAAATCGTTCCGTATCGTGACTCCCGATCAAATTTTGCATAGCGGCAGTTGCTTCATCACCGTAATCATTTCTCACTTTAGCTAAGGCAGTATCAAATTCAGCAACACTTGTTAAACCATTAACGAAATAATCTAATACGGCATTACGAAATCTGTAATTCATTACTCCATCAAACTGGTCGCCTTTAAGCCAATCGGTTGCATCCTCCCAAAGTTCTCCATTAATGTAGGCATTTGGGTTTTGCTCTTTTACTAATGTTCTCCACTGAATCCAGAAGTCATGTGATATTTCTTTTGGAACGTCAAGCCTCCATCCATCCATCCCTGTTTTCATCCAATACTTTGTTACATCAAACAGATACGAGCGAACAGCGGGGGTATCGGTCATTAACTTTGGCAAATCACCATATCCCCACCAACAATCGTAGTTGGGTTTGTCGGGAGGTCCGACAGGAAAACTATGAACATTATACCATGAAAGGTATTTCGATTTCGCCTCGTTTGTTTTAATATCTTCAAATGCAAAAAAATCAGTGCCTGTGTGATTGAATACTCCATCAATGATGATGTGTATATTCCGTTTATGGCATTCATCAACAAGTTGCTTAAATGTTTCTTCCGTCCCAAAATTGTGATCAATCTTGAGATAATCGCTTGTATGATATTTGTGGTTGCTACGAGATTCAAAGATAGGATTCAGATAAAGAGCATTGATACCGAAATCTTTTAAGTAATCAAGATTATCAATAATGCCTTTCAAATCTCCGCCAAAATAATTTTGTCGTTTTGGTTTTCCGCCCCACTTCTCAATGTTTGGCGGATCGTTTGTTGTATCGCCGTTTGCAAATCTCTCCGGAAATATTTGATACCAGACGGCATCTTTTGTCCACTCAGGAACAGTAAGTTTCGATTGCTGTGCTTGTGAGTACATTAATTGTGTGACTAATAAAAAAAGTAGAATTGTTTTCATAGTTTGAGAATCCTAAGTGGATGAAGTGTACAGAAACATTTATTCAATCCAAACGTAATATATACATACAGGATATTCTTTACATCGTTCCGAATAGTATTTGTAACTTTACAAGTTAGTACAGCCATCGGTTATACAATATAACAAACGCTGAACACTTAATGAAGCAAAATATGCCCAAATTTTTCTCAATAATTGATTTTGCGGAAAAAATAATGTAAACTATGGGGAATTTTACAGCATACTAACTCGTGTAAGTTCTCAAATGCTTGGTTGGTAAAGTGGAGCCAGAGACCACTTAAATAAACGCGGTATATATACAATGCCGAACACATACAACATTTTCTATGGAGTACACATGGAAGCGCAAAAAGTAGATATGTTTTTAATGACAAGCTCGAAATATTTTGTTGACTATCAAATTCCCCAGATACGTGAGCGACTTCTCGCGATGGATGATTCAAGATTAGTCTATGTCCAATCAATCAGTTTTAAAGACCCTGTTATGATGCTGATTGTTTCTATCCTTGGTGGAAGTTTGGGTATTGATCGCTTCATCATCGGTGATACAGGTCTTGGCATCGGAAAACTCCTTACATGCGGCGGCTTAGGCATTTGGCAAATTGTCGATTGGTTTTTAATTATGGGCAGAACACGCGAAATTAATTACCAAAAATTATTACAGGTAGTGTAACCATCTTGACACAAAGGAAATTATATTTTCTCATCCTCTCAGTCTCTCTGGCAGGATATTTCTGGGTATTCGTAAATGAAATAGTAGGTAAGTTTTTATTGTCACCGGTTTGCCTTTTCAAGAATATCACGGGAATACCCTGCCCTTCATGCGGTGTAACGAGATCGGTAACATCAATCCTTACCGGTAATTTCCAACAAGCTCTATTGTTCAATCCTTTCGGATTTATTGTACTTTTATTACTCATCATTCTCCCCCTTTGGATTCTGGTTGATATTGTCTTAACAAGAAACAGTTTTTTTATTTCCTATCAACAGATAGAAAAAATATTGCAACGAAAACGAGTAGTTTTCCCTTTCATTCTTCTCGTTCTCATTAATTGGGTTTGGAATATCGTAAAACACGTATGAGCGAAACCCTCTTCCCTCTTAAACCGAATGACCATGAATGTGAAAAGGCATCTAACGGCTACTTGATGTCTCTTGTTGCTATTATGATAGGGCTACCGATTCCTATTATTAACGTAATAGCAACGGGTATTTATTATCTTAGCAACCGTAGAGAATCGTATTTTGTACGTTGGCATAGTTTGCAAGTCTTCCTTTCACAGTTACTACTTATGGTGATGAACAGTTGCGGCTATTATTGGACATTATCCATCCTCTTTGGGAGTAACGAGCTAACCAACCGGTACATTGCCTATATCATCACTATACTAACATTTAACCTTCTTGAAATAGTTGTAACAATTTATTCAGCCATTAACGTACGAAAAGGTAAACATGTAGATTGGTGGTTATTTGGTCCATTAACAACAGTATTCTGTGCAAAATAATATGCAAAAAGTAGGTCTGCATTTCGGGATATTCCTTTGTGTTTTCTTTGCTTTGTGGTGGTCGTTAAGCCATATACCTTTCATTGAATTAAGCCACATCGAAGAATTCAGCAGAAATAACGAAGAGAAAATCGGCAACCTTATTATGGACGTTCTGGAAGAGAGCCATCCCGAAATGGACGGAGATAGAGCAAAACGATTGATAGATAGCATCAAAGATGCTATAACGATTAAGAATGAATTGAAAGAAAAAACAACCATATATATTCTTCGAAGTGATGAAATAAACGCGTTTGCTCTCCCTAATAATAACTTAGTAATATATTCGGCGCTGATTAACTATTGCAATACTCCCGATGAATTGGCAGGTGTGATGGCTCACGAACTTGCACATATAGAGCATCACCATGTATCAAAAAAACTGGCAAAAGAAATTGGGTTGTCTGTACTTGCCGGAGCGGCAGATAAAAATGTTGGTTCAGTCATTATAAAACAAATTGCTCAAACTGTTACATCAACCGGATACGATAGAGCAATGGAACGTGATGCTGATGAATCAGCAATTGTGTATTTATCCAAAGCGGGAATTGATCCTGAACAATTAGCTAATTTCTTGCTCCGACTTTCAAACGAAAAGAATAATCTTCCAAAAGCAATGGAATGGATCAGCACCCACCCCGACACAAAAGACCGTGTTGCAGATATTCTTTCATTGAAAAAGAATACGCCACTTTCGACAACACCCATTCTCAATGATTCCGATTGGACATATCTTAAAAATACTCTCGGAACATCGCGCCACAAATAAATTTCTCCACTTCAAGCAACCGATCAATAAAAAACCCTCAAGGCTTTTAAAACCTTGAGGGTTTGAATTTTTAACTTTTTCCTTTTGATCTTTTACTTGATCATCAGCATCCTTTTCACATCTGTAAACGTGTGTTGCATTCCATCTTCATCAACCGATTGAACATTAATACGATAGAAATAAACACCGCTTGCAAAGTTTGTCGCGTTAAATTCTACTTCATGTACACCGCTCTCAATTCCTTCGTTGTTCAATAGTGTTGCAACTTCCTGCCCCAATGTATTATATACTTTGAGAGTCACCAATGACGAATTACCGATGGCAAATGACAACGTCGTTGTTGGATTGAAGGGGTTAGGATAATTCTGGTACAACGCAAACTGTTCAGGTACATTTTCATCAATAGCGTCACTCGCGAAAACAATCTTTGGTGAAATTCCTAATGTAGGGTACAAGTATGGAACATCAAACAAGAGCTTCCCCCCTTTCAATCGTGTTTTTGTTCCAAAACTTAATGTATCTATTGTGTATGGAGAATCTGCAAATGCGACATTAATTTTTCTGAGAGCGGAATACAATTCGCTTAACGTTGCCGTTGGTCTTGTGCTGATCGTAAGACAAGAGAGCATGGAATCCGCTAATGTTGAAATGTCAGATACTAGTAAAGCATTAAATGAATTACTAATATCATCCTCATCAAATAACGTTAGTTCACCTATACCCGCCGGGAATTTCTGTGTTACGCTGGCAGCGATGTTCAATTTCAAGGTTAATGCCTCGGCAAACAATTTATTATTTTGTTTATCCGGCGGTAGGCTTTTCTGTTGACTTACCATGAATTTTTTCTTCTTCCCGTCAAGTGAATCGAGACAACGCACTGCAAGTGTATCGGAATGGAAATGAGGAACCTTTTTAATAATCTTTATCAATGATTTTTGCACATCTGCAAATTTCTTGTGATAAACAGAATTCGGTTTTTTCTTTCCAACCGGGATTCCAATCGTCAATCCATTCGGAAAATAAGATGACGGATTCCCAAATCCCTTTGGGAACAATTCTTCACCAACATTGACAAGATTCGGCATGGGCAATCCGGGCTTATTCATTTTATACAATGAATCGGCTTTCATCGTCACCGCTTTCTTCTTCCCCCATTGATACTTTACTTTAATTTTAGAACCTTTTAACCCGATGCCATCCACTTGAATAGTATCACCGGCGGCAACTGTTAATAAAGAATCAACAAGCTTCTTTCCGTTTACAATATGAAGCAGTGTATCCAATTTCGTTTTGCCGCGAGTTACTGAACCATTAACCGTCATACCGAAATCCATCTTTAACGGACGTGCGGTATCAGCAATGATATTAAACTTGAATGTTACTTTATCCGCTTTTCGCTTGATGGCCACAAGTTTTCCCTTTGAATTGGCAGAGGTTGCCCAATCTTCATACTTCGCTGTCCGATATGTCGAGAGGTATGGAGCAAGGGTATCGAAATTAGCAGTGATGGTTTTGCTCCCAACCATTGTTATAGTGAGAGGATTGGTTGCGCTTGAAGTATCACCACTCCAATCGGTAAATTCAAACCTATCTGCTGGGGTTGCCGTTAGGGTTACTTGTTGCCCATAATCATAATCCTCCTGTGATGGATCAGCGGTCACCGTTCCATGAACGCTATTGATAGTAAGTATGAAAGCGTCATTCACACTGTTGATCGTTATACGAACCTTTCCGGTGTCAGCAAACGTGCCATCACTTGCTCGAAATTCTAAACTGTCACTACCATAAAAATTTGCAGACGGTGTATAAGTAATATTTGGTGCAGTTCCCGTGAGATCACCATGGAATGGACCGGATAAAACCGTATAGGTCAGCGGGTTATTCTCCGGGTCGCTGGCGGGAAGCGTGAATGATCGTGCAATATCTTCATTCGTAGTTACTGTTGTATCTCGCGCTACAGGCGGGCTATTGGTTGTAAAACTCTGCTCTGTCGAAAACGTTCCACCAGCGAATGCGTTATCTATCGCTTGTACGCTCCAGTAGTACGTTCCGGTAGGAAGGTTCTTGATTGTCCAAGCAGTGTCTTGATTCGTATTGCCAAGTTGAACTACACGACGAAAACCGTTGCTCACATTTGCCATAGGCGATTGAGTATTAATGCCATTGGAGGCTGTTCCAATGCGAAGATTATATGTTAACCCTGCGCTCGGTGTTTGTGTGTCTGATGTACGATTCCATTTTAATAAAACGCCTGCTCCGGATTGAGTTGAAGTTAATCCTGAAGGAGCGGTGGGCGGGGTGTTGAATGTTGTCCCGTTATTTCTATAAATTTTGGAAATACGAGCTGAACCATATCCTGTCATGAGAATATCCAAATCGCCATCATGATCATAATCACCCCAAATAGCAAGACCGGCGGTAATTGAAGTTAAACTCCCGGCAAAGACTTCAGTAAATCCACTGCCAGTGTTTTGATAAATTTTAGAATTAGGAGTTGACCCGGCAGTAGAGTTTCCAGTCAAAAGGATGTCCAAATCACCGTCATTATCATAATCACCCCAGGCAACTGAACTACTATATAATCCTATTAAGCTCCCTGCAAAAACTTCACTAAAACCACTTCCGGTATTTTGATAAATCTTGGTATTAGGTCCAGCATTGTATCCAGACAAGACGATATCCAAATCACCATCATTATCATAATCACCCCAGGCGGCGCTATTATTCCAACCGGTAACTCCCATTAAGCTACCTGCAAAAACTTCTGTAAATCCACTTCCGGTATTTTGGTAAACCTTAGAAAAATCGCCTATGGTATTATTGTGCCCTGTTAGGAGAATATCCAAATCACCGTCATTGTCATAATCTCCCCAGGTTGAGGGACTATAATAAACCGGTGGTAAAATCCCGGCAAAAATTTCAGTAAATCCACTTCCGGTATTTTGATAAATTTTCGAAATTGGACCGGCTTCATTGGATCCCGTCAGGAGAATATCCAAATCACCGTCATTATCATAATCTCCCCATGCACCGTTGCCTAAACATACTCCTGTCAAACTCCCGGCAAAGGCTTCGATAAATCCACTTCCGGTATTTTGATAAATTTTTGATATATAGCCTGAAACACTATTGTAACCCATGATGAGAATATCCAAATCGCCATCATTATCATAATCTCCCCAACTT
>OBEQ011185947.1_pt1 | contig 15579 bp, 10 predicted proteins | sample 1670901 | NCBI WGS metagenome assembly OBEQ01 (sample SAMEA104232315, study PRJEB22302) | groundwater metagenome | biome: forest; feature: aquifer; material: groundwater | place: USA | collected 2011-08-07 | depth 5.4 m | reverse complement strand
GCTCCGAACTCGGTTCTCGTGTATCTGCTCTTCTCCTTCGCGAGCCCCCAGTCCACGACAAGCGTTTCGCCGAAATCCCCGATCATCACGTTGGCCGGCTTGAGATCGCGGTGCAGCACGCCCCGGCGGTGCGCCGCGGCGAGGCCCGCCGCCAGCCCCATCGCCATCCTGAGCAACTCGGCGCCCTGGGGCGGGATGGCGAGCCGCTCGAGACTGCGGCCGCGCACCAGCTCGGAGACGAGGTACGGAATACCGGCGACCTCGCCCGCGCGATGCACCGCGACCACGTTGGGGTGATGCAGGCGCGCGATGGCGCGCGCCTCGCGCAGGAAGCGGTCATGCGCCCGCGGTCCCGAGCGCAGCACCGACACGAACTTGATGGCGACCTCGCGATCGAGCGTGGTATCCCGGGCGAGAAACACCTCGCCCATGCCTCCGCGGCCAATGGATCGGATCAACTGGTAGCCATCGAATTCGTCAGGGATCGTGCCGGACAAGGGGGGCGCGTCCTCACGCGCGCTATAAGTCATCGTGCGGTTCGGGGGGGCGACACCGCGGTTCCCGTCCACCGCCTGCTGCGGATCCACCGCGGAGCCGGAATGCGCCCCGCCATCCATGGCTGTCCCTGTCGTTGTCACGTCGACGGGACCCGGAACGACAGATGCGTGTTCCGATCCTGGACGTTTCGCCGACACCTGGGTCCGGTATACGCCAAAGTGATGAAGTCAGTCGCCGACTAGTTGGACCGTGGTTGGACGAGCGGATCGCTCGAACACCATCTCGGGCGAGGTCCAGAGCCGCCGCACCGGCGCGCCGCTCGCCGATGTCACCGTCGTCGTGACGTCATCCTACGTGATCGGGGGCCTGCCAGCCGGCATCCATCGCCCCTGGTGGGGCGACCGGGCGTCCAGGCTGGGCCGGAGGTCGGTCCATGGACCCCGCCCCCGCTGGGTCCGAGAACTTCGGTTGATAGAGCGTAGTCGATGCACTGGGGGTACGCTGCCAGCATGGGTATCGCTCTGCTGGTGGCACTCGGGGCAGTCGGTATGGCGTTCCTCACCGGGGTGCGCGTGCTGCGGGAATACGAGCGCGCGGTGGTGTTCCGGCTGGGGCGTGCGCGTCCGCGCCCGCTCGGCCCGGGCGTGGTGCTGCTCCTGCCGTTCGGCATCGATCGCTCTCAGGTCGTGGACACGCGCACCAAGGTCATCCAGATCCCACCCCAGGAGGTCATCACGCGCGACAACATTTCGATCGCGGTGGACGCCGTCGTCTACGCCGACGTGTCCTCGCCCGCAGATGCCATCCTGCGCGTCGAATCGTCCATGCCCGCCACGCTGCAGCTGGCGGCCACGACCTTGCGCTCGATCATCGGCCGCATGGAGCTCGACGAGGTCCTGGCCAAGCGCGCCGAGATCAATACTGAGGTGCAGGATACACTCGAGGCGCGCGTGCAGCAGTGGGGCGTGGACATCAGCGCAGTAGAGATCAAAGACATCTCACTGCCCGCCGAGATGAAGCGCGCCATGGCCAAGCAGGCCGAGGCTGAGCGCGAGCGGCGCGCCAAGATCATCTGGTCGGAGGGCGAGCTGCAAGCCGCCAGCAAACTGGCCGAGGCTGCCAAGCTCATCGCCTCCGAACCAGCGGCCCTGCAACTGCGCCTCTACCAGACCATGGTCGAGGTCTCCGCCTCGCCCAACATGACCATCGTGCTGCCGGTTCCCATCGAGCTGCTGACCGGTGCCAGCTCCCCGGGCGCGGTCGGGCAACTCGCTGCCGCAACGGCGCTCGCGGTGGGCGGCGGCAAGCTGGGCGCGGCGCCGCAGGCGGCCGCGGTGACAGCGGGGCACGCTACCGACAAGCTCGAGGCTCTCAAGCAGGAACTGGATGAGACGGAAGCGAAACGCTCCAGTTAGCGGCTCAGGCCTCTACCCCAGCGTGCGAAGGATGACGGCCCGCAGCTGCGGGTCGTTGGGATTGCGCTCGAAGATGAAGCGAAGCGCTTCGCCGATGCGAGGACCGGCGTCGACGTGGCGGCCGAGCAGCCCGACCATGAGAACGTCGACACCTGGCGCCGTGCGGCCGTCGAGGATCGCCGTCACGAGGGCCTCGATCTCGCCACCCGAGAGGTCGCGCTCGGCGAGCGCACGGACCGCGGCCTGCAGGACGTTGCTGTCGCTGTCGCCCATGATGTCGAGCAGCGCGTTGAACGAACCCTGATCGCCGTATGATCGCAGAGCCGTCGCCGCCGCAGCACGTACGCCGCTCGATTCATCGTGGGTCTTGCTGGCGAGCAGGCCTGCATTCTCGTCCATCTTGGCGTTGCCGAGCGCCATCACGAACGCCGCGCGCGCATTCTCGTCACCGTCGGAGTGAGCGAGCTGGTCGCGTAACACCTGGTTGTAGTGCTTCGCCTGCTTCACGAAGGCTTGGTTGCTGCTGGCGCTCAGGTGACCTACCGTCGAGCCGAGTGCGACGACACTGGCGTACGCGCCCGGCGCGTCGTTGCCGTGGGCGGTCTCGTACGAGTCCTGCAGGAAGCGCGCGTTGGCGGGATCGGGCGTCTCGACCAGCGCGAAGCGCTGCACCAGCTCGGGATAATGTGGGTCCTGGCGCAGCCCGGCGTCGCCGAGGATCGTGCGCATCGCCGCCTGCGCCTGCGGTGTGGCGGCCGAGGCGAGGAGGTCGAGGATCAGTCGCTTGCCGTCGAGCCTCGCCTTGCCGAAGGGCTCGATCAGAGAGCTTGCGAGCTCCGGATTCAGCTCCAGCAGACCCACAGCACGCCACATCCACCGCTTGGCTTCGGGCGGGTGCCCATCGAAGCGTGCCAGGTCGGCGATGAGCTGCTCGCCGGTCAGGCCTGCGGCGGCGGCAGCGAACATGCGCCGACGCATGTCTTCGGAGACGACGACCTCTCCGGGTTGACGGACCTCGAGCTGCGTGAGGTCGATGTCGGCCATGGTAGCCCGCTCGACGCTCTTCAGAGCCATGTGCAGCGAGAGCGACGCGACCTCCTGCTTCGCGCCCAGGTTGGAGCGAAGCTGTTCGTCGATGACGAGCTGCTCGAGACACCCGCGAGCGTCGAGCTGCCCTCGCGTGGAACCCGCGCTCGCGACCTGGTCGGGTGGGATCGTGCCCACACCGTTGGGCAGCACCAGCTCGGTGTAGGAGGCGCGCGTTCGCTCGATCGGCTCGCCCTTGCCCTCGGGCCGATGGTAGAGCGTCCTGGACTTGCCGAAGGGACCTTCCTCCTCGGCTCGCCACTCCTTCAGGGGCGAAGCAGGGACGATGAACTGGGTCTGCGCGAGCAACCACTGCATGGTCTCCTTGTAGGTGGTGGGATCGGCCGGCGCGAAGCGCATGTCAACGACGCGACCTTCGTGGTCCACGCGCATGAACGCCCGGCGTCCCGCAAAAACGTCGTCGAATGCCTTGTCGGTGCTGTAGACGTCCAGCCCCAGCACCGACATGTGATGGCGCTTACCCGGCTGCAGGCGAGCCTCGACCAGGGACTGCTTGCCATCGTCGCTGACGCCGCGCAGCAGCAGCGTCGCCGCGATGTCGACGTCGCCGAGCAGCCGGGGCGGCGCGGCGAGATCCGTGCCGACCACCCCGTGCTGCTGGCCTTGCCAGCTGAGCTCGTAGCGGTACTCGAGGCCTGGCTGGAAGCGCAACCCGGTCGACACCACGACCGGCTCCCCGGCGGCCGAATGGCGGTAGAAGGCATAACCCGAGACGGTCGTGGCAACGGCGAGAACAGTAGCAATCAGGCGGCGGCGCATCGGTGGCTCCTGGTTGAAAAGTAGAAACGGTCGAAGCTGGAGGGACGCCACCGCAAGTTGCGATGGCATCCCTCCTGTCGAGTGAGCTGGTACTACGAGCCCTGCAGCTGCTTGACGACCGCCAGCGGGATGCCCGACATGCTGAAATTGAACAGCACGGCGCTGGTGGCGTAGCCGTTCCAGTCGAACAGGACCTTCTCGGCGTGCCTGAAGAAGTAGTCGGCGAAGAGGGAGATCGAGCCGTCGAGCGTCGACATATTGACCTTCACGGCATTGTGGAGATCGAGTAGCACGCTCACGCTGGCGGGGGTGAAGGGACCGGCGGGGATCCTGGTCATGCGCAGCTTGGCGCCGGCGGTGATGGGCATCGCAGCCTTCACCAGCACCAGGTCAGCCTTGATGCCCACCTCGAGGACCCACGGTATGCCGGCCGTGACCTCGGCGAACACGCTCGAGTCGACCGCGGGCATGATCAGGCCGTGTACATCGGCGATGACGACCTCGCTGGGGGCGTTGACCGCGCAACCACGACCGCCGAAGACGCTCAGATCTTCGTCCATCCTGAACTTGGCGGAGATGCCCGCGTTCACGCCGATCACGATGCCGAAGACGACGATGTGCGGACCAGGAACCTTGTAATCGCCGCCGAACGACTGGTGCTCCACGATCTGGAAGGCATGGTCGAGCTTCACGGTGGTGGTGCCGCCGTAGAGCGCCTGGTCGCGCACACGAATGGCGTACATGGCGTGCCCGCCCGCGCTGTCGGTCCACGCGTGCGCGGTGGCATCGAAGAGCTCCTTCACGGCGGAGTAGGCCTTGCCCTTGATGTTGAGGTCACCGGAGACGTCCACCTGGGCGTCGCAGAGGGCCCTCGTGCCCTCGAAGCCTGTGACCTTCCAGCCGACGTCGTAGCTCCAGATCGCCTTGATGTCGTTGTTGCCGAACTCGCCGTGGTCCGAGGCCGAGTCGGCCAGCTTCGGCTTCTTCGTGATCGGATCCTTGGGAAAGTCGGCGGCCGCCATCGAGGTCGCGAGCGCACTCAGGAAGCTGCGGAAGCGCTTGGGCGTGGTGGTGTAGTTGCCGGGAGGGATGCCCAGGTTCATCGCCGCGGTGACGTTGCGAGCGTCGTTGAACGAGTTGCCCGTGTAGATCTTGCAGCTCTGAAAATCGTTCTCTCGACGGACCGCCTGGCGCTTCAGCATGTCGACGAAGGTGCGCGGCGACCAGTCGCACGCAAAGTAGTTGTCGTCCAGGCAGTGCAGCTGCTTGGCCTCGGTCAGCGCGGCGACGATCTGCTGGTCGAGGTCGACCACGGTATGCAGCGCGCCTGGGCGGCACGCCGAAGCGTCAGTGGGGCAGCACCAGAAACCGAACCCTCCCTGCCAGTCGCACGTGGGATCGCTCTTCTCGATGATCGCCTGCTCGTACGCCGCCTTGCGTTGGCTGAGCAGATCCGCAAATGCCTCCTTCTTGCTGTCGAAGGCATAGAGCACGTCGTCGGCCACGCCCGCCGTGCCGACGAGGGAGTTCATCAGCGAGTGCCACTGCCAGTCTTGCCGCGACCACTTGTTCTGCCCCGACCGCAGATCGGCGAGCGTCACCGACGACCCACCCAGCGGATCCCAGCTGGGAATGCCGATGGCGGTGTAGGTTGCGAGACTGTTGTCATAGACGCTGAACGCGGTGAAGAACGTGTTCTTGGGCAAGGTCGCGACGCCACCCTGCTGATCGCCTGGCCAGACCGGCCAGCCCATCGACTCGCCATTCTTGTCGGCGAGCACATGCCCCGCGATGCCCGCCGGCGAGTAGGCGAGATCGAAGATCGCGCGGTAGTCACTACCGTACTGCGCCGACGCTTGCTCGAACCTGGAATAGTCGTACGAGGCGTCGAAGGCAAACTCTTCGCAAGTGGTCACGAGCGGGCCGTTCCCTGACCAGGTGGCCTGGAACGGGATGCCCTTGATCTCGGAGAGGGCCATGCGAGTGAGCCAGGTCGAGTACGTCTCGAAGAGTGGCTGGTGCGAGGTGGTCTCCTTGCCCTTGAACGCGAGCGTATCGAGCTCCGCCGGCGTCTGTACCGCGAGCGTGGTGGCGACCGACGTCATCGAGCTCGGTCGCCGACGTTGCTCCACGGGATAGCCTGCTGACTGGCTGTCGAAGTCGGCCTGGAGCAACGTCGAGCAGGTGGACGTGGGCGCCTTCTGGTCGGCACCGCAGGTGGTGTCGTAATACGTGGGGTCCTTGCATTGGGCGAGAGTCGGCGTCGCGCAGACGTCGGCATCGGCAATGGAGGGAAGCAGCGCCGAGAGCAGGCCTGCGGCCGCACCGACGACAGGCATGAGAATGGGATGCATACGAGTCAAACGCATTCGAAGAATCCTCCGCTTGGGGTTGCTGGCGGAGATTGCAGCGTTCGTGCCGACGCGAGCCGGGTCGCGACCGCGCCTGATCACGGCGACTTGCCGCACTTCGGAGCACGCTGCCGCGCGGCTGTGACGTGCCACGGGGATTGTCCCGGACATGTCCCGGTTGCGTGCGGAGCTACTTCGTGCCGATATGAAGGCGTGGAACCCGTCGGTGGCACGATCTCGATGCATCTCGCCTCGACGCAAGCCACCAGCGCGGCCGGTGTACAGCTGATCCTCGTCATCGATGGAGACGAGCCGCTCGCGACCTCGGTACGCCACACCCTGCAGGCAACCGACAGCGTGTCCATCGGCCGCGGGCCGACCCGCCGGTGCGAGCGGCGCAACGAGCCAGGGGTTCGCCGCCTCGCCCTCCAGGTCCCCGATCGCCGGGTCTCGACCACGCATGCCTTGCTCAGCCGCCACGGCGCGGGCTGGCTGATCGAGGATCCGGGCTCGAAGAACGGTACGCTGGTCAATGGTCAGCGCCAGCAGCAGACCCAGCTGCACGATGGCGACCTGATCGAAGTAGGCAATACCTTCTTCCTGTTTCGTGACGCCGTGCCCGCGCTCGCGACCCAGTCGTCCGACCTCGACGCGGCGCAGCTGGCCGCGCCCAGCCCCGAGCTCGCCACGTTCGTGGCCGCGCTGGCGGATGACTACGCGTCGCTCGCGCAGGTGGCGCGCTCAGCCATCTCGGTGCTGGCGCGCGGCGATACCGGTAGTGGCAAGGAGGTGCTGGCGCGCGCGGTGCACACGCTGTCGGGGCGCACCGGCGCGTTCGTGGCGGTCAACTGCGGCGCGATTCCGGAGAATCTCATCGAGGCCGAGATGTTCGGCTACCGCAAGGGCGCGTTCTCGGGCGCGGCCGCGAACCATCCTGGCCTGGTGCTGAGCGCGCACGGTGGCACCCTGTTTCTCGACGAGATCGGCGATCTCGACGGCGCCTCGCAGGCCGCGCTCTTGCGCGTGCTCGAGGAGCGCGAGGTCATGGCCCTGGGATCCACGCAAGCGGTCAAGGTCGACGTTCGCCTGGTCGCCGCGACGCACCGCGATCTCGAGGCCATGGTCGAGAAGAAGCGCTTTCGCCGCGACCTCCTCGCTCGCCTCAAGGGATTCACCCTGGTCCTGCCCACGCTCGCCGAGCGGCGCGAGGACCTCGGGCTGCTCATCGCGGCCCTGATCCGCCGCATCGTGCCGGCTCGTGCCGACCAGGTGCGCTTCGACCCGCTGGCCATGCGCGCCCTCTTGCGCTACGCGTGGCCGGACAACGTCCGTGAGCTCAAGCAGTCCCTCGAGGCCGCCATCGTGCTCGCCGGCGAAGGCATCGTCGAGCTACGCCACCTGCCCGCGAGCGTACGCAAGCCGCCCCCTGCGCCTGCCCCGGAGGCAGAGCTGGACGAGGCGGAGCAGCAGCAGCGCAATCAGCTGGTCGTGCTGCTCGCCGAGCACTGCGGAAACCTCAGCACCGTCGCGCGTGCCCTGGGAAAAGACCGGGTGCAGATTCGCCGCTGGGTCAAGCGCTACGGCCTCGACGTCGAGGCGTTCAAGAAGGGCAAGCAGCCGTAGCCAGCTCCTCGGTTCGCCTCGGCCGTAGCGTCAGTCTGGGCATGGCGCGCTCGTTCCGGCACATCGAGACCGCCAATGGCCACGCGCGGACATGTCCCGGAGCTTGTCTCGGACATGTCCCATGCCTCGAGATCTGGCCCGGTGCTCCTGCCCGAAGAGTCGCGCCATTTTCTGCGGCACTGTTTCTGCAACGTCGCTGTGTTCGGTTACCCGGGCCGGCCTCGCCGTAAGTTGCGTTCAGCGACCAGGCCGCCGCAGGTGCCAACACTCTGTCCGGGAGGATGACAATGAGGCGATGGATGTTGACCGCGATCGTGTCGATGTGCCTGGTCGCTTGCGGTAGCGACGAGAAAGAAGGTCACGCGGCGAGGGACCTGCCGAGCGCGGGCGGGAGCTCGCCGACCGCTGCGGAGATCGAGGCGCTCACCATGGCGATACGGCCGCTCTTGAGCCGCTCGACCGAGGGCCTGCGGGTGACCCGCAAGCCGAGCGGTGAGGAAGCGATCGAGCTCGACGGCCGCTTCTCGGACGTGGCCCTCGCCCGGCTCAACTCCGACGGCACCGTGTCGATCGGCTGTGTCGACAGCGAGGAGGCCGCCGCCGACTTCATGCGCGCGGCCCCGACCGCCAAGGAGGCAAAGTAGCCATGCGCCTCCGCTTGCTCTGGCTCGTCGTGGCCGCCGCGTTCACCCTGCTCGCGCCGGCGACGGCGCATGCCAACGCGACCATCATCATCGTGAACAACGACGGCCCCAACGAAGGCTTCAACGACCCGACGCCGGCCGAGCCGGTCGGCGGCAACCCGGGCACCACACTGGGTGCCCAGCGACTGATCGCATTCCAGGCTGCCGCCGACATCTGGGGTCGGGCGCTGGACAGTGCGGTCCCTGTCCGCATCCGCTCGAACTTCGATCCTTTGTTCTGCTCGCCCACGGGAGCGCAGCTCGGTAACGCGAGCGTGCTCACGCTGAGCAACAACTTCCCCGGCGCAGAGCAGTCGGGTACGCACTACCCGGCGGCGCTAGCCAACCGCCTCGCATTCACGGATCTCAATCCGAGCAATGACGACGTGCAGGCCAGGTTCAACGTGAACTTCGGGACCGCAAACTGCTTCCCGAATGCGCCCTGGTACTACGGTCTGGATGGAAACCACGGCGCCGGGGTCGACCTCGTGACCGTGCTCCTCCACGAGTTCGGCCATGGGCTCGGGATGACCTCGTTCTTCAACAGGAGCACGGGCGTCCCGTTCATTGGCAAGCCTGACATCTACATGCACTGGCTGTTCGACCTCGTCACGCACAGGTACTACGACCAGATGACGAGCGCAGAACGCCAGGCCTCTGCGATCAACACCCGCCAGGTGGTATGGGATGGGCCGCACGTCGGCCTCGAGACGGCGGGCCTGTTCGCGTTCGGTGTGCCCAATCTGAAGGTGAACGGGTCGGCGGCGATCGCCGGGAACTACCTGCCTGGCGAGGTCGCCACGGCCCGGCTCGCCAGCTTCGCGGAGGTCACCGCGGACTTGCAGCAGGGGAACGACGGCACGAGCACGAACGGCTGCAGCGCGCCCCTCGTGCCCTACGCGGGCACGATCGCCCTGGTCGGCGGCGACTCCTGTACGTTCTACACCAAGCTCGCCATCGCTCGGACGGCGGGTGCAGCCGGGCTGGTGGTAGTCAATAGCGTGGCCGGCAGCCCCGCCCCGGATGTCTGGCTCAACGACGCCCCGGCCGGGTTCATCGTCACGATCCCTGCCGTGATCGTCATGCAGGCCGACGGAAACCTGTTGCAGACGCAACTCGCGACCGGGCCGGTCAACGTGACGATGGGCCGGGATCCGAATGTTCGCGCCGGCGCCGACGATCGCGGCCGGCCGTTCGTCTTCACACCCAGCCCGGTGCAGTCGTCCGCGTCGATCGTGCACTGGGATACGATCGCCTCGCCGAACCTGCTCATGGAGCCCATCATCAGCGACGATCTGGACCACGGGCTCGATCTGACGCTGCCGCTCATGCGCGACCTCGGCTGGGCGGCCGACGCCGACCTGGACAGGGTGCTCGATGACGGAGACAACTGCCGCCAGGTGGCCAACCCCACCCAGACCGACACCGACGGCGACGGGTTGGGCGACGCTTGCGACGATGACGACGACGGCGACTGCGTGGCGGACGTCGCGGACAACTGCCCGCTCGCGGTCAACCCCTCGCAGGTGGACCTCGACCACGACGGGCTCGGCGATGCGTGCGACGACGATGACGACGGCGACGCTTCGTCGCGAGCGAGGACCTGCGCGCGCATGCGAGCCGGCCAGCATTCTTGTAGGGAACGGGCTCTGGCCCGGAGCGATTCCGGACAGCCGCTGCGTCGACGCCGCGCGCACTCTTTCACGCATGCGTCTCGTCACGACCTTCATCGTCCTGCTCCTGGCCACGAGTGTCGCGAACGCCCAGCCCATCGATCTCGCCTACCAGCGAATCCTCGTCTATCCCGATCAGGCCGGGAACAATCCCACGGGTGAGTTCATCTTCCCGACGGTGATCGTGGCCGCGGACCACGTCGCCAGTCCGCTCGGCAAGTACTACCTCTACTACGCGCCCCACGACGCGCCCGGCGGCATCAACCTCGCCTACGCCAGCTCGATCGGCGGGCCGTACACCGATTATCCGGGCAATCCGGTGCTCCGCCGCGATCACCAGGGCAGGTTCGAGGTCTCCCACGTGTCCTCGCCGCACGTGGTGTGGATGTCGCAGTATGGCAAGTACTTCATGTACTTCCACGGCGAGAACACGACGACGCGCTGGGCCTATTCGAGCGACGGGGTCAACTGGCAGGTGGCCAGTGACAACGTGGCCCTGAGAGCCTCGCAGTGGGGCGCCGATTACACCGAGACCTCGTACGCGAAGGTCTTTGAATATGCCATTCCCGGCATCGGCGACCGCTACACCATGCTGATGATGACCCTGCGCCAGGGCGGCAACCGTCGCATCGGCCTGGCTACCTCGCAGGACGGCAAGCATTTCACTGCCCGCGATCCCGCCCTGGTCACCGCCGTCGCCGGCGAGGGCACGCAGCTCTCCGGGCCGTTCTACTGGCCGCACGATGGCCACCACTACGTCGTCTACCACGGTGACGCCGGCAAGATCTTCCACGTCGACGTCGGCGCCGGCTTCGACCGCGAGGACCACCTCGGCGTGTTCTACGACCCGGCCGCGCACTTCCCCGAGCTGGGCAAGTCGGCCGACGCCTTCCTGCTGTTTGCCAATGGCCGCTGGCACATGTTCTACACGGTCGGCCTGCGCCTCGCGCAGACCATCGCCTACGCGGTGGAGTTGCTCGGCAGCGACGTGGTGATCGACAACGGCGACCCCGGCTTCTCGGCCAGCCCGTCGTGGCAGACCAGCACCTCGAGCAAGGGTTTCCATGGCACGAACTACCTGCATGACGGCAGCGCGGCGGCGAACCCGGGCATGTGGGCCAAGTGGAAGCCGACCCTGCCGCAGAGCGGCTTCTACCGCGTGCTGGTGCGCTGGCCAGCCGAAGGCAACCGCCCCGACGCGATCCGCTACAAGGTCTACCACCAGGGCGTGGTGACCGACGTGCTGCGCAACCAGCGGGTGCAGAACGGCTCGTGGGTCGAGCTCGGCCGCTTCCGCTTCGACGCCGGCACCTCGGAGGCCAATCGGGTGAACCTCGACGCCGGCAGCGACGCCGGCTTCGCCGTGGCCGACGCGGCCTGGTTCATCTTCGACGAATAGCCCTCGTCAGTCGCACGCCACGCGCGCGCTATCGACAAGCGTTGTAGAAGGGCGCTGAGAAGGGGAGGCCGCTCAGGAGATCGTTCTCGTCAGGGCCGATTTGCTCACACGTGAGCTGCTGGGTGCTTGCGAAGAGGAGGTGGAAGAACTTGTTCTGCTCGAACTCCGCGCTGATGCCGTGCTCCAGCTTCGTGAAGTCGTCGCAGTTCAGGTCAAAGGGAGCCACGCCGCCAGCGCGACGGAAGCCTACGGTGACGGTCAGGTATCCGCGCGGCGGAATCAGGTTGGCCGGATTGGCACGCGGGGGATCGAAACGCGCTCGCCAGATCTGATTGGCGCGACGGTTCCTCTCGTACCCGCTGTCGACCGTCCATGGGCTTCTCTCGACGGTAGCGCCGGTCCATGTCACGAACCTGCCGTTCGCATCGAAGATATTGGCGTAGACGCTGCCATGCAGCGCCTCGATTTCGTCCTGCTCGGCGTAGAACGCAAACTCCGGGTACACGGTTGACGAGCTGATCGGGCTGTCCGACGTATTGACGATCTTGAGCTCCACCTCGAAGTTGGCAGCTTCACAAGTGTCATCACTCGAGATCGGCCGAATCAGCAGGTCGACGGGATATGCCAGCGCGGTCGAGCTGGACAACGCCAGTGCCGCACCGACGACGAGCTTCAAGAACGAATGCTGCATTTTCATGACTTTCAACCTTTCTGTCTCACATGCTTCCAGCCGACCGCGTGTCGCCGCCGGCCATGGAGCAAGTTGTCGCCGTCGCTGCAAGCGAACATCCAAACGGCGCCATATCAGGTGGTCGGCGCCGCCTCCGCCGGCGAACGGCCGGCGACCGAGTGAGCTCATGAAGGGCACCTATCTTGTAGAAGGGGGCTCGAGCCGGAAGTCGCAGGCGGAACGAAAGAAAGTCGAACTTTTCGGCGCGGCGCCTCTCGGGGGAGCGTGCGCGTGCCCCCACGCCGTGATGACAACCGGGCACCCGTCCGTGACCGGGCGGCTCGCACAGTGATCTCGGCGATGAACCTCGTTGCCATCACGTGAGCGGCAACGTCATCGCCTTCGCCACCGCCGTGACACGAGCTCGGCCGCCTGCCACCGGCTCAGTCGGCGTCATGGGCACCTGCATGGGGCCCAACCGCAAGCTCTGGTGCGTCGACGGTTGCCGATCGCCTCGTGCGCGTCGATCCTTGAGCGGCGCGGGGTGACGCGACCCCTCCCGTGGCACGTCCCGGGGTGCCCACACCCCTCCCGGGCCAGGCGCGACGCACGCTTGCGCGTGGCACGGTGCGCGCTCTTCCTTCGGGCATGCAGCTCGAAGCCTTCGCCGTCACCAGCACCGGCCGCCGCAGCGACAACCAGGACGCGGTGTGCGCACGCCCCGATCTCGGCCTCTTCGTCGTCGCCGACGGCATGGGCGGCTACGAGGGCGGCGCTGTCGCCAGCCAGATCGCCGTCGCGACCATCGAGGACCTGGTCAGGCGCACCGCCGGCGGCGACAACCTGACTTGGCCGTACAGCGTCGACCCGCGCCGCGACCCGGTCGAGAACGAGGTCGCCGTGGCCACGCGCCTGGCGGGGGAGCGCATCGCCGCGCGCCGGCAGGGTCGCCTGGCGCAGATGGGCTCGACCGTGGTCGTGCTGCGCATCGAGGGCGTGCACGCCATCGTGGGCCATGTGGGCGACAGCCGGGCCTACCGGTTGCGCGCCGGCCGGCTCGAGCAGCTGACCGTCGATCACTCGCTCTGGTCGGAGCTGGTCGGCGCGGGCACGGATCCGGGCAAGTGGGCGGACTTTCCCTACAAGAACGTGGTCACGCGCGCCCTGGGCACGCCCACCGGCGAACCCGACGTGCGCCGGGTCGAGCTCGGCGCGGGCGACGTGTTCCTCCTGTGCAGCGACGGCTTGACCGAGTGTCTGACGGGCGAGCGCATCGCTGCGTTGCTGGCCCAGCCGGCCGCCGCCGCGTGCCGCGCGCTGGTCGACGAGGCCTTCGCCGCGGGCAGCCACGACAACATCTCGGCGGTGGTGGTGCGCGTGCGCCCGTGAACTGCCTAATCGTCCGCGCTGTCGTCGTCCGCGGCGGCGGCGAGCAACCCGTGCCGGCGCGCCAGGGTGCGGAAGTGCTTGCGATCCACGCCGGCGTCGCGCGCGGCGGCGGTCAGGTTGCCCGCGTGGCGCGCGAGCAGATCGCCCACGTAGCGCCGCTCGAACGCGTGCACGAGCGCCTGCTTGGCCTCGGCATAGGCGAGATCCGTGCGCACGCTCAGCTCCTCACCGCCCGCGCCCGCGACGCTCGTCCGTCCGGCCGCCGGCTCGATGCGGATGACCAGATGCTCGAAGCCCTGCGCGCCCGGCGAGATGGCCACCGCACGGTCGATGACGTTGCGCAGCTCGCGTACGTTGCCAGGCCAGGCGTGCGCGTGCAGGCGGTCGAAGCCCGGGCCGCTCGGGCGCGCGTCGCCCAGGCCGCGCCGGCGCAACAGCTCGCTCACCAGGAGCGGCAGATCCTCGCGGCGCGAGCGCAGGGGCGGCAGGCGCACGCGCACCACGCTCAGCCGGTACAGCAGATCGGCGCGGAATCGCCCGGCCGCGACCTCGGCGGAGAGGTCGTCGCGCGACGCGGCGACCACGCGCACGTCGACGGCGCGCTCGTGATCGCCGCCCAGCGGACGCACCGTACGCTCCTCGAGCGCGCGCAGGAGCCGCGCCTGCACCGCGGGCGAGATGGTGCCCAGCTCATCGAGGAAGAGCGTGCCGCCGTCGGCACGCGCGAACAGGCCCACTCGCGGCGCCGCGGCGCCGGTGAACGCGCCCTTGACGTGGCCGAACAGCTCGCTGTCGAGCAAGGTCTCGGGCAACGCGCCGCAGTCGACGGCCACGAAGGGCCGCTTACGCCGGGGCGAGGCGTCGTGGAGCGCGCGCGCGACCAGCTCCTTGCCCGTGCCGGTCTCGCCCTCGACCAGCACGGTCACGTCGGTGGCGGCGACGCGCTCGAGTACGGCGAAGACCTCGCGCATGGCCAGGCTCTCGCCCACGAGCTCGCCGAAGCGACGCGCCTGGCTGGGCGCCAGGTCGAGCGGCTGCGCTTCCGGCTCGATGCGCAGCGCGCTGCGGCCGATGCGCAGGGTCGCGCCCGGGCCCACGTGCAGCTCGCCGATGCGCGAGCCCTCGTAGAAGCTGCCGTTGGTCGAGCCCAGGTCGCGCACGAGGAATCGGCCCTGATCGGCGCGCACGCTCACGTGCTCGGCCGAGACGCGCTCGTCGGAGAGCCGCAGCGCCGCGCCCGCGCCGGTGCCGACGACGACTTCGCGCTCGCCCAGCGGGCAGGCGCGCCCGCGGTCGACGCCGTCGACGACCACGAGCTGGCAGCGGAAGTGGCCGGTGCCGTCGAGGGCTTCGCTGTAGACTGTCGCGGCTCGCTCCACCCTGCGAGTCTACGATGACCTTCACCGCGCTGGGCCCTTACCCGATCCTGCGTCGCCTCGGCCACGGCGGCATGGCCGAGGTCTTCCTGGCCGTGGCCCACGGCGCGAGCGGTTTCGAGCGCCGCGTGGCGCTGAAGACGCTCCTGCCCGGGCTGATGAACGAGCCGTCGCTCGAGCGCGCGCTCATCCACGAGGCGCGCGTGGCCGGCCGGCTGGCGCACCGCAACCTGGTCGCGGTGCTCGGCCTGGGCGTCGATCAGGGCGTGACCTACGTGGTCATGGAGTGGGTCGACGGCGGCGATCTGGCCGCGCTCCTGCGCGGGCGCCGCCTGCCCGCGCCGCTCGCCTTGCTCGTCGCCGAGGAGCTGGCGCTCGGGCTCGACTACCTGCACCGCGCCTGCGACGATCGCGGCCTGCCGCTCGGCCTGGTGCACCGCGACGTCAGCCCGTCCAACGTGCTGCTGTCGCGCGCCGGCGAGGTCAAGCTGGGCGACTTCGGCATCGCCAAGGCCACCGCGCTGGCTGATCTGACTGGAGGCACGCGCAAGGGCAAGTACGCCTACATGTCGCCCGAGCAGCTGGCAGGCGAGCTGCTCTACGAGGGCAGCGATGAGTTCGCGCTCGGCGTCGTGC
>OBEQ012926587.1_pt1 | contig 15582 bp, 15 predicted proteins | sample 1670901 | NCBI WGS metagenome assembly OBEQ01 (sample SAMEA104232315, study PRJEB22302) | groundwater metagenome | biome: forest; feature: aquifer; material: groundwater | place: USA | collected 2011-08-07 | depth 5.4 m | reverse complement strand
GCAGCTTTTTTTGTCCACGATGTGCTGGCAGTTATCAATTAAAGCCTATATAACGGACAACGAGGTGAGAGATATTGTCGAGAAAAAGGAGTACAGCCGCTTTGCAACAAACCCGAAGATAACAATGGCCGACTTTAAGGAGCTCAACGGCTGGCGGGACATTGTTCCCGAATATGTGAAGGATTACGTTTCGATAAATACATACATGTAGAATTGTAGGGGCGTCTGCCCCGTCATTATCTCGAAAGTAGTATTAATCAGTTGTCATCCCCGAGTTCCTTTGTCGGGGATCCATGTTGCATGATAGAATCAAAACAACCTGAATTCCCGCCTACTGACTGCGGGAATGACGGCCTTTGGTGTAATTTCAATCTTTGAGAGCTGAGACTCATGAAGATTCCGGGAATGATAGCAAAAAAGGAAATAAGATATGCTTGATCTTGAGACACGGAAAAGAATAGATAATGCCCGCGATATCCTGGTCGGAAAAGTACCTGACCCGAAGTCTCAGGTGGAGCAGATCACCATCGCCCTGATTTACAAGTTCATGGACGATATGGATAAAGAGGCTGAAGAGCTTGGAGGCAAGGCAACGTTCTTTAAGGGCGAATTTGCCAAGTATTCATGGTCGAATATCTTTGACCCCAAGCTGGGAGGGTACGAGCTTATTAATTTATATGGCGAAGCCATCACAAGGATGAACCAGAACAAGAATATCCCCCAGCTTTTCAGGGACATCTTTAAAAACGCATTCCTTCCTTACCGCGACCCTGAAACGCTCAAAAGTTTTTTAAAAGAGATCAATGACTTCCATTACGACCACAGTGAAAGATTGGGCGATGCCTTCGAATATCTTTTGTCCGTGCTCGGCGTGCAGGGAGACGCAGGTTCGCTCCGGACGCCAAGACATATTATCGATTTCATCGTTAAGGTGATTGCCCCTAAGAAAAACGAGACGATTCTTGATCCTGCGTGCGGCACGGCAGGCTTTCTTATTTCGGCCTATAAGAATATTCGTGATCAGAATACGGACAAGCGGAAAGGGAACCAATTAACGCCGGATGACCGGAAAAGATTGATGAACAGTATTGTCGGCCATGACATATCGCCTGATATGGTGAGATTGTCGCTTGTGAACATGTATCTCCATGGTTTTCAAAACCCAAAGATTTACGAATATGACACGCTTACCAGTGACGACAGATGGAATGAAACATATGACATAATACTTGCCAATCCCCCTTTTATGACGCCTAAGGGCGGAATACGGCCGCACAAGAGATTTTCTATCCAGGCTAACCGGTCGGAGGTCTTGTTTGTGGATTATATCATGGAGCATATTGCAACAGATGGAAGGGCCGGCGTTATTGTGCCGGAGGGGATTATCTTTCAGTCGGCGAACGCATATAAGGCCTTGCGAAAGGCGCTTGTTGAAAATGGCTATTTATATGCGGTTGTTTCTTTGCCCGCCGGTGTATTTAATCCATATTCAGGCGTAAAGACAAGCATTCTGCTGATGGACAGGGCGCTGGCAAAGAAGGCGAAGGATATTTTGTTTGTAAAGATTGAAAATGACGGGTTTGATTTAGGGGCGCAGAGACGGGAGATTGATAAAAGTGATCTGCCGGGGGCGTTGAGGGTTATACAGGCATACAAAAGCCACCCCTCTGTGTCCCCCCTTAGCAAGGGGGGAATGGAAGGGGGGTCTCCCGCCTCTCCCGCCTGTCATGCCGGCTTGTCCGGCATCTTTCCGAAAGAAGGATTCCCGACAAGCGGGAATGACACAAGAGCGATGTATAACATAGTCCCCAAAACAAAGATTGCCGAAACCGGGGATTATAATCTGACCGGGGACAGGTACAGGGAAAGGATTGTTCATTCGCATAAAGATTGGCCGATGGTGGCGTTGGGCAATAACGAATTGTTTCAGATTGAAGCGGGTGGCACGCCTGATTCGAACACGTCCGAGTATTGGGATGGAAATGTCAAATGGGTAACTCTGGTGGATTTACCTCAAGAGAATTTTATAACTGAGATTTCTGATACGAAAAGAACAATTTCAGAATTGGGTTTGAAGAAATCATCAGCAAAATTGCTACCGCGAAATACCGTTTTAGTTTCATCACGCGCAACTATAGGACGAATAGCTATCGCAAGGACGGAGTTGGCTACAAATCAAGGATTCAAAAATATTATTGTGAAAGACACCAGTAAAATTAATGAACGGTTTGTTGCCATTATGCTTACAAAATTGGTCAAAAAGATGGTTATGATGGCATCAGGCGGGACTTTCAAGGAAATATCTAAATTAAATTTCTCAAGACTCAAAATCCCTCTTCCACCCCTTTCTGTCCAGAAAGAGATTGTGGCCGAGATAGAAGGCTATCAAAAGATCATCAATGGGGCAAGGCAGGTGGTGGAAAACTATAAGCCGAGGATCAATGTTGATGAGAGTTGGGAGATGGTCGAGTTGGGAGATATATGTGATTTAATCGGTGGAGGAACGCCATCTAGGGAAAATAAAGCTTACTGGATAAATGGCAAAATTAAATGGATTTCTGCGAAGCATTTCACAGGTGATTTTCTATATGATTCGGATCAGAAAATAACAGAAGAGTCAGTTAAAGAATCATCCACAAAGGTTATTCCATCAAATACTATCGTAATAGTTAGTCGTGTTTCTTTGGGGAAAATCGCCATAACAAAAGACAGGTTTGCTATTAATCAGGACATAACAGCGCTGCCGATAAATAACAAAGGCGTTGTCACCAATTTTTTATTTCACGTACTGAAGGGAATGTCCACACATTTTGAAGAATCAGGGCAGGGGCTTGGAGTCAAAGGTCTTACAAGAGAATTTATAAAAAAAGTCCAAATCCCTCTCCCTCCCCTCAAAATCCAAAAACAGATCGTCGCGCAAATCGAAGGAGAACAAAGGCTGGTTGAGGCGAACAGGAAGCTGATAGAAATTTTCGAAGGGAAGATAAAGGCGAAGATCGCGGAGGTGTGGGGAGAGGAAGCGCCGTCGGATGCCGAACCGGAACTGCTCATGGTCGCCGAGGAGAAAGCAGAGTATGGTGGTAAGTGAACAAAGCAGAAGGTATATTGTCATCAAGTACCGCATGGAGCGGGAGTGGGGAGGGCGAATGAAATTTGAAATCTCCAGACATGCACATGAGGAAATTGGACGCAGGGAGATTCCTCTAAATATCGTGGAAGCTGTTTTACATAATCCCCAACAGATTGTGGATGAATATGGAAATAAGAAGGCATATCAGTCCATAATTGATATAGGAACGGGTAAGGACTATCTTGTCAGGGTTATCGTGAACGATGCCATTGACCCTGCCAAAGTGGTCACAGTTTATAGAACAAGCAAAATCAGTAAGTACTGGAGGCAGCCATGAAAATCACTTATGACCCGGAAGTTGATGTTATGCGCATTATTTTCAGCAGTGCGCCGATTGAGGAAAGCGACGAGGAAAAGCCCGGCGTAATTCTTGACTTCGATAAAAGCGGAAATGTTGTGGGCATGGAAATACTGGACGCCTCAAAGCGGATGGAAAATCCAAGAGCAGTAGAATACGCAGTGGAAAACTGATTGATTGATCGAAGCAAATGTTACAACCTTGAAGCTTTTTCCCCTTGCAAGGGCGAGTATCTTTTAAACGTTTCGTTACAGTTTATCCACGCTATAATGCACAACAGGGCGCCCTTATCCTCTCTTCCTCATCTTCTTCAGCCTCCTGGCCACTAAATGGTAAATCTCCGCCTTATCTCTCATCCCGACGCCCACGATCTCGATAATTTCAATTTCGTCACCGATCAGCCGGTAAACGATGCGGTATCTCTTACGCGCGAAATAAAGCTTGTAAAACCCCGTCAAATCCATCCCCATTTTATTCCCCAGGGGCTTTCCCAGGAAAGGATTTTCAGCAAGGGCGTCTATCTTCCTTGCCGCTTCCCTTCGTAACGACTTATCAAGCGCTTCAAAATCCCGAAGGGCGTCGGGAATGAATTCGACCCTACAGCCCATGCCGTTTCTTTATCTTCTCCCATGGAATATTCCGGGAGCGGTCGTGGCCCTTAAGCCTCTTATCGACGGCTTCGGCAATTTCGAAATGCTCAAGAATTTCCTCGGCCTGTTTCAGGAGTTCATACTCTTCCGGGGGTACGACGACAGCGGCCATTTCATTGTTTCTCAGGACATAGAGCGGCTCGCCGGTCTCTGTCACTTCCTTGAGTTTCCTTGTCAGCTCCTTCTGTAATTTGGTAACAGGGATCATATTTTCGGTATCAAGCACCATCATGCACCTCACATTTTTTATATATAATTTATACGTAGAATTATATGTATGTCAAGCGGGGGTGAGTGCGTCTGGGTGCACCTGTGCGGGGCCGGGACCTTGACTGTTCTCTTTTTTATTCCTCTTCCGCGGTCCTTGCCGAAATATGATATTTCTTCATCAGGGTATGGAAGTTCGTCCGCTGCATCCCTACGTCCGAAGAGGCACGCGAGATATTCCAGTTGTTGCGCCTGAGCGCCTCCATGATAAACGCCTTCTCGATGCCCTCGACCGACTTGAGCCTGAGGTCCTTCTTTTTTTCCTTGAGCTCTTCGACGGTCCTCGGGGCCGCCTCTTCAGAAGGAAGGTCGAGGGAGGTGAGATGTTCCGGCTTGAGGGTCTTCCCCTGGCACATGATTACAGCCCTCTGGATTGTGTTTTCCAGCTGACGGACATTCCCGGGCCACGGATAGAGGATAAGGAGCCTCATCGCATCCGCCGTAATGTGGGTGACGCGTTTGTCGAGTTCTTCATCGTACTTTTCCAGAAAGTGTTGGGCGAGATGCGGGATGTCTTCCTTCCGTTCTCTCAGGGGCGGGATATGGACAGGGAAGATATTAAGACGGTAGAAGAGGTCCTCTCTGAAGGAGCCTTCTTTCGTCATTATTCTTAGGTCCTTATTGGTTGCGGAAATGAACCTTACGTCGATGTGGACCGTCTTTTTCTCACCGAGCGGACGGAACTCTCGTTCCTGGAGCACCCTGAGCAGTTTTGCCTGAGTTTGGACATTGAGGTTGCCGATTTCATCCAGGAATATTGTGCCGCCGCTTGCCATTTCAAGCAGCCCATTTTTATTCTCCGATGCCCCTGTAAAGGCCCCCTTGGCATGTCCGAACAGCTCAGATTCAATGAGTGTCTCGGGGATGGTAGTGCAGTCGACGACGACGAAAGGAAGGTCTTTCCTCGGGCTGTTATAGTGGATAGCGCGGGCGACGAGTTCTTTTCCGGTCCCGCTCTCCCCCGTGATTAAGACCGTACTGCCGGTATTGGCGACCCTGGCGATCAGATGGAAAACCTTCTGCATCACCTGAGAGTTACCGATGATATTGCTCAGTTCGTAATGGGACGGGACTATTTCCCTGCGCGTTATGTCTTCGGACGAAAGTTTTTGCCTGCTAAATGCCTTGGCAACCAGAGCGAGAAGGTCATCGGGGCTGAAGGGCTTTTCTATATAATCGAAAACACCCATCTTCATGGCCTTTACCGCAGTACTGACCGTCCCGTATCCCGTCATGATTATTACCTCGGTGTCAGGCCAATTCTCTTTGATCTTTATGAGGACCTCAATGCCGTCTATATCAGGCATCTTCAGATCGGTGAGCACAAGATCTATCGCACTCGACTCGAGTACCTGAAGGCCTTCGCGCCCGGCCTTTGCCGCTTGAACTAAATACCCAGCCGGTTCGAGCACGCGGCGGCAGCTTTCCCTTATTATCTCTTCGTCATCGATGATGAGTATTCTGCCCTTGTTCATACCAAACAGGCCGCATCCCCTATTACTTGTTCTTATGGTCCAGCGCCTTGGAAACGGCGTTCATGAGCGAGTCGGGAGTGAAGGGTTTTTCTATATAGTCGAAGGCCCCGAGCTTTATGGATTTCACCGCCGTATCGACGGTCTGGTAGCCCGTAATAATGATTACCTCGACCTCGGGCCAGTCCTGTTTGATCTCTCTCAGCACCTCGATGCCGTCCATATCGGGCATCTTCAGGTCCGTCAGCACAAGATCGAACTTCTCCTCACCCATCATTTTGAGGCCTTCCCGGCCGTTTTTTGCCAGTTTGACCTCGAAGCCGCCGGGAGTGAGCGTGCGGCTGCAGCTAGTTCTGACTATATCCTCATCGTCGATTACGAGAATCTTTCCCCTTTTCATGGCGTTTCCTTATAGGCGGGAAGCTTTATAAAGAAGCTTGTCCCTTCACCTCGTTTGGTTTTTACAGAGATACTCCCTCCATGCTCCTGCACGATGCCGTGGCTAACGGCGAGCCCCAATCCCGTGCCTTTGCCGACGGGCTTCGTCGTAAAGAAGGGCTCGAAGATCTTTGCGAGGTTCTCGTTGTCGATACCCGGCCCCGTGTCACGGAATTCGACTTCTACCCAGTCTCCGCTGTTGTCCCGTATATTCCGCGTCGTTACCGTGATAGAGCCTTTCCCCTCCATAGCGTCGGCGGCGTTCATGATCATATTGAGAAAAACCTGCTGGAGTTGTGAAGAATCCGCTTTTACCTTTGAGAGAAAATCATCAAAATTGGTGACGATCTTTATATTGAAAAAATCGGCCTTGTTCTTGACGATGTTGAGGGAATGGTCTATCACATCGTTGATGTTGGTAGGCGCTTTTTCGGCCGCAGAAGCCCTCGCAAAACCGAGAAGCCCCTTGATAATAGTAGAACACCTGTTGGCCTGATCTATAATGACCTGTAAGTCCTCATTCTCCTCGGATCCGGGGGGGAACTTCTTTAAAAGCAGGTGACCGAATGTAACGATCCCGGTGAGAGGGCTGTTAATCTCATGCGCCACGCCGGCGGCCATTCTGCCGAGGGAAGCCAATTTCTCAGAATGGATCAGCTGGGCCTGGGCCCTATGTATCGCTTCGGTCTTTTCCTGGACCTTTTTTTCAAGTGTATTGCCCCACTCGACAAGTTCGCTTTTTGCCTTTTTCAGGTCCGAGGTCATGGCGTTAAACGCCTGCGCAAGTTCGCCTATTTCGTCTTTTGTCTTGATGTCCAGATGATAATCAAGGTCGCCGCCTGCAACCTTTTCCATGCCCCTCATCAGCAGGCTGACCGGAGTAGAGACGAAGTTCCAAAGAATTGTGCAGAGCACGACCGAGATCACGAACAAAAATACCAGCACATAGACTGTGATCGCCAACCCCTGGTTTTTTATGCTTTTGTCCAGCAGGGCAAGGGAAAGGTTTGCCTCTACGAGTCCGAGCACCCTTTGTTCCTTCGAGTGGGCATGACATGATGAAGTGTAACAGGCGGCCTCATTAAGGATCGGCTGGACGATATTAAGCACCCTGAAGTCCCTGTTGTCTTTGCTTATCAAAACGGTAGGGGTATCCTTCGGGCGATTATCGCCGGAGGAATGGCAGCTTATGCAGATCGGGGATTTCTTGTCTACCACCGCACCGATGTCTTTTTTGTCAGACGAATAAGCGATCTTTCCTTTACTGTCGAAGATGCGGACCCTTAGGACCCCTTCTGCCGAACCTATGGCCTCGACAGTCTGCTGTATGAGGAGTTGCTGGAAGGTAAGCATCCCGTAACGTGTGCTCTTTTTGACATAGTCTACGAAGGAATGTCCGTATTTTACATAGTTCTGGATCAGCTCGGTTTCCTGGTGCCGGAAAAGAAAATACCAGAAGATGGAACTCCCTACAACCATCAACGTGCCAATAGTGAGTATGAGCTTTCCTGTCAGTGAATGTAGGGATTTTTTTACGAGCATCGTTTTAAGAAAATGTATACCATTTCAGGTGTTTTATGCAACAAAAAAACCTAAAGTTGTAGTTTTAATTTTTTACTTGACATCCCTGCTGTCTTTCCTTTATAACTTATAAACGTATGCTAAAAACTTATAACATTCTGCCAGGCACTTATATGCCGACAGATTATTTGCCTATCCTTATATTCTTGATGATCGCCACGGCCTTCGGGCTCGGAGCCCTCCTCCTCGGCGAGCTATTCAGGATAAAAAGACCTTATGCCGAAAAGCTCATGCCGTATGAATCCGGGAACGCACCGGTCGGCGAACCCCGCATGAGATTTTCTGTAAAGTTTTATATCATCGCAATGCTCTTTGTGGTGTTCGACGTTGAAGCGGTCTTCCTCTACCCCTGGGCAATCGTTTTCGACAGGTTAGGGATGTACGCTTTTGTCGAGATGATCATTTTTATAGTCATTCTCCTCGTGGGGTATGTGTACGCGTGGAAGAAGGAGGCGTTCATTTGGGACTGATCACAAGTATAGAGACAGCCACGCTTGTCGAGGTCGAAGAAGGCACGAGAATTATGTCCCCGAATATTATCATTACATCTATGGATAAACTGATAAACTGGGGAAGAAGGTCGTCCCTCTGGCCGATGACCTTCGGACTTGCCTGCTGTGCTATAGAAATGATGGCGACCTATGCAAGTCACAACGACCTCGACAGGATGGGGATAATCCCGAGGGGTTCTCCGAGACAATCTGATTTTATGTTTGTCGCGGGGACCGTAACAAAAAAGATGTCCCAGATTGTAAGAAGGGTATATGATCAGATGCCGGAGCCGAGGTACGTAATTTCGGTGGGAAGCTGCGCCAACAGCGGCGGCATTTTCAATACCTATAGTACTGTACAGGGATGCGATACCTTTTTACCTATCGACGTATATATACCGGGTTGTCCGCCGAGGCCCGAGGCCTTTATCGACGGAATAATAAAGCTTCAGGAAAAGATCAAGGCGGAACAGTTCCATTGGAGCCGCTGGCGGTAAGGCAGGAGAGCGGCGTTAGCCGTAACATTGGCAGTTCGTAGTTCATAGCCTGCAGTCAAATTTCGAGAGAGGAAAGCTAACTTAGGGTTATGGAAGCATTACAGGTCGCCGAAAAGATAAAGGAAAGATTTCCTGAAGAGGTCCTTGACGTAAGGGAATTCAGGGGACAGGTCTCCGTTACTCTGAAAAAGGATAGGATACTCGACATCTGCAGATTCCTGAACGACGACCCTGACCTGTTCTTCGATTACCTTGTTGATGTCTGCGGCGCAGATTATCTCGGAAAGAAGGAAAAGAGGTTCGAGGTCGCATACCATCTCTACTCGATTAAACACCGTCATGCCGTGAGGATAAAGGCCGAGGTGGACGGCGACGAGCCGTCCATAGATTCGGTCGTGCCTATCTGGGCCGGGGCAAACTGGCACGAACGGGAGGCCTACGATATGTACGGGATAATCTTTAAGGGGCATCCCGACTTGAGGAGAATACTCCTGCCTGAAGACTGGGAAGGGTATCCTTTGAGAAAAGACTATCCCTTGAATGGCCCCGAAAAGGAGTGGCCGGGCTTCCTCGATGTCCTTGATAAGGCAAAGAGATACAGGGAATTCGAGTGGCATGGATGAGTTATGAAGAAGATAGAGGACAGCATTCTCATATGATGGAACAGACGGAACCCGAAGAAAAGACTTTCGAGACTACGGAACTGACGATCAGCATGGGCCCTCAGCACCCTGCGACGCATGGGGTCCTGAAGCTTCTGCTCGGCCTCGACGGCGAAAATGTTGTAAAGTGTACGCCTTATGTCGGTTTTCTCCACAGGGGCGTGGAAAAACTCGGGGAAAACAGGACCTATTTTGCAGCCCTTCCTCTTAGCGACCGGCTTGATTACATATCTTCCATGAACAACAATGTCGGCTATGTGAACGCCGTTGAAAAGCTCTTCGGTATCGAAGCGCCCGAAAGGGCCAAGTTTATCAGGACGATGGTCGCCGAGATGGGGAGGATATCAAGTCATATCATCTGGCTTGGCACGCATGTCCTAGACATAGGTGCCACGACCCCTTTCTTGCACGCGATGGCCCAGAGGGAACGTATTATGGACCTTTTTGAGATGCTCTGCGGCGCAAGGCTCACGGTCAGCTATCCCCGCGTCGGTGGCGTACGGAACGATATTTCACAGGAGTTTCTCGATACCCTCTATGAGTTTGTTCTCGAGTTCCCTTCGCATATGGATAATTATGAGACCTTGGTTACAGAAAACAGGATTTGGAAGGACAGGACGGTAGGCATCGGCGTAATATCGGCCGAAGAGGCGATAAACTGGGGTCTCACCGGTGGTACGCTGAGGGGCTCCGGAGTTGATTACGACATAAGGAGATATGCTCCTTATGATGCGTATGACAAGGTCGAGTTCGATGTGCCGGTCGGCAAGGCGGGCGACTGCTACGACAGATATCTTGTAAGGGTCGGCGAGCTGAGGCAGGCCAACAGGATAGTAAAACAGTGTATCGAAAAACTCCCTGCCGGGCCGGTCATGGCGGACGCGCCTAAATTGACCTTGCCGCCGAAGGACATGATACTGAAAGATATGGAACATCTGATACACCAATTTATCCTGATTACGAAAGGTCCGTCCGTCGCCGAAGGCGAGGTATACGTTGCGACCGAGGTGCCCAAGGGTGAACTCGGGTTTTATTTTGTAAGCGATGGGACGGGAAAGCCTTACAGGATGAGGGTGAGGGCGCCTTCATTCGTCCATGCATCGGTTCTTCCGAGGCTGTGCCAGGGAGGGCTCATCGCCGACGTCATCGCCAACATCGGGACGATAGATATCGTACTCGGAGAGTGCGACAGGTAATAGTTATGTTTAGTGAAAATGCGAAGAAAGAACTGGAAGAGATAAAGCTCAAATATCCCAATGCGAGGGCGGCGCTCCTGCCGGCGCTTTATGTGGCCCAGAGGGAGTTCGGCTGGTTGTCTCCCGACGCATATGAGACGGTGTCGGACCTGCTCGGCGTGCCTAAGGCGATCGCCCGCGGCGTAGGGACTTTTTATGCGATGTACAAGCATAAACCTGCGGGCAGGAACATCGTACAGCTCTGCACTAATGTTTCATGCATGATCCTAGGTGCTGAAAGGCTTGTGGACTTCCTGAAGGGCAAATACGGGCTTGAACCGGGGGGGGCAACCCAGGACGGGCGGTTTTCTCTTGTCATTATGGAATGTATCGGCGCTTGCGGGACCGCGCCGGCCATGCTTGTGAACGACGATTTCTACGAGGACCTGACTGAAAAACGCATTGAAGAAATACTTGAGAGATATAAATAGGCGACATGGAAAAGGTACTCCTTAAGAATATAGAGAACCCAAACTCGGCGGACATCGGCGAGTACATGAAGGCAGGCGGCTACCGCAGCCTCCCGAAGGCGATCGGTATGGCGCCGAAGGATGTTATTGAAGAGGTCAAAAAGGCCGGTTTGAGGGGCCGGGGCGGAGCAGGGTTCCCGGTTGCAATGAAATGGACCTTTGCCTCTGCGGACCCGAAGTTCCCTAAGTACCTTTTGTGCAATGCAGACGAGGGCGAGCCCGGAACCTTTAAGGACAGACCGATACTAGAGAAGAATCCCCATCTACTGATCGAGGGTATGGCCATATCCGGCTTTGCGTTAAGCGCAGAATACGGGTATATATACCTGAGGGGCGAATACCCGGACGCAAAATACATACTGGAGAAGGCTATCAAACAGGCATATGAAAAAGGTTTCCTCGGGGACAACATTGATGGGAAGGGAGTGAAGTTCCACCTGGCGGTCCATCAGGGCGCGGGGGCTTACATATGCGGAGAGGAGACCGCCCTTATAGAGTCACTCGAAGGCGACAAGGGGCAGCCGAGGATCAAGCCCCCTTTTCCGGTGAATGTCGGCGTATTTGCAAAGCCTACGGTCGTCAATAATGTGGAGACCCTTTCGAATTTGCCGTATCTCATCGAGGTCGGCGGGGAGGCTTATTCGAAGATCGGGAGCCCTGACTGTCCCGGACCCAAGATCTATTGTGTCTCCGGACATGTGGAAAAACCTGGTGTGTATGAACTGCCTATGGGGACCCCACTTAAGGATATTATCTACACTCATTGCGGCGGGATAAAGGGAGGCAGGAAGCTAAAGGCAGTCATCCCCGGCGGTATTTCGACCCCGGTGCTTCCGCCTGATAAGATAGACTGTCCTATGGACTTTGTGAACATGCCGAAGCACGGGAGCATGCTCGGCTCAGGCGCCGTGATTGTCATGGACGATACGGTCTGCCTTGTCAAGGTCTGCTACAGGGCGCTCAAATTCTTCGAGCACGAATCGTGCGGCAAGTGCACACCCTGCCGTGAAGGGACCGGATGGTTGAGAAAGATATTGGGAAGGATTGAGAACGGAGAAGGGGTGGAAGGCGACGTCGACCTTCTGCTATCGATCTCGGGGAATGTGCTCGGTAAGACCTTCTGTCCCCTAGGGGACGGAGCGGCTTCTGTCGTACAGAATTTCATTAAACATTTCAGGCCCGAGTTCGAGGAACATATCAGAAATAAGGCTTGTAAGGTGTCAGGATAACGGACAATCGATGATAAAGGTAACGATCAACGGAAAAGAGATAACCCTTGAAAAGGCGGTAACGGTCCTTGAGGCCGCCAGGTCGGCCGGGATCAAGATCCCGACTCTTTGCTTCCATGAGCAGCTTGAAAAGTACGGCGGCTGCAGATTATGCCTTGTTGAGGTCGAGAAGATGCCGCGTCTTCAGACCGCCTGCACACTGATGGTAACGGACGGCATGATTGTCAGGACCGAGACGGAGGCGATCGCTAATGTGAGAAGGAGCACGCTCGAATTTCTCCTCATCAACCATCCTCTCGACTGTCCTTACTGCGACAAGGCCGGCGAATGCGAGTTGCAGGACCTGGTCGAGAAGTACGGTCCCGCTACGAGCCGTTTCAAGGAGACCAAGAGAAAGGTGCCCGAGAGCCTGGATGATCCCGTCCTTGTCAGGAATATGGAAAGATGCATAGTATGTACAAGGTGCGTGAGGATGTGCGAAGGCGTTCAGGGGGCGGCAGCGATAGCCGTTATTGACAGGGGCGGCCACTCCCACATCGAACCGTTCTCCGGAGGCAAGTTCGATTGTGAGTACTGCGGCAATTGCGTTTCCGTCTGTCCGGTCGGCGCCATAATGTCGAGGCTCCATAGACACAGCTACAGGCCGTGGCAGTTGGTGAACGAGACTGAAACCATATGCCCTTACTGTGGTGTCGGTTGCACTCTAATCGTGCAGGTCCGGGACGATGTCATAAAAAGGGTCGTCCCCAGGATAGGCACGGCGGTAAACAACGGGCTCCTCTGTTCCCGTGGAAGGTTCGGCTACGAGTTTGTCGGGCATAAGGATAGACTCACTTCGCCGCTGATAAAAAAGAACGGTGTCCTTGAAGAGGCGACATGGGAAGAGGCCATAAGCCTGGTCGCAAGAAAACTTGATGAGATAAAGGGGACCTTCGGGGGCCCTTCGATAGCAGGGATAGCCTCGCCCAGGTGCACGAACGAGGACAATTACGTTTTCCAGAAGTTCATGAGGGTCACACTCGGGACCAACAATATAGACAGCACCGCCCGGACAGGATATGCGGGTGCGCAGGCCTTTATCGAGAATATCTTCGGGCAAGGGTCAACGGCAAATCTTATCCCCGGGCTCTCAAATTCCGATGCGGTCCTTGTCGCTGGAGGAGATCCGACCGCTGTAAACCCTATACTCGGTCTCCAGATCAGGGCATGTGCGAGGAAGGGCGGAGGCATTCTCACAATAGGCCATGTAAAAGGACTCAGACATTATAACCCGGCAGAATTAAGACCTTCACTATTTACGGAAACAGTCCTGCTTGAGGGGATTGTTTCGGCCTTGAAGGACAAGAAAGGTCTCCCCGGTTCCAATCAGGCCCTTGAAAATAAGATAAAAGATATAGGTGTCTCCTCCGGAGAAGTCGCAAGGCTTTGCGGTATTCCGGAAAAGGACTTTTCCGTATTCAGCGACAAGCTCTCGGGATCGTCCAATGCCGCGGTAGTAATCGGGAAAGAACTTGTCCAGAGCAGAGGTGGGAATTACAAGCTCCTGCTTTTAGCTGCGGTTACGTATCTCATAAACGGCAGGGTCTATCTGCTTTCGGAGCGCGCGAACGAGCAGGGGCTTCTTGATATGGGATGCGCGCCTGACCTTCTCCCGGGATACAGGCCGCTCGGATACGCCGAGTTCAGGAAAAAGTATGAAATAGCATGGAAAAGCACGGTCCCGGAGCAGCCGGGACTTACGATATTTGAAATGGTCGAGGCCGCAAAGGGCGGCGCCCTAAAGGCGATGTACGTGATGGGCGAGAACCCGGTTTACAATCTTCCTAACTCAAGGGAAGTTGAGGCAGCGCTTAAGAAGGTCGACTTCCTGGTCGTCCAGGACATCTTCCTCACCGAGACCGCCAGACTGGCCGATGTAGTGCTTCCCGCACTCAGCTGGTCGGAAAAGAACGGCACCTACACAAATATGGAAAGAAGGATCCAGCGCCTGAGAAAAGCCGTGACCCGTGAAGGCATGGAGGACTGGAGGATCGTTTCGGAGATTTCAAGTAATATGGCCTCCAAGACGCGTTATTCGTCTGTGGAAGACGTCTTTGCCGAGATCAGCAAGGTCTCTCCGCTACATAGGGACCTCTCCTATGATGAGATAGAAAAAGAAACGGCAATATATCCATATAAGGGCGAGCCTCTCAGGAGTGTAACAGGTGAAATCAGGACAGAGAAGGGCGGTCCGGTCGGGTCTGGAGATAAGCTGTATCTGAGGCTTGAAAGACCGTTGTTCCACTCCGGGACGCTCAGCAGAAGGGCGCAAGCGTTGGTGAATATATATGCCGCGGCAGTAGCGAGGATCAGTCCCGCTACGGCAGACAGACTTGCCTTAAAAGAAGGCGATGTCGTAAGAATATCGGCGACGCCAGGGTCAATGGACCTTCCGGTGGCTGTCGATAAGTCTGTTGACGATTCTGTCGTGATGCTGACGAACAATTTTGAGGGCAAAGGGGCGTTCGGCCTTATGGAATATTCGATTGACCCCGTTACAAGGGCCCCTATTATCGACGAGAATTTTGTAACGGTGGAGAAGGTGAGCAGATGAACGATATCCTTAACATGGTAACTACGTCGGGACTGTTGGATATTGTGATTAATATTGTGATTATTGTCCTGAAGATCGCAGCTGTCATAGCTGTGGGGCTCCTCCATGTCGCTTACGCAACCTATTTTGAGCGCAAAGTCATGGCGCGTATGCAGGTCAGGATAGGTCCGAGGGAGGTCGGCCCGTTGGGTCTATTCCAGCCATTTGCAGATGGGATAAAGCTTTTTTTCAAGGAAGATATTATCCCGCAGAATGCGGACAAGCCTTTGTTTTATCTTGCCCCGGTAATTTTCTTTGTCTCCGCGCTCACTTCCCTGTCTGTTCTGCCGTTCTTTGATGGGTTTGTAATAGGCAATATTAACATAGGACTCCTTTTTCTCTTTGCAATGTCTTCACTTGGCGCATACGGCATTGTTCTGGCGGGCTGGTCGTCGAACTCCAAGTATGCTTTTTTGGGAGGGCTCAGGTCTGCGTCCCAGGTCATAAGCTATGAGATCTCCATGGCGCTTAGCCTCGTGGGCGTTATGATGATGGCCGGTTCTTTGAACCTTTCGGAAATTGTAAAGGCG
>OBEQ012774091.1_pt1 | contig 15583 bp, 15 predicted proteins | sample 1670901 | NCBI WGS metagenome assembly OBEQ01 (sample SAMEA104232315, study PRJEB22302) | groundwater metagenome | biome: forest; feature: aquifer; material: groundwater | place: USA | collected 2011-08-07 | depth 5.4 m | reverse complement strand
CCGTTCGTTTTCTTCATGGCAAAAGGAGATACCGCAGTATCTTGAGTGGTACAACCAAAAAAGGCCGCATATGGGCCTCGCACTCAAAACACCGCTTCAAAAAATCGCCGAAGTGATTACAAGCTATTGACCGCTAAACGGTTGACAGAATAAAGTAAGATATGATATAGTTTTTTCAGCATGAAGGGGTTTGCCGTCAGTAATCTTTGAAAAAGAAAGAGGGTGCTATTGTGAAAAAGAGGGTTATCTTGTACCACGCAACGCCAGTTGAAAAGTTAAGAAGCATCTTGAGATGTGGTCTGCAGAAAAAGTTCTCGCAGGACAAGTTAAAGCGGATTTTCCTCGAGAGCACGCCCGAGGGTGCCCAATACTACGGGATGATCACGTATGCTCTCGCTCACCGCGAATCCATTGTAAGCGACTACGAACAATGGACATGCAAAACTCGAGTTGCGATCATTGCGATTGAGGTCCTGTGGACAGAACTCCGCCGCGACTTCACACTGGAGAATAAGCGGCGTAACGGAAAAAGACCGCTTCGAGAGTGTCTATCATTCGGCACGCATCGTAACATCCCGCGATCTCGCATCAAGGCTTATACCATACAGCACGCCACCTTGGGAGACCATTACATATAAGCGTGAGATGGCGCGTCCGATCCTCTCATCACCCGCGGCAAACTAGCCGCGGGTTTTTCTGCGTAATTTTTAGAAAACTCTTCAGTCAGTAAGAAGAGATCGAAAGGTTTTATGAATAAGAAGCGGGCGGCTCAATGAAGAGCCGCCCTTATGATGGAGGTCGCCGCCAAAAATTGTGTCATGGAGCGCCGCCACTGCATCTCCGGCGTTCAGTCCTGCGCGGAGCGGAAAATGAAACAGCGAAATGTGTGGTCTTCGCTCTTCGAGGCCGAGCTTCCACGACGTAAGTCCGCGTTCGTAGAGCTTGGCGGAGAGCTCGATCGCGTAGTCGCGAACCTCCGGAGGAGGCAGGACAACTACGTTAAGAAAACCATTCCAGATCGGGTCGTTCGACGGCATCGGGCACACTCCTTTCTAAGTTTCATGCCGTTTCAATTTCTTTTCAGGCTAAGGATGGCAATCGAACCCATCATGGTAATCGCTGCCACCGCCATGGTATTCGTGAGAGAAGGTTTCTCAATCGCCCTTTGCAGGGCCTTACCGGCGCCGAACGTTATCGCGAAGAACACGAAAAAAGCAATCAGATATTTCAAGGGTCCTCCTTTTTCGCCTTACACTGAAAGGCGTTTAGTGGTTTAAGCGTGGTGTCGAGATTCTGCGCAATAGTATACGGGAATTTCTTTATTAAGTCAAATTACATTAGAATCTTTCCATTATGGAAATCTTCGCCCATCGCGGACTTTTGACCGAGTATCCCGAAAACAGTTTTCCCGCGCTCACGAAAAGTTTTGAGCGCGGCTTTGGCATCGAAACCGACCTGCGGCTCACAAAAGATAATGATTTTGTGGTTATCCATGACGATACCTTCGAGCGGTTGGCGGGAGTTCCAAAAAAAGTAAGTGATTGTACGTTCGCTGAAGCGGAAGCAATCACGTATTTGAAGGACATACCCATGAGAGCGACGAGTACGCTTCATTACGAAAAAAGCATCGAACATATTATTTCACTGCGGCGCTTGCTTGAATGGATGCGCGCGCGTCCCTCACCTGCGTGGGCCGCCATTCAGTTGAAGGGAGATTGCCAGACGGAACAAAGATTGCAAGTCATGGCGCGCTACTTCAGAGAATTTGAAATGTACGATCAGGCATTCGCGTTTGATATGACGAAAGACGCGGCGACGCGCCTCAAGGAGATTGCTCCAAAGATAAAGATCGGACTCATCGTTTCAGAGTTCAAATTCGAGCCGACGATCCACTTGTGGGACGAGGTGAAAGATTTTAAGCCGATGGATATCGTGTGGGCGGCGGAGTACCGCGCGCTCTACTCGCAAGAATTCATTCGCGAGGTGAAAGCGACCGGCCGCGTGTGCTACGTCGTATCTCCCGACGTACATACCGCACTCGGCCACCCACTCGCATTCTCGGGCTACGAGGCAACGTGGGACAACCTCATCGCATGGGGGAGCGACGGCATCTGCACGGATTTTCCCCAACAGCTTGCCTTGCGTCTCGCGCGCGGGTAAGATTCACTCTATGAAAGTGGTCATCCCCATGGCGGGACGCGGGTCGCGGTTCACGAAGGTGGGCGTCACGGGGCCCAAGCCGCTCATTGAAGTGGCCGGCAAGCCGATGGTGCAATGGACCTTCGAGAGCTTGGCGCGGACGATTCCAGACATTAAGCCGAGTGACTACGTCTTTGTGTTCCTCGAAGAGCAGGAACGGGAACACGGCGTAGCGCAAAAAATAAAAGAACTTGTGGGGAACCACGATGCGAAAGTCATCCTCATCCCGGAGGTGACCGAGGGGGCCGCATGCACGGCGCTTATCGCGGCAAAGACACTGGATCCCGAAGAGGAGATGGTGGTGTGCGATTGCGACCAGTTTTTTGTGTGCCCGCAATTTGCTCCTTTGCGCGCCGAGGCGCGGAAGAATGATTGGGGCGGGCTTATTCCGACCTACGAAAGCACCAACCCCGGCGCCTCCTACGCCGAGGTGGGCGCGGACGGCAATGTGACAAGAACCGCGGAAAAAGAACTGATTTCCACCCATGGAGCGATCGGCCTCTACTATTTTACGAAAGCACAGTATTTCATTGACGCCGCTGAAGCGATGATACGAAAGGACATTCGGACGAGAAATGAGTTTTATATGTGCCCCATGTATAATGAAGTGATTGCCCGGGGCAAGATCGTGCGCATTGTTCCCGCCGATCTGTGGATGACGCTGGGCACGCCGGATGATGCAAAGTATTTCATCGAACACGTTCCCGATACATATAAAAAATGAGAACTGCAAGGCTCATACTTACCTTTCGCGAAGATCTGATCCCGCACCTCCGCGATTTTTACGTGGGCGGCGGCCGAACGGACTTGCTCGTCGTCGCATACAACGCGAGCATGGTTGATCCTCATAAATTCACCACGAACGAGAAATTCCAACTCGTTCCCTATCAGACGTCGCAGCGGAGATCGCAGAGCATCTCCGGCCTGCAGTATAAAGTATGGGTCGAAGTGGCAAAAAAATTTCCCCACGTCGAGGGATGGGTCGTCCACGATTACGATTTTTATTGCAATCCCAATGACAGCGACCTCTTCTCCCATATAAAAGAAGATGAATACGGCATGATCGGCATGGCGTTTCCCGTGTGGCGAGAAGACATGGGAGACACGAACATCGATACGTATCCCTTTCCGCAATCCCATCGCTATTGGCATAACACCAACAATCCCATCGACAGGGAAGTTGATGCCGTGCTCACGAAAACATATCCCGCGATGTATGGCGGCACCACCACGCTTATCGGCGGCTATAGTGACTGCATCGTGACGAGTAGCAGGAATCTACTGTTGCTTGACGATCCGGCGTTCGAACATCTTTCCGGAGGGCTCGAACGGGTGCCCCACACCGTGTGGAGAGCAAGAAATGTTAAGCCAGTAGATTTCCGGCAGTTCTATAAGGTGCGGGTATTGATGGACGTGCTCTATGTGCCGATCGATCCTCACTACGACATGCTGAATCCTGTGAAGGTGTGGGATACGGAAACCGGCGCGAGTGCGCCAATGAAATTCCAAAACTTCAAGCTGAAGCTAAAGAAAATCGTGAAACGATTGATCCGCTACGAGGGCTGGAGGTAAGGCTTGCGTAGTTTCTCCCCGACCCGCTTCGGCTACGAAAAATTCTACTCGCTCACTACGAAAAAACACCGCCCTTCCTCGCGTTATTCGGGGGCACCCGGCGCTTTTTCTATTCGCTCCTTGATTTTTTACTCGCCTCCACTTGTGGTCGGGGAAAAACTACACTGCGCCATGGTGGGGAAGCGAAAAGTAGATAGTAAGATTGTTTTGTCGCTCATCGGGTTTTCGATTATCATATCTTCACCTATATGAAAGTGCTTCAGAACATCGCGCTCATTCCGAAGATCGTCCGGCTCTACCGGAATCCGTTCATCTACTATCTCGACAAGATGAAGGCATTTGGCGTAGGAAAGATGCTGACGGTCGCCCTGCGGAACGGATTGCGGTTCAAGATCCATTCGGGGAATTCCGATATCAACTCTCTCAACGAAATTTTTCTCTCCGATTCGTACGAAAAGATATTTTCAGAGCTTCGTCCCGATTCGACGTTCATTGATATGGGGGCGAACATCGGCATCGTATCAGTCGCGGCCGCGGCACGACTTACCACAGGTAAGGTATTCGCATTCGAGCCGAATCCAGAAGTGCTTGCATTGCTGCGCGAAAACATTGCGTTGAACAAGCTCGAGGATCGTGTGGCGGTCTATCCTTTGGGCGTTGCGGGGACTACGGGCGTGCGCACGATGTATTTTGAGCCGATGATGTGGGGAGGCGGCCGCATTATCCCCGACAAGCGCCACGATATGAGGACTCAACAATTCGATGTGCGATGCGTGGGATTGGGCGACGCGCTTTCCCTGACCGGCGTGCCGTCAATTGATTTTGTAAAGATAGATTGCGAGGGCGCCGAGGGTGAGATCTTGTCCGGCGCATCTCGGGAGACATTTGAAAAGATTGGCAGGGTGCTCGTGGAGTATCACGAGCCCCACGTGTCCGCGGCGGGCATCAAGGCGGTCTTGGAGCGGAACGGCTTTACGGTCGAGCCAAGCGGGGATTTCAAAGCGTATTACGCAGAGCGCAAGGCGCAAGTAAATAAGTAAATTACTGAATCAGTGAGTAAGCAGATAATAAGTAGGTAAGTTATTGAGATAGAGAAGTAATATGAAAATGAGAACACCCGGCCACATATGCGGCCGGGTGTGGTGATTGTTGAGGGTTTCTAAGACAGACATTATTCCGTTTCCTTTCTGAACTGAATTTGAAACCAAGAGAACAGCTGGCAGAAGTAAATCAAAGAAAAAAATTCTTGTCAAAAGTTTTATTGACTCACCGCGATTTTTTCTGTAATGTAATACCACTCGCTCGGAACCAATAACACGATAACTTATTTACTCAATAACAAAACTACATGAACTTCTTAGAATTTTTTCGCGGCAAAAAAGTTTCTGTTCCCGGCGGGGCGGGGTTCGTGGGCACGCATCTCGCGGAGATGCTGCGCCCTGTCGCCGCGGAGATTTCGATTCCCCGCGTTGAGGACGGCATCGATTTCCGCCGTTTCGAAGATTGCCAATCCTATTTTTCAGCGGCGAAACCAGACATCGTCATCAACTGCGCCGCAGATCAAGGGGGTATCGGCTACTACAAAGGGCGGCAGGCCGATGTGTTTTTAAACAATATCCAGATGAACTTGTTCCTCCTTAAAGCTGCGCAAGAAGCGGGGGTCAAAAAATTCGTGAACGTGGTGCCCAACTGTTCCTATCCCGGCTATGCCCACACGGACATTCTCGAGGAAGAGCACTACTGGGACGGGGAAGTGCATGATTCCATCTTCAGTTACGGCCTGCCGCGCAAAGTGAGCGTCGCCTTCGGCAAAGTGCTCGCCCAGCAATTTGGATTCCCCTCCATTCACGTGGTGGCGGCGAATATGTACGGCCCCGGAGACCGGTTCGATGCGCAGAACTCAAAAGCGCTCGCGGCATTCATCCGCAAGTTCTATGAAGCGAAGCGCGACGGTACCTCCGCGGTCCACATCTGGGGCACGGGCAAGCCGCTCCGCGACTGGCTCTATGTGAAAGACGGCGCCGAAGGCATCCTCCGCGCGGCGGCGGTCTATGACGACATTGCGCCCCTCAATGTCGCGACCGGCGTCGGCATTTCGGTCGCGGATCTCGCGATGAAAATAAAAAGCGCGGCCGGGTACCGAGGTGAGCTCATCTTCGACACCGATAAGCCCGACGGCGCGATGGTCAAGATTTCGAGCGTGGAGAACATGAAAAAAATACTGGGATGGGTTCCCGCGACGCCGCTCGAGACTGGCATCCGCGAAACACTCCAGTGGTTCGGCGAGCATTACGAGGAAGCAATCAAAACGCCATGAGTGATGCAGTTCGTACGATAGGAATCCTCGGCGGGAAGGGAATGCTGGGGTCTGACCTCGTAGAGTTTCTCGGAAAAGATTTTGAAACGACGGCAATAGACAAAGAGGACTATGATGCGCATCGCGGGGCATCCTTCGACGCGCTCATAAACGCGAACGGCAATAGCCGCCGCTTTTGGGCGAACCAGCATCCCGCGGAGGATCTCATTGCCTCCACGGTTTCAGTGGAGAAGAGCATGAGCGACTTCGTGTTCGGCACCTACGTGTATATTTCTTCGAGCGATGTCTACGAAAACCATGAAAGCCCGCAGACGACCCGCGAAGACGAAGTTATACGGTCCGAAACACTTTCTCCCTACGGGCTCCACAAATACCTTGCGGAGCAGATCGTGCGGGATCGGGCGCCCAGCTTTTTTATCCTCCGTTCTTCGATGATCCTCGGGAGGCAGTTGAAAAAGGGGCCGTTCTACGATATGCTCGAGAAATCGCCGCTTTTTATCACTGCTGGTTCGCGCCTTCAGGCCATAACGACCGCCGCGGTCGCCCAGGTCATCACGCTCTTATTGGGGTTGGACCCGCCTTCGCCCCAACTTCACCAAGGTTCCGATGGGCAGGCGAGGCTACGGCGGACAAGCCGGCGGAACGAGGTGTTCAATATGGGCGGCAAGGGCACCTTCGAGTTCAAGGATCTTGCGAAGTACGCCTCGGAACCCGTTGCGTTCCGCGAGGATGCCGAACGGCAGATCTATGAAATGAATGTCGAAAAGCTCGGCGCGCGCTATCCATTGCGATCATCCACAGAATATGTCGAAGAATTTCTTTCAATCCATGGACCACAATAACACTACAGGAACAAATAAACAGGCGAACTCGGGCGGCAACGCGCCGCGGATCTCCCGCGTGCTCGTGACCGGCGGCGCGGGGTATGTCGGCTCGACCCTGGTCGGACGGCTGTTGAGTGAGGGGTATGGTGTCACCGTGCTTGATGCGCTCAAGTTCGGCGCGCAGGGATTGATGCCCTATTTTGGGAACGAAGCATTCCGTTTTGTAAAAGGGGACGTGCGGGACGAGCGCGCGGTGAAAGATGCGATGAAAGATGCGGATGCCGTCGTGCACCTCGCGGGCATCGTGGGGTTTCCCGCGTGCAGGAAAGACCCCGATGGATCCCGCGAAATCAACGTGAAAGGCACGCAGGTCGTGGTGGACGCGGCACCCGCGCACACGCCCGTTCTTTTCGCATCGACCGGTTCGAACTACGGAAAAATGCTCGAGAAGTATTGCACGGAGCTCAGCGCGTTGAATCCGTTAAGCGATTACGCGCGCCATAAAGTGGAGGGAGAGGAGATCGTGCAAAAACACGGAGAATTCGTCATTTTTCGTTTTGCGACCGGCTTCGGCGTCTCGCCCCGCATGCGCCTCGACATTTTACCGAACGACTTCACCTACCGCGCGGTGCGGGACAAAACACTCATCGTCTATGAGAAGCATTTCATGCGCACGTTTATCCACGTCCGCGACATGGCAGACGCCTTTATTTTTGCGCTCAAAAATTATCCGAAGATGCGGGGCGAAATATACAACGTGGGATCGAACGACATGAACTACAGCAAAGAAGCGATCTGTCTCATGATCAAGAGTAAGATCGATTACTATCTCCACTTTGCGGATGTGGGCCACGATTTGGACCAGCGCGATTACATGGTCTCCTACGACAAAATCCAACACACAGGATTCACGCCGAAGGTGTCGATGGATCGGGGCATCGAAGAGCTCATCAAAATGAGCGAGGCGATCGAGATCCAGAACCCGCACTATAATGCCTAATGAAGAAACGCCACTGGTGCGTACCACCTGCCGCGTGTGCGGCCACTCCTCGCTGACCTCCGTGCTCTCGTTCGGCGAGATGCACGTGTCCGATTTCATCACTCCCGAGGAAGCAGGCCGCGCGCGGGCGTATCCCTTAGAGCTTGTGTTGTGCAACGAAGAGAGCGGCGGGTGCGGCCTGCTGCAGCTGAGGCACACGGTGTCCCAGGAAACGCTCTATCGGAACTATTGGTATCGGTCGGGGACGAACCAGACGATGACCAAGGAGCTCGAAGGCATCGCCCGCACGGCGGAGCGCTTGGTGGGCCTCGCCTCGGGAGATTATGTCCTCGACATTGCGGCAAACGATGGCACCCTCCTCCGCGGCTACGCGACAGCCGGCATTCATCGCGCGGGCTTCGAGCCCGCGCGCAACTTGGCGCGGTATAATTCCGTCGGGACCAAAAAAATTATCCAAGAATTTTTCGGGTATCCCGCGTGGGAACGGGAATTCGGCGCAGCAAAGGCGAAAATCGTGACCGCCATCGCGATGTTCTACGACCTCGAGGACCCGAACCAGTTCGTGGCGGACGTGGCCAAACTCCTCGACCCGAACGGCGTCTTCATTATCCAGATGAGCTATTTGCCGCTCATGCTCTCGCAGAACGCCTTCGACAATGTCGTGCATGAACATCTGGAATATTACTCCCTACGTTCCCTGGAGCATCTGCTCGCGCGCCACCGCCTTGAGGCATTCGATGTCGAACTGAACGACGTGAACGGCGGCAGTTTCCGCGTCTATATCCGCCATCACGGGAAAGGAAGCGGCATTCACGCCCACGAGGGGGCCACGGAGCGGATGCGAGAGTTGCGGGCGCGCGAGTCAGCGCTCGGCCTTGGGGAGCGCGCGACCTACGAGGCGTTTTCGGCGCGTGTGAATGACACGAAGCAAAAAGTGCGGCGATTCATTGAGTCCGAAGTGGCGCAGGGCAAAAAAATCTATGTCTACGGGGCTTCAACCAAGGGCAACACGCTTCTACAGTTCTTCGGCCTCCACCATCCGCTCATCCTCGCCGCCGCCGAGCGCAATGCGGACAAGTGGGGCAAGAGAACGGTGGGCACGATGATACCGATCATCTCCGAAGCGCAGGCGCGCGCGGAGGAACCAGATTATTTTCTTATCTTGCCGTGGCATTTTCTCACGGAGTTCAAGGCGCGGGAAGCAGATTTCCTCCGGCGCGGCGGCAAATTCATTGTTCCTCTTCCTGAATTCAAGATCATCGACGCGGAAGGATATGAATCCCGTTAGAAGCCCTGTCTGCCGGCCGGCAGGCGCGATCGCTTCAGCGGGGCGTGATGTATAGAGAAAATGAAAAGTCGAATAATGTTATCAGTAATTAAATTCGCAAATCGCGTGATCGCGATCTGCTTCTAACGGGATGAACATAGGGATGGTACATCTCGATCTCGCAGTAGAGAGCGGCGACCCGCGCATGTTCTACTCCATCGCGCAGGGAATACGGAAAAGGGGGCATACCGTAACGGTGTATACGGACCGTTTTGACGCGAATTGCTTCCCCGACCTGCATCGGGGGCTTCGAGTCACGGTTACCGATGCGCCTCCCGCATCCCGTGCCGTAACAAAAGACACGGGATTCCTAAATGCGGTTCTCGCGCGGTATCTCAAGAATCGTTTGCAGGACGAAGGCGTGGCGCGCATCGGGAAACTTTTGCCTCCCAACCTCGACCTTTTGGTCTGCCAGAACAATCGTTCCTACAAGCTCGGGGTGATGTACAAAAAAAAGAATCCAAAAGCCCGCGTGGTCTGGATCATGAACAACGCGCCGTTCTACTACGAGCGGAAGTCGAATATCGTTATGACGTGGGGAAGCGCCATGATGGCGGCTCTTGAAAAACACCACGTGCAGCAAGCGCTGCCGGGAATTGACCTCATTGTCGTCCACGATGAAGAGCGGCGGATGCTCGGCGCATCGCTCGGGAAGCCGACGCTACTGATCCCTATCCCCGTCGATTTTGATGGGTTCTACCAGCCGGTGAAAACGCGCGCCTCCTCTGACCGCCGCGTGACGTTCCTCGATATGGGCTCCTTAAGCCCCGCGAGAAAGTTCGAGGACATCATACGCGCGGCCGCCGTGCTCCGTGACAGGGGATATGACGCGCGCGTGCTCTTGGCGTGCAAAGACGTGTGGCGCAACGATGCCTACAAACAATTTCTTCTCGCACTCGTGCGGGACACGCACATGGAAGACCGCGTAACCTTTTACTTCGACGGCGTGTCCGAATCAGAGCTGCGGGCACTGCAGCGGACGGCGGACTTTTTTGTGTTTCCCAATCACATCGTCATCTGGAGCATGGCGTCCTTCGAGGCGATGGCGGCGGGTCTGCCCCTCCTTATCTCTCGGGTGACGAGCGTTACGCGGCCGCTTCACGACGGGAAAGAAGCGCTGTTCTTCGATCCGGGAAATATCGAGCAGATCGCTGACTGCGCCGAAGCGCTGATCCGGCACCCCGATCGCTATAAAGAAGTTGCCGAGGCGGGACAGCGGTTCGTGAAAAAAAATCTATCCTGGGAGAGCTACATCGAACGCTTTCTTGCCGCGGCAATAGGGAAATAGTATTGAGGACCTCAATCCCATGAAGATTCTCAATCAAGTAAATTATATTGGCGGGCTTGGCGCTGATTGGTGGATCGGCAGCGGTTGGAAAGACGCGTTCGAGGCGTTGGGCCATCAGTTTTTTTGGTATACGGCCACCGACGATCTGCAATCACGCATCAAAGAAATAGCTCCGGATATTATTATGACAAGCCAAAGCGAGCTCGGGAGGGGGAAGCTCCCCGTAGTTCTTGGCGCGCGCAGGCAGGGTATAAAAGTAGTGATGCGCGTGGATTCTTTTTTCGACCGCGACCCCAACATAGCAGACGCGCTCACCCATCACGATCCGGCGGACCTTTATTTTGGGGAGATCGAGGACCCGTGGATGGATAGGTTTACAAAAGCAACGGGGAAGCGCTATGTCATCATCGCGAACGCCGCGCACGAAAAATATCACTTCCCGGCGCCGCCGGCAAAAAAATACCAATGCGACGTTGTTTTTTTGGGCGCATGGATGCCGGATAAACGCGAGGCGTTCGCGCAACTGCTCTTTCCGCTTATGAAAAAGTATCGGGTCCGTCTTTATGGCCCCAATTGGACCCTGAAAGATAAGGCGCTCCGTACGGCGGCGTTCATTGCGCGCAAGTTTGGCATGGCGGGCGTGAACCAGCGCCTGCAACGCGCTCGCCTCACGATTCCCGTCGAGGAAGAGAATCAGCTCTATTCATCCGCGAAGATCTGCATCAATATTCATGAGCGGGGCGAGCACATCAAAAGCCACGTCATTTTGAACGAGCGGACATTCAAGATTCCGGCGTGCGGGGGATTCGAGGTGTGCGATTTCGTCCCGCCGCTCCGGAATTATTTCACCGAGGAGGAGATGGCGATGGCGGATGAGAAATCGGGCGATTGGATCGCCGACTGGTTCAAGAAAATAAACTACTATATGGCGCACGATGCGGAGCGCAAGGCGATGCAGGCGCGCGGCACCGCACGGGCCCATCGGGATCATATGTACGTGAACCGCGTGCGGCAGTTGTTGGAACTCTTATCCTTATGATGAATCCCGTTACAAAACCGACCATCTTTTTATATCCATCAAAAATACGTAATTTTGCAACCATGAGTATTCTTAGTCGGAACAGAGAATCTACGGTTTTGTAATGGGATGAAAGTAATCTACTCGGGAATTCGCGCTGAAAGTTACGACGCACGGCGGGCGCCGAGCTTTGAGTACAGTAATTTTTATCTCACCCTCACGCACATGCCGGGCGTGAGGGTGATCGAATATCCCTACGACCCCATTCTCGCGATGGGAAAAGAACAGTGGAACGAAGAGCTCTTGGCCCTCGTGCGGCGCGAGAAGCCCGACCTCTTCTTCGCATTCATGTATACGGACGAATTCGAAGAAGAAACACTTGATATGATCCGCGCTACGACGAAAAGCGTGGCGTGGTTCGCGGATGATTATTGGCGATTCTGGAATTACTCGAAACGTTGGGCGCCTCATTTCACATTGGCAGTGACCACCTATGAGAAGGCGCGCGAGTGGTATCGCGCAGCGGGGATCAACAATGTTGCCCACCTCCAGTGGGCGTGTAATACCTACGAGTATAAGCAGGTGACCGTGCCCGCGCAGGACATCGAGGTTTCGTTCATCGGCCAGCGGAAACCGTCGCGGGCGAAACTGCTCCAGATGCTTCAGCGCGCGGGGATCCACGTTGAAGCGTTCGGCTTCAGCTGGGGGAATGGCCGCGTGAGCCATGAGGAAGCACTACGGATCGTTGCGCGGAGCAAGATCAGTCTCAATATCAACGTCCGGGTCAATGTCCGCGGCGGCATGCTCGCGCCGCGCGTACTAGGAAGAATCGTGATGCGCCGATCTCTCAATCGCTTCGTGCCCGATCTCCACTTCATCGAAAATCTCCAGGCGTATTGGCATTTCCCCACGCCCCATACGCACGCCCGCCCGTTTGAACTTGCGGGATGCGGGGGGTTCGTCATCTCGGGTTGGTCGGAGGACATTGGAAAATGTTACAAAGAAAATAAAGAAATGGTGTTCTACCGGAACACGGATGAACTCATCCAAAAAATCAAGTATTTCTCTGCGCACGGCGAGGAACGCGAACGCATCGCGCGCGCCGGTTACGAACGTACTCTCCGCGACCACACCTATAAACAGCGTTTCAAGGAATTGTTCAAGAGAATTGGTCTATCGTATCGCACAGAACAATGATGAGTGGACACGATTGGCTAATGCCTAATTGACCTAATTGCTCCCCGCCCGCCTTGCTTCGCAACGCGAAGCGGGCAGGTAATTTCTAAATAATAACCAATAACCTAATAGCCCAATTACGAATTGCGATTTTATTCACTGGTAATTATTTAGGTCAATTAGAAATTCACTCACATGACCAATCCTTTCTTCTCCATCATCATTCCAAGCTTCAATTCAGAGCGGTTCATCGGTGACGCGATCCGCTCTGTCCTCGCGCAAACCTTCCGTGACATCGAAGTCATCGTCGTTGACCAGTCTTCACAAGACCGGACGGTCAGTATTGTGCAGGAGTTTGCGGCCCACGATCCGCGCGTGCGCTATGCCAACCAGACCGGCGAGAAGGGACCTGCGCGCGCGCGGAACCAGGGGCTTCAAATGGCCACAGGCCGGTACGTGAGTTTTTTCGATTCGGACAATATCCTCCTTCCCGAAGCGTGCGCTACGGTGAAAAAACTCATTGATGCGGAGGGAGAACGCGACGTGTATTTTTCGGATATGCGCTATTTCGAGACCGGCCGGCCGGAGCGGCTCTTGGCGTTCACGGTCCAGTGCGTGAGCGAGGTAACGCTTGAAGAACTGGTGCACCAGAATTTCATCAATCTCCTCGGCACATTCCTGCGGCGCGAAGTCGTGGCGAAGTTCGGCGGTTTCGACAATCGCTTTCGCACCTGCGAAGAGCATATTTTGTGGCTCCGGCTCGTGCTCTGGGCGGGCGCTTCATTCCGCCATATACCAAAAGTGTTGGGGCATCTGCGTTTTCATGTCACCAATCTTACCTGGCGGCCTTCATATTTTGTTGAAGCTGCCGAGACGAATTTTGTCATCTACGGCTGGCTCGAAAAGGAAATTGCCGAAAAGATCGAGGAACGCCGCCGCGGGCCGCTCCTCGCTCGGATTCGCGCCCTGCGCGCACAATGGCTTTTCCGCGCCGGCCTGGGCGGGATTGTGCTCCGAGACCGCCAGCTCGCGCGAAACTATTTTGACCGATGGATGAAAATGGCCGGGAAGTCCGCGGTGTTCCGCGCGCTTCTTCATGTAGTCCTCGCCGTGGCGCCGCTTGCGTTTCTTTCTCCGCTTATCATGTACTTCCGCCGGCGGTTCGTCATGCGAAGGTATGTTTCTGTTTCCGCGTAGACAGGGCACACACTGCGTGCTACTTTGGATTCTATGTCTGCAAAACCGAAAGTGCTGATCACCGGTGTTGCCGGATTTATTGGCAGTAACTTAGCCGACCGCCTCATCCGTGAGGGTTACCCCGTCATCGGCATCGACAATCTCTCCTATGGCATCCGCGAACAGGTGCCGGAGGGCGTTGAGTTTCATGAGCTCGATATCCGCGACGCGGACATCTATTCCGTCTTCGCGGGCGCAGACGTGGTGTTCCATCTCGCGGCGAAAAATTCACTCCTCGATTGCCAGAACGATCCAGTCTCGACGATGGACAACAACGTCGTCGGAACGGCAAACGTGTTCGAGGCAGCGAAACGCGCGAACGCAAGAAAAGTCGTGTACGCAGAGTCGTCGGTGCTCGAGGAAGGGGACGACCGGCTCACGGGATTTTATGCGATCAGCAAGATAGCAGATACAAAGATCGCGGAGGGATACCGCGCAGCGTATGGCGTCACAAACGTCGGCCTCCGCTATTTCAACGTCTACGGTCCGCGCCAAGATTACCGGCGTACGATCCCGCCCGTGATGAGCAAGTTCATCGTTACCCTGCTCAAGGGAGAGCGGCCAGTGGTCTTTGAGGGCGATGAAGCGAACAAGCGGGATTTTGTGTACGTGGATGATGTGAACGATTTCCACCTGCGCTGTATCACGGACGACCGCGTGAATAATAAAATGTTTCAGATTGGTTCAGGAAAAAATTACTCGATGAGAGATGTGCTCGCCGCGGTCCAGAACATTCTCGGCACGAATCTTACGCCGGTCTTGAAGCCGCGGATGCCAGGCGATCCGCCGGTCGTAACGCTCGCGAATATTGCGGACGCTGCCGCACTCGGCTGGTCGCCCACGACTTCGCTTGAAGAAGGTCTCAGAGCGATGGTATCCTACATTAAAGCCGAAGTGGAGAAGGGAAACATTAAGTAGCCATCAGCGAATAAGGGAAGAACTATCAACGAATAACGAATATTGAACGAATTTACTAATAACGGATTCGTACGTTCGAAAGTTCGCAACAGGATTCGCTATTCGTTCATGATCGTCACTAAGTCCTAATTTCATGATCATCACGAGAACGCCATTCCGAGTTACTCTTGGCGGGGGAGGCACCGATCTTCCTTCATATTATGAAAAGCACGGCGGGTTCATTTTCTCCGCAGGGTTGGACAAGTATATGTTCGCGAGCGTAAGCCGTCCGATGGAAGACGACCTTGTTCGTTTGAAATACAGCGAAGCAGAATACGCGGAGCGGGTCGGCGACGTGAAGCACTCGTTCGCGCGGGAGATTCTGCGATTCATGGGCATCGAGCGTCAGATCGAGATATCCACCGTCGCCGACATTTCTTCAGGGACCGGACTTGGTTCATCGAGTTGCTATGTGGTGGCGGTGCTCCATGCGCTCCACACTCTGAAGCGCGACCACGTCTCACTCCAGACGCTCGCAGAAGAGGATTTTATGATCGAGCACAAGATCCTCGGCAGGCCGATCGGGAAGCAGGATCCTTACCTCGCCGCGTTCGGCGGATTCACCGTGCTGGACATTGGGAAAGACGGCGTTGTCGCAGTCCGCAAGGCGAACGTGTCGCGGGAGACCTCCGATGCCTTGAATCAGAACATGCTCATGTTCTTTACGGG
>OBEQ012820218.1_pt1 | contig 15587 bp, 15 predicted proteins | sample 1670901 | NCBI WGS metagenome assembly OBEQ01 (sample SAMEA104232315, study PRJEB22302) | groundwater metagenome | biome: forest; feature: aquifer; material: groundwater | place: USA | collected 2011-08-07 | depth 5.4 m | reverse complement strand
CGTCGCTCTCGGCGTCGGCGGTCAGCAGCAGCGTGAACCGGCCGGAGTCCGCGAGCGCCACGAGGCTGTAGGGGTTCGGGTCGGCGCCCACCGGGCGCGCCCCCGCCGAGTGCGCCCACCCCCGGCAGCCATACAATCGGTGCGACCGGCCAGAGCATCGGTAGTCGCAGCGACAATCGGCGAATAGCCGCGAACCCTTCGGTCAATCGCCCGCCCGGCTCAATCAGCTGCATGCGGCTGCGGCAACGTTGCGCGGTCAGCGACGGATGCAACGCGCTCACATCCTCGATGCCGCGAAAATCGATTGGCTCGACCGACCCGAACACATCCAGCGCCCGCAGCTTCCGCACGCTCTCCACGCAAAACCCGCAGCGCCCGTCGTAGAGCAGCCTCGCGCGTCCTCTCGCCGCCCACGCCGCGCGCCGTGCGCGAATCCACTCGACGATCCGCTCCGGCGGCACGAACAACAGCATCTGCGGCGGGAACAGGAGGAAGAAAATCGTCGGCACGTGCAGCGTGATTAGCAGCATCAGTTGAAACGCGAAGCCCATCACGAGACCGACCACGCGGGTCCGCGCGAAGAATAGCAGCACGGGCAGGCTAAGCTCGAAGGCAATGACGCACAGGCCGATCGTGTGGCACAGCGCCGGATGTTGCGCGAGCACGTGCCGAAATGGAAACTCGCGCACGACCCCGATGGCCGGGTAGCGCATCAAATAGTAGTACGGCTTGTCGGTGAGCCAATTGCCGTGCGCGGACATTTTGCTCAGTGCCGTGTACCAGAACGTCCACGCGATCTGCAATTGGAGCAGGCGCTGGACGAAGAACGGTCGGTTCGGCTGCTCGTCGATCGATCGCCCGCGACGGACGCTGTCGATGGAAAACCAATCGCCGTGGTAGCCCGTCACCCACATCAGCGAAAGCGTCACCAGCAAGATGTCGAATGACAGCGTGCCGATATGCAGCGAGTTGAGCGCGTAGAAGTAATAGCACGCCAGCGTCAGCAGCGCGCAACTGGCTTGCGCGTGAAAGCCAACGAGGAAGCTCAGCCACGACACGCCGAAGAGCCACACGAATCCCCACACCACGCTACTCGGGCTCCGCTCGACGAGCCGCAGCGCCCACATCGGAAAGAACGAGGGGTTCGTTTCCTTGAACGCGGTCGGCAGATAGTTGTCCGCCATGTGGAAGAACGAGGGGATCATGTGGCAGCCGACGGTCAGCGCGACGGCGATGCGAAAGAGTGCGAGGCTCACCGACGGCCGCTCGTCGAGGAACCATCGCCGCCACAACTCTCGCAGCCCACGCATCAGGCGGGCTACTCGCATTGATACACCACCGCGTAGCGCGCTTGATCGGGCGCATGCTCGATGTCGGAGTATTCCCCGTAAACGACCGCGAAGGTCTGATACTCGGGAAACTTGCGGTGCAGATACGCGCAGAAGCGCGGCCTGACTTGCGACGAAACGACGCTGACCATCACGTTGCGCCGGATGTTGTCGTAGCCGACAAAGCGCGTCGCGAAAATCTTGTGCGGGTCGATCATTTCCGCTCGGCCGTCTCGCAGCCCGTAGACCTCGGCGAACCCATACGCGCGATCGACATTGAAAAACATGATCCAGCCGGCAGGCGGATAGAGGAACTTGAACTTCGGCAGCGGCCGGCCGACGAGCGGGATCAAATAGTTGGCGCGCAGCGATTCATAATGAAACAGCGCAATCCACGCGACAACAAAGATGCTGATGGCCGTATTGCGCAGCGATCGCGTCATCGGGGAATGAAAACACGCAGCCCCGACACCGAAGTATCGGGGCTGCGCATCGCTACCAGAGAGGTCCCTGGCAGGTCGAAGAGTTTAGAGCTTCGAAACGTTCGAAGCCTGCGGACCCTTCGGGCCCTGGGTGATTTCGAATTCAACCAGTTGGCCTTCGCGAAGGCTCTTGAAGCCCTCGCCTTGGATGGCAGAGTGATGGACGAACACGTCCTTGGAGCCATCCTCAGGGGTAATGAATCCGTACCCCTTTTGGTCACTGAACCACTTTACTGTTCCCCGTGGCATTTCCCCACCTCCCTTCACAAGCAAAAAACCGCATGGCAACCCACACCGCCATGCGGTTCATCGGTTACTCGAGCCGAAACTTCGCTAGCTGCCCGGCAAACGGGCAATGAATCGTAGAACGTCACGCGCCTCGGTCTTAGACGCACGCCCGGCTAAGGCAATCGCCCACAGGCCAGCGTCACTTGAATTCTGGTACAAGCATACCGGCGACATCGACGACTGTCAAGATGACCACAAAAGTGGCGGCGATTCAGTTGGCCGACGGGCAATGGGCGCCGATGGGGTGTCGCAGGCGACGGCCGGTGTCAGATTAGAGCGCGCGGTGTATAATGAACATTCTGCGTTGAACGACCGATCCGATGCCAGGAGGACGACTGCAATGCTGACGACCGACGAGCTTGCCCGATCCAAAGCCTTCTACGCCCGCCTTCCCCAGATTCACGAAGGATTCCGCAAGCGTCTCGGCCGGCCTATTACATTGGCCGAGAAGATCTTGATCGCACACGCCGCCGATCCCGCCAAGCAGCCCTACATCCGCGGCGGCAGCTATCTGACACTGTTGCCGGATCGCGTCCTCATGCAAGATGCGACGGCGCAGATGGCCATTCTGCAATTCATGCTGGCTGGCCGGGACAGCGTTGCCGTGCCCACGACCGTCCACTGCGACCACCTCATTCAAGCGCGCGTCGGCGCGTCGGAAGACATGAAAGCCGCGCTGACGGCCAACCACGAAGTCTACGAATTCCTCCGCACCGCCGCGCAGCGTTACGGCATGGGATTTTGGCAGCCGGGTGCCGGCATCATCCACCAAGTGTTTCTCGAGCAATACGCGTTCCCCGGCGGGCTCGTGATCGGCACCGACTCGCACACGCCAAACGGCGGCGGGCTCGGGATGCTCGCGATCGGCGTCGGCGGCTCCGAAGCGGCCGATGTCATGGCCGGGTTGGCGTGGGAAGTGCGCTGCCCGAAACTGATCGGCGTGCGCTTGACCGGCAGCTTGAATGGCTGGACGTCGCCGAAGGACGTGATCCTCAAAGTCTGCGGGCTGCTGACGACGAAGGGCGGCACAAACAAAATCATCGAGTACTTCGGGCCTGGCACGCGGTCGATCAGCGCGACCGGCAAGGCGACGATCACGAACATGGGTGCTGAGCTGGGTGCGACGACGTCGACGTTTCCGTTCGACGAGCGCATGACGACGTACCTGCGCGCGACGGACCGCGCGGATGTCGCGCAGCTCGCCGAGCAGCATCGCGCGGCGCTGGTCGCGGACCCTGAAATCGAGCAAGACCCGAAGCGGTTCTTCGACGAGGTGCTGGAGATCGATCTCTCGACGCTGGAGCCGTTCATCGTCGGCCCGCGCACGCCCGACGCCGCCCGGCCGATTTCGCAGCTCGGCAAGGAGCTCGACCAAAGCGGCTGGCCGGCGCGGATCAAGGTCGCCCTCATCGGCAGCTGCACGAACTCATCCTATGAAGACATCGGCCGCGCGGCCGCGGTCGCCGAGCAAGCGAGCAAGGCGGGACTAAAGGCGCAGTGCTACTTCCTGATCACGCCCGGCTCCGACCAGATCTACCAGACGATCCAGCGCGACGGGCAGCTGCAAGCGCTCGAGCGAATCGGCGGCACCGTGCTCGCGAACGCATGCGGCCCGTGCATTGGCCAGTGGAAGCGCGAGGACATCACGCCGGGCGAGGTGAACTCGATCCTCACGTCGTTCAATCGCAACTTCCCGCGGCGCAACGACGGGACCGCCGAGACGCTCGCCTTCATCGGCAGCCCGGAAATCGTGACCGCGATGGCGCTGTCCGCGGACTTGCACTTCAACCCGGTCACCGATTCGGTGAAGACGGCCGACGGGCGATCGGTGAAGCTGGCACCGCCGCAAGCTCCCGAGCTGCCCTCGCGCGGCTTCGCGGTCGGACTGGCCGGCTATGTCCCGCCGCTGCCCGCCACACAGCGTCGAGCCGTGCAAGTCGCACTGCCCGGCGAAAGCGACCGGCTGCAAGTGCTGAAACCGTTCCCCGCGTGGGACGGCCGCGACTACGAGCGGCTGCCGATTCTCATCAAGGCCAAGGGCCAATGCACCACCGACCACATTTCGCCGGCCGGCATGTGGCTCAAGTATCGCGGCCATCTCGATAAAATCAGCGACAACATGTTTCTCGGCGCGGAAAACGCGTTCACCGACAAGCCGGGCACGGCGATCGACCATCTCGACGGCTGCGTCAAGCCGGCCGCGCAGGTCGCGCGCCACTACAAGGCCGAGGGGCTCGGGTGGGTCGCCGTCGGCGAAGTGAACTACGGCGAAGGGTCGAGCCGCGAGCACGCCGCGATGTCGCCGCGGTACTTGAACTGCCGGGCGGTCATCGTGAAATCGTTCGCGCGCTTGCACGAGACGAACTTGAAGAAGCAAGGCATCCTACCGCTGACGTTCATCAACCCCGCGGACTACGGCAAGATCCGCGCGGATGACCGCGTCAGCTTGCTCGGACTGAATCAGCTGGCACCCGGCAGGCCGGTCGAGGCGCGCATCCACCACGCCGACGGATCGGTCGAGCGCATCGAGCTCGCGCACTCGCTCACCGATGAGCAAATCCGCTGGTTCCGCGCGGGTTCCGCGCTGAATTTGATCCGCGCGCAGCAGGCCGCGTGACGCCCCGCATGCCGCGCGGCGACGAGCGCCTGGCCTGGGCCGAAGCGAAGCTCAAGCAATGCCGCCGCATCTCTCTGCGTTACTTCGGCCGGCGCCTTCGCATCGAGCGCAAGGCCGACCGCTCGCCCGTGACCATCGCCGATCGCACGGTTGAAGAGTTCCTTCGCCGCGAACTGGCACGCGCGTTTCCCAACGACGCGATCGTCGGCGAGGAATTCGGCGGTTCGACAGCGGTCGGCGATTCATATTGGACCATCGATCCGATCGACGGCACGCGGCCGTTCTCGCGCGGCTTGCCGTCGTGGGGAACGCTGCTCGCGAGAATCGAGCGCGGCCGTCCGGTGATGGGCGCATCCGACTTCCCCGCGATCGAGACATTCATCGGCTCGGCGCGCGGTGCCGCGGCCTACGAGCGCACGCGCACTCGACGCGCCTTGCTTAAACGTGCACGCGCGGTGCCGCTCGACGAGGCCGTCATCTTTCACGGCGGCAGCGCGTGGTGGCTGCCGACCCGCTACGGGCCGGGCTTCACGCGCGTCGTCAGCCGCTGCTACCTCGAGCGCGCGTATGGCGACTGCTACGCGTACCTGTGGCTGTTCCGCGGCTGCGCCGACGCGATGCTCGACTACGGGGTCAAAGTGTGGGACATCGCACCGTTTGCCGCGATCGCGGACGCGACCGGCCACGCGTCGACGGACTGCGCCGGCCGCTCATGCTTCACCGGCCCGGAATCGATCGTCGCGCACCCTCGCCTCGTCGGAGAAATCGCCAAGCTCTTGCGACCCGGCGCCCGATCGCATGCCTGAGCTCACCTTCCCGGCCGGATTTCTCTGGGGCACGGCGACATCGGCGCACCAGGTCGAAGGCAACAACACGCGCAACGATTGGTGGGCGTGGGAGCAAGCCGGCCGCGTGCGCACACCTTCCGGCCTCGCGTGCGACCACTACCGCCGCTTCCGCGACGACTTCGACCTCGTGCAGCAGCTCGGGCACAACTCCCACCGCTTCTCGATCGAGTGGAGTCGGATCGAGCCCGATGACGGCACCGTCGACGACGCGGCACTCGCCCACTACCGCGACGTGATCGCCGCGCTGCGCCAGCGCGGCATCGAGCCGATCGTCACCCTGCACCACTTCACCAACCCCATCTGGTTCGCGGCAAAAGGCGGCTGGGCGCAACCCTCCGCCGTCGACGCGTTCGCGCGCTACGTCCGCCGCGTCGCCGAGGCGCTCGGTGACCAAGTCCGCTACTGGCTGACCATCAACGAACCGATGGTCTATATGAACATGCACTACCTCGACGGCACGGGTCCGCCCGGCGGCCGCGACGTCCGGCAAGCGTTTCGCGTCATCGAGCATCTGATCCGCGCGCACGCGGCGGCGTATCGCATCATCCACGACACCGCGGCCGCGCGGGGCCAGCAAGTCATGGTCAGCCTCGCGCATCACTCGCAGCCGCTGCCGCCCTGCCGCCCGTGGTTTCCCGGCGACCGGTGGATGGCCGGCTACACCGAGCGCGTCTACAACCACCTCGTGCTCGACGCGCTCAGCGACGGACATCTACGCATCCCCGGCCGGCGGGCCGCCAATCTGCCCGACGGGCGCGACACGCTCGACTTCATCGGCATGAACTACTACGGTCGCGTGTTCCTGCGACTCGGCATTCCGAACCCGAAGCAATGGTGGGCCATGCGCTGCAGCACGCGCCACCACCGCGAAGTCACCGAACGCAACGCGCTCGAGTGGGACGTGTACCCGCCCGGCATCTACCAAATTCTGCAGTGGGCAGCACCGTACAAGCGGCCGATTCTCATCACGGAAAACGGGATCTGCACCGCCGACGACAGCCAGCGCGAGCGGTTCATCGTGCGTCATCTGCAGTGGGTCGCGAAAGCCATCGACGACCACATGCCCGTGATCGGTTACTTGTACTGGTCGCTGATGGATAACTTCGAGTGGGCCGAGGGCTACGGGCCGAGGTTCGGCATGGTCGAGGTCGATTACAAGACGCAGGAGCGGCGCGTGCGTCCGAGCGCGCGGCGGTTCGCGGAGATTTGCCGGAGCAACCGATTGGTCATCGACGATCGGGCCGCGTAGATCTCGGCGGCCGATCCGCTGACGATGCGGGCGCTGGTTCTCGGCGGCACGGGCCACATCGGCGCGCATATTGTGCGCGCGTTGCTCGCACGCGGCCTCGAGGTACGGGCGACGTATCGCAACCCGCGCTACCGATTCGTCGTTGAGTCGCTGCCGATTGAGCTTGTCGAAGCAGATATTTCGCGAGCGGACGACGTACGCCGCGCCGTCGACGGCTGCGACGTCATCGTGCATGCCGCCGGCTACTATCCGCGGTGGACCGAGCGACGCGCCGACGCCATCACGCGAGGCATCCAACAAATCCGCACGGTCTTCGATGTGCTGCGCGAGCGTCCGCCCGCTCGCATCGTCTTCGTCACCAGCGCCGCGACGATCGCCTCGCTGCCCGACCGCTGCGCGACGGAGGCCGACCGCGAGCCGTGGCCGTCGACGGAACCACTGTATGCCACGGTGAAGATCGCGATGGAACGCGAGGTCGAGCGATACGCCACCGAGCACGGGCTGCCGGTGGTCTTCATCCACCCGAGCGTCTGTCTCGGCGAATTCGACGCGCATTCATTCTCCGGCCGGCTGATCCTGCTGTACGCGACGGGCCGCATGCCGGCCTATATCGACCACGCGTTCAACGCGATCTACACCGGCGACGTCGCACAGGCGTGCGCCGCGGCGACGCAGCTTGGCCGCGTCGGCGAGCATTACCTCGCGAGCGCCCACAACGTGACGCTCGAACAATTCGCGCGCGCGGTTGCCGCGCAAGCCGGCGTCGTGCCGCCGCGATGGCGCCTGCCGCGACCGATCGTCGCGGCGATCGGAACATTCGCTGAAGTTGCGGCCGCGCTGACGCGCACCGAGCCGATGGTTTCGCGGCGCTCGCTGGTTCCGCCCGACGGCGCGAGGCACTGGCTCGACTCGTCGAAGGCCCAGCGCGAGCTGCGCATGCCGACCACGCCGCTCGACGAAACCATTGCGCGAAGCCTCGCCTGGTTCCGTGAACACGGCTACGCGCCGCGAGCTCGACAGTGAACCCCGGCAACCCATCGGATATAATGAAAGTGAGCCGCCGAATGCCGACGCCGAAGTCGAGAGCGCCTGCCCGCGGACCAATCATGACGCGTCGACCTATCCGCCCTTCAATTCGTGCACTTGCCGCTTTCCCATGCCTGGCATTTATCTTCGCGTGGCTCGCTCCCGCCGCTGCCGCGGACCAGACATGGATGCAGACGATGCTCGGCAGCCAAGCCGCCGCCGTCTGGTTCGCGGCCGCATTCCTCGGCGGGCTCGCCCTCAACCTCACACCGTGCGTGTACCCGATGATCCCAGTCACGCTCGCGTTTTTCAGCGGCCAGGCTGCCGGCCGCACGAGCCAAACGGTCCGCCTCGCGTGCCTCTATCTGCTGGGCATGTCGCTCATGTACGCGCTGCTCGGGCTCGTCGCGTCGCAGACGGGCGCGATGTTCGGCTCGTGGCTGCAGAAACCCGCGGTCGTCGTCGTCCTCGCCGCGCTGATGGCCGCACTCGCTTTGAGCATGTTCGGCCTGTACGAATTGCAGCCGCCCGCGTGGTTCACGCAACGATTCGGCTCGGGGCTGTCCGGCGGTGCCGGCGCGTTCGTGATGGGCCTGACCGTCGGGGTGATGGCGGCCCCGTGCGTGGGGCCGTTCATCCTCGGATTGCTGCTGTTCGTCAGCCGGCTCGCGAAGCCGTGGCTCGGATTCGCGCTGATGTTGACGATGGGCATCGGCATGGGGCTGCCGTTCGTTGTCATCGGCGTCGCCGCCAATCGCACGTCGCACCTGCCGAAAGCGGGCGCGTGGATGGTGTGGATCAAGCGGCTGCTCGGCGTCGGCCTGCTCGCGATGGCGCTCTATTTTCTGAGGCCGCTGATCGGTGCAACGACGTTCGCATGGCTCCTCGCGGCCGGCCTCGTCGCCGCCGGCATCTATCTCGGCTGGCTCGATCGATCCGCCCAGCCGGGATCGAATGCTGCATTTCGTTGGATGCGATGGATCGTCGGCGGCTTGCTGATCGTCGGCGCGATAGCGGTCATTCCGCGTCCGGCGAGCCGGCAGTCCGCGACAAGCGGCGTCACATGGCAGCCGTTTCACGCCGAGCAGTTCGAGCAAGCCAAGCAGAGCGGGCGGCCGATCCTCGTCGACGTCTCAGCCGACTGGTGCGTGCCCTGCATCGAACTCGACCACACGACATTCCATCACCCGAAAGTTATCGAGCGGCTGGGCGAGATCGTCACCTTCCGCATCGATGCCACACAGGATGTCCCGGCCGACGCGCAAGCGTTGCTCGATCGCTATGGCATCGTCGGCGTGCCGACGGTACTGATGTTCGATCAGCACGGCGTCGAGCGGTCCGACTTGCGCGTGCAGGGGTTCACACCTCCCGATGAGTTCCTCCAGCGGATCGACCGGCTCCAACATTCGTAAGCATCGCCCGTCACGCGCGTCTCGTCGCGGCGGTGCTGCGGACGCGCACGCGCACCCGCGTCCCCACCCCGAGGGCGGGCGCGAGCTGCTCCTGGCCTTCGCGATCACCGTCGTCGTCATGGTCATCGAGCTCGTTGCCGGTGTGGCCAGCCACAGCCTCGCATTGCTCGCCGACGCCGGCCACATGATCACCGATGCGTCGGTGCTCGCGCTGAGTTTCTTCGCGTCGTGGATCGCGACGCGTCCCGCCACGCCGGAAAAAACCTACGGCTACTACCGAACGGAGATTCTCGCCGCGCTGGTCAACGGCATCGTGCTGTCGCTGCTGGTCGTGTGGATCATCGGCCGCGCCATCGTGCGGCTGCACCAGCCCGTCGCCGTCGACACCGGCCCGATGCTCATCGCGACATCGATCGGGTTGATCGCCAACATCGGCAGCTCGCTGATTCTCTCGCCCGCGACGCACGCGAACCTCAACGTGCGCGGCGCGTGGCTGCACGTGCTCAGCGACATGCTCGGCTCGGTGAGTGCGTTGACCGCCGGACTGCTGATCCGCTTCAAAGGCTGGCTGTTCGCCGACTCGCTCGCGAGCATCGCGATCGGCCTGCTCATCGCCGTCGGTGCCTGGAGCCTCGTGCGGCAATCGGTGCACGTCCTGCTGGAAGGCGCACCCGCGCATGTCAGCATTCCCACGATCGTCGAGGCGATGCGCCAAGTGCCGGGCGTGTGCGACGTCCACGACGTGCATGTGTGGACCATCACGACCGGCCTCGAAGCGATGAGCGGCCACGTGATGGTCGAGCACTTGAGCAACGGAGCGACGATTTTATCCTCGTTGAACAAGTTGCTCGACGAGCGGTTCCGCATCACGCACACGACATTGCAGCTCGAGCCGATGAGCCACCGGTGCGAGTGGGGCCATTGACCCGGGCGGCGCTCGACGATCTCCGTCGCTGAGCGAACCGTGAAAATATGCTTGCGAGCGGTCGCGAGCGTTTGCTACACTGCTTCACCACTTGGGGGTTCAGCGATCTCTTGTTGAGGAGGAGTCGGATGCGAAAGTCATTGCCCGTTCTTGCCGCCGCGGTCGCCGTGATCAGCGGGTGTGCCCAGTCCCACTACACCGAAGAAATCAGCCGGATGCGCCAGGACCTGGACCTCGTCCACCAGCGCATCAACCAGATTGAGCGCACCGCGCTGAATCAGCCGCCAGCCCCGTGGCCGGGCGAGGGCGGCGCGGGCGCAACATCCGCCGCGACCGAAGCCGCGCCTACCACGACCGTTGCGTCGACCGCTCCGACGGCCATTCCCACCGGCAAGCCGAGCAAGCGGGACATCCAGCAAGCGTTGAAGCACGCCGGCTTCTACAAGGGTAACGTCGACGGCAAGATGGGGGCGCAATCGAAAGCCGCCGTCAAGGAATTCCAGCGCATCAACGGCTTGAAGGCCGACGGTGTGGTCGGCGGGCAAACGTGGGGGAAGCTCGCCCCGTATCTCGAGGTCGCCAGCGGCGGAGCACCACCGGCCGCCGGCGGCGCAGCAGCGCCCGCGTCATCGGCCGCAGCCGAGTCCGGCACGCCCGATACGTTCGTCAAGTAAGCTTGACGACTCTAGCTCGTTAATTCGAAGTTTCCAGTCAGCGGCCCGAGTCAGTCCTCGGGCCGCTTGTTTTTCCAGCCGAAAATCCGCAGCCAGGGTCGGCGCCGACCATGGCCAGGCCTTCCAGTTGGGTATAGAATGGACTGATCGGCGGCGGATTCTCGACGCCGCCGCATGCTTCGCATGAAGACAGCCTGGCTCGTCAAAGCATTGCGGCACGGATACGGAAAAGCGAGGCGCATGAACACGACACTACGCCGTCTGCTATGTGCAAGCTTCGCGGCTCTCGGCGTCATCGGCTGCGCACATTCACCGTCGGCGATCACCGAGCGGCCGTCACGCCTCCTGCATGCTCGTCCCATCCCACCGCGGTCGATGGGCCCCGCCAACCCGGCCTCCGCGTTGCCGGGTACCGAAGGCGCGCTGCTGCCGACATCATCGTCGCTGTTTGTGGAGCCATTCGACCAGCTTGATCCTCAAGTTTGGCGGCAGGTCGAGGTTAAAGGCGAAACGCTCTACACCATCGTCGACATTGACGGCCAACACAGCCTCAAGGCGGACTCGCGAGACCAAGCCTCGATCATGCTTCGGCCGACGAAGTTTGACCCGAAGATCTATCCGATTCTCAGCTGGCGATGGCGCGTGGACAAGCTGGTCGACAAGGAAGACTTGAGGACGAAGGACGGGTCCGACGCGGCCGCGCGCGTCTACGTCTATTTCGACACGGGGTCGCTGCCGTGGAAGAAACGCAGCATCGACTACGTGTGGTCGAAATCACTGCCCGTGGGTACGGTCCTCAGCAGCGCGTTCTCGAAGTTCTCGAAGATCATCGTCGTGGAGAGCGGTGCTGAGCATCTCGGCCAGTGGCGCACGGAGTCGCGCAACATCGTCGAAGACTACCGGCGTTGCTACGACCAGAAAGTTCCGCGTGTTGTGGCGATCGGCCTCATGACCGATGCGGACAACACGCATTCCGAGGCCGTCGCGTACTACGATGACGTGACGGTCAGCCGCGACAAGCCGCGTGCCGACGCCGGCCGGTAATTTCTCCCTATCCCACCGTTTGCCCGACCAGAGATGACCAACTCGCGGCTGCTTCGCTAATCCTGAGCGAGCCTTCCGAGGCGCCCGGCCGCGCGCGCATAGCGGAACATTGCGACGAAGAACAACACACCGCCGGTGAACGCGACGGCGTTAAGCGCCGCCACCGCCAGCCACGTGGAACTCGGCACACTGCCGCCTCTCAGCACCTCGCGCATGCCTTCGAACGCATACGTTGTCGGCAAGCATCGCGCGATTGTCCGCGCCCACGGCGGCAGCACCGACAGCGGATAGAACACGCAGCTAAACGGCTGCACGAGAAACGGAATACCCCAGATGAGCGCCTCGGCCGCGTAGCCGAATCGCAGCAGCAGCCCGGCCGTCACCAGTCCGATACTCCAGCCGAACCACAGCAAGCTCACCGACAGCGGCAGAAACGCCCACCCGATCCGCAGAATGTCGAACGCGTAGAGCAGCTTCGCGACGACGCCAAGCACCAGCGCGACCAGTAGCACTTTCAGCGCGCCGTAGCAAAACGTCGCGGCGATCCACTCCCACAGCCGCAGCGGACTGATCAAAATGTTCGTGAGGTTGCGCGTCCAAATTTCTTCCATCAGCGAGATCGTCACCGCTTGCTGGCAGCGGTAGTGGATGTCCCACGCGATCATCGTGCCGATGAGGAACGTCATGGCGCGCGCCGCCGGCGCGTCGACGGTTTGCTGCACGTAGAGGCTGACGAAGCCCCAGATGAGCAAATCCATCACCGGCCAGAACGCGATGTCGAACGCGCGGATGATGCTGCGCCGATGGAGCAGCGCGTAGCGCAGGAACATCGCCGCGATCCGGCGCGCCGAATCACTCGGCGGCATCGTGCAGCTCCCCGCTCTCTGAAACACGGATGAACAACTCTTCGAGCGTGCCGCTGCTGCAGCGCGCAAGCACGTCGCGCGGCGCGCCCTCGGCGAGGACGCGGCCTTGGTGGAGGAAGACGATGCGGTCGCAGAACGTCTCGACTTCCTGCATGTTGTGCGAGGTGTGCAGAATCGCCAGCTGCCGCTCGCGCTGGATCCGCTTGAGCAGCTCGCGCAGCGTCTTGGCCATGTACGGGTCGAGGCTCAGCGTGGGCTCGTCGAGGATGAGGACGTCGGGCGCGTTGAGCAGCGCCTTGCAAATCTTCACGCGCATGTGCTCGCCCGAGGAGAGGGTCGTGACGCGCCGCTTGAGCAGCGGGCCGGCGGAGAACTGCTCGACGAGTTCACCGATTCGTTGCGACGCGTCGCGCACGCCGTAGAGGCCGGCGTACACGCGCAGGCACTCAGCGACGAGCAAATTGCCCGGCAGATCGACATCCGCGGAGGCGAAGTTCAGCCGCGGCAAGACTTTCTCGCGGTCCGTCAGCGGCGACAAGCCGAAGATGCGCACGCTGCCCGCTTGCGGCTGCAGCAAGCCGAGCACCGTGTGCAGCGTTGTCGTTTTACCGGCGCCATTGGGCCCGAGCAACCCCACCACCTCGCCGCGTCGCACGGCAAAGCTCACACCGTTGACGGCGGGCTTGTCCGCCTTCGGGTATCGATGCGTCAATCCGGAAACAACTATCGCGTCGGTCATGTGTCGGGAGATGAAAACGGCCCCGCCGTCCTGCACGAAGACGCGGAGCCGTCAAGAACGCACGCCGTCCCGCTGCCCTCTCAGGCAAACGGGACGGCGGCTAATGAACGATCAAGCGGCTTTATTGACGTTCGTGGCTTGCGGACCCTTCGGCCCCTGAGTGATTTCGAACTCAACTGCCTGGCCATCCTTTAACGACTTGAAGCCGTCGCCCTGTATGGCCGAGTAGTGCACGAACACGTCCTTTGAACCATCCTCTGGGGTGATGAATCCGTAACCCTTTTGATCGCTAAACCACTTCACGGTCCCCTTCGGCATACGAAGATCCCCCCTGCTTTACCGCTACTACTTACTTCGATCGATACACGATCCGACCCTGCGTCAAATCGTACGGGGAAAGGGACAAGCGGACGAGATCTCCCTCCAGGATGCGGATGGAGTGTTGGCGCATTTTGCCTGACAGGTATGCCAGGACTTGATGGCCGCCCTCCAGCTCAACCCGGAACCGGGAGTTCCGGAGCCGCTCGAGGACCTTTCCCTCTACTTCGATCGAATCTTCTTTCGGCATGACGCTTCTGATGCGCGGCCAGTCGATCACCGCTGACGTGCTGACGATGCATGTGCCTCAACACGGATAACCGTGCGGGCATCTCACAGCCCCACGGAGACACCACAGGACTGAAGTTAATTTCACTTTAACATGCTTAAACAGACGAGTCAATGCCGCAGCCGGCGACGTCCTCACGCGCGGGCCGTCGACGGTGCGAGTGCAAGCCGCTTGAGTAGATCGGCATTCGCCGGCGGCATCTTGATCTTCGGCAGCCGCTCGGCCGCGACCCAGCGGATCGTCTCAGCGGCGAGTGCTTGCGGGCGCTGCGAGCCGATCGAGCAGCGGTAGACTTCGATCCGGACGCGGCGATCGGGATACCGGAAACTCATCGTGCGCACGCGCCGGCCGATCCGCGCGTCGACGCCGAGCTCTTCGCGCAGCTCGCGACGCAGGCATGCTGAGGCGCTCTCGCCGCGCTCAAGTTTGCCGCCGGGAAATTCCCAGTAGCCTGCCAGATGGCTGCCCGCCCGGCGGCGGCCGACCAAGTAGCGGCCCGACCGCTCAATCAGCGCGATCGCGACGCGCACGAGAGGCAGGCGCGGCTGGCGTTTCATACGGGTAGCTCCGACAGTCGCGACGCAGCGCGCATGCGCCGCACTTCGGCTTTCGCGCCGTGCAAATCAAAGCACCCATGTCCATCATCGCTTGGTTGATGTCGTACGCGTTGCCGGGCGGAATCACGTGCTCGGCTAGCTCCCACAACATCCGCCGCGACGGGCCGGCTGGTTTCTTCCCCGCTGGGCGTGGCGCGTCCGGCGAGCCGATGCCGAAGTAACGCTCGAGCAGCCGCGCGACGTTGGTATCGAGGATCGGCGCGTCCTTGCCGAACGCGAAGCTCAGCACCGCTCCGGCCGTGTAGCGCCCGATGCCATCGAGCGCCACGAGCCCGTCGTACGAATCGGGCAGCTGCCCGCCATGCTGCTCGACGACGGTCTGCGCGATCTTGCGCAGCCGGATCGGGCGGATGTTGTAGCCGAGCGGGTACCAGACCTTCTTCAGCTCGGGCAGCCGGGCCTTCGCGAGCGCGGGCAAATCGGGATACCGCTTGAGGAACTGGTGGTACTTCGGGATCACGCGGTCGACCTGCGTCTGTTGCAGCATGACTTCGGAGACGAGGATTTTGTACGGGTCGCGCGTCTCTCGCCAGGGCAACGCGCGCTGGTGGCGCTTGTACCAACCAAGCAGCCGACGCTGAAATGCGCGGACGAGTCGAAGACGATCGTCGCTGCGCGTCGATGTTTGAGCATCGACGGCGGGCTGCGATGTGGTGGCGCGGACTTTCCGCGCGAGGACGGTGCGTGCCATGGCGATTGTGTCCGCACGATACCAGAACCCGAATTCACGCGTCAAGCGACGCGGCTTTACGGTAGTGACGCAATTTGCCAGGTCCTGGTCACAGCGCCATCGCGCTGCGACACTTCCTCGCCTCGTCGGCTCGGTCGCCGCCTGCGCCACCCCGCCGTCCGTACTCGCTCCGGG
>OBEQ011390766.1_pt1 | contig 15587 bp, 15 predicted proteins | sample 1670901 | NCBI WGS metagenome assembly OBEQ01 (sample SAMEA104232315, study PRJEB22302) | groundwater metagenome | biome: forest; feature: aquifer; material: groundwater | place: USA | collected 2011-08-07 | depth 5.4 m | reverse complement strand
GCATTTTGGCGACCCCGTATCCCGCGAAGGAGCTCACGAGGACGCCCTTGGGTGACGGTGTGCGCGCGGCCGCCGCTTCCAGCAAATTTCGCGTGGTAACCGCCGTACCCAGAAACATATCGGCCGCAGCACCGCTCATCGCAGCCGCCGCATGAAAAATCGTGTCGCATCCCTCGATCGCGCGTGCGGCCTCATCGCGGGTCGCGAGACTGCCCGTTCGCACGACGACCTGTGCCCCTTCCGGTGCCTCCTGCAACACTCCGTCGAGTCGCCCGCGCTTGCTGGCGGACCGAACGAGGCAGCACAAACTTTTTTCGCCGCGCGCGAGCAAGCGCCGCACCAACGATACGCCGAGGAAACCCGTGGAACCGGTGACGAGTGTGGTCATGGCAGGCCTCTTTGTGTGTCGAGCTGGTGGAAGATGTCGTCCATCCACGCCGAAATGCGGAGGATGTCGCGATACGAAATCGGAGGCGGCGACCCTTCGAGGATGCTTCCGTAAAACGCGCGAAATAGGTGATTGAGACCCGAGAAGAAATGAAACTCGCTTTTGGCGAACTTCGTCGCGTTGCGCATGCCCGCATTCGCGAATTGCGCTGCCATCTCGAAGGGAGGGACGAGCCGACCGATGGCGCTCGGAAGCTTCGCGGCGGTCTCGAGCGTCACTGTGCGCGCGATGTAGTCGACGTGCGCCGTATTGCGCGTGCCGAAGACGCGCGCGTAGTGCGACGTTGGGCGAATGTGCGAAGAAAATGTGCCGTACACCGTCGTTCGCGCGCCGTGCACCATGAGGCGCAGCTCGTCCAGCATGCGGTCGCGCGCATCGCCGAAACGCGAAGAGCGGCGCACTTGGCCAAGCGCGGTGATCTTCGGGGCGTCCTCCTCCACGAACTCCACGGCTTTGTTGAGCAGATGATCGATGTTGTTGTGAAAAAGCTGCCCGGGGAGCCGGTGCACCCAGTGCGCAGGATCGCTCAGAATGGCCGCACCGAACGGCCCGGCCAGGTTGTACCCGAAGAACGTCTCGACGTGGACGACGTCGCCGAGGGCTCCTCTCTGCAAGAGCTCTCGCATCTCGAGCGCCGGCGGATCGAACAGATAGGTGTACCCGATGGACAAGACTCGCTTCGCTTTCTCGGCACATGAGACGAGCTTTTGGGAGTCGGCGTGCGAAAGCGTGAGCGGCTTCTCCACGAATACATGTGCACCGGCCTCGAGGGCGCGAGTGGCAAGCGCCAGGTGAGACGCCGGCGGCGTGGTAATGTGGACAACATCCGGACGGCACTCGCCGAGCAACTTCTCGTAGTCGTCGGTGAAGTATTCGAGCCGATAACGCATGGCAATCTGCTCGGCCATGATGGGCTCGATGTCACACACGCCGACCACGCGCGCGACCTCGGGCATCTTGCCGATCTCTTCGACGTGTCCATCCGCGATCTTTCCGCAGCCGACGACGCCCACCCGAAGAGACATGGATCTTCCTCCTCTATTTGACGGTGCACCCAGTGACGTTCAACGTAAGCACGCCGGCAGAAGACGCCGCCGAAGACCCGCCCGGTAGAAGCGCAATTTTACAGATCGCTCCCTCGCGCGTAGGACTCACCGCGTATTTGCCGTTGGGAGCGAGACCGAAGACCATGTGCTTGGTCGCAAGATCCGGCGCCTTGTAGCTGACCGCTGCCGCCATCTTCTGCGGCGCCGCGCTGGTGAAAAGGTAGGCCTCTCGGTCGATGGCCACGCCGTCGATCCCCTCGCCTTCAATCTTCACCGGCGAAGGCGCGGTCTCGCCCGTGGCGCCGACGACGATTGCGTGCAGAAAGCGACGCTCGGTCTTGCCTTTGGGTGAGGCGATCTCGATGCGCGCCGAGTTGATTCCCTCGGCGGGATCGTTCTTCATGAAGATGTCGTCCGTATGGATGGTCGGCTCTTTCAACAACTTCGCCGTCACACCGGAGGGCAAGAGCGTCGAAATGGTCGCCGTCGAACGCCCGACGCTCACTCTCACCTGCGGACCGGTCACCTCGGGTTCCACGCCGGCGTGCCCCGCCCACGTCACCGCGTAACTGGGCTTGGTTACCGTGAGCCGATCGTAAATGACCACGCGCGCGACGCCGTCGCCTTGCATCGTCGCGATGGGCGCGCGCGAAAACACGAGCTCACGCTCGGCGCGCGTGACACTCCGCGTCTTTTTGTATTGTGGGTAATCGTCAGGGTTGTAGGCGTCGGTGTACTCGCCGAGCGCGTAGGCGACTCCATCCACGTCTTCGAAGCGCGCGATCTGCGCCTGCGTCGAGTAAACCTGCTGATTGGGGCTCCATCGCAGATTTTCCTTCTTGTCGTCGACGAGGATGACATTGTGACTGGTGGACGAGTACGAATCGTAGTCGCCAGGGTCGATGATCAAACGGTCTTCGCCACGCGCGACTTCGAAGTGCCCCTGATCGAGGTGCTGGTGATCGCCGAAAAAAGGACTCGCATTGAAGGACACCCAGGCTGCTTTCTCCGTCCAATGGGTGCGCGCAAACACCGTCCCCGTTCCCTTCGCGAGATAGCTGGTCGGCCCCTTGCGCGGATCCTCGGACGCGCGTGCCGGGTCGTCGCCAATCGCGCGCAGCCAGTTCCAAGTCTCCTCGCCAGGGCGCTTCGCGAGCCGCGCGAGGAACACCGCCTGACGCCCGACCGGATCATCCTTCGGCAGCGCGATCGCCACACCGTAGAGCTGCAGCGGAAACGGTCGCGCGGGCTTTTTGCTCCAGTCGGCGTTGTCGAACATGGTCTCCATGTCGGGCAAGAGCGCGTGGTTCTGGAAGGCAATCGATTCCCTGAGCCAAGGCAACTCCTCCACCAACTTGGCAGGCCCAGACGGCAACAGGCGACCTTCGGCGTCCGCATAGAAGCCGAGAACGGTGCCTATCAGTCGTGCGTATTGCCAGCCCTCCGGGTAGTCACCGCCGACGAGTCGCATCCTGTAGCCGGGCACGATGATCTTGTTCCAGACCTCGCGCGCGTGCTTTCGCATCTCGGTGCCGCGCGGGTCGTCCCCATCGCAGGCGATGCCGGCCATGCCAGCGGCGCCAAAGTAGCCCATGAAGTGGTTGCTCCACGGTTCCGTCGGACGATAACCGTCCTTTTTGTACCAGGTCACGTAGGCGTGAAATCGCCCCGTGACGTGCTGCCTCTGATCGGGAGTGAGCGCGTCGTGCAGCCAGTCGTAGGCAATTGCCCCGAGAAATCCGCGACTGCGGATCGCGTATCCATCGTCCTGCTGGGCGGCCTTGTCTCCCCCTTTTTTGTCGCCCACTTCCGTGTGGTCGTCGACGAGCGCGAGGAGGTACTCCACCCCGGCCTTGGTGTAGTCGGGGCGATTCAGAATGCGCCCGCACAGCGCGAGATCGAGGGCGACGTTGCCCCAGTCCTCTCCCATGTACCCGCTCGAGATCTTCTTGCTTAACCCCTCGTCACAGTTTCGTTTGACCAATCCCCAGCTCGGATGATTCGTTCGAGCGAGCACCTCGACACCGCGCAAGCGATCGGCCGTCAGCAAGATGCGCGGATGCGCGCCGACCCTGAACTCGCCGGTGAGCACGAGCGAGCCCTGCGGTCCCGACGGAAGTGCGGCGGGCGTGCTCGGCACCTCGTTGCTCGGACCGGGGAACCGATCGCGATGACACGCGACGGCCACCGTCAGGGCCAACAAAGGAAGGAGCACGCGATTCATGGCAAAGAGATACTCGCGACGGGCTCGCTGGTCGAGCGCGGCCGTGCTCGCTTGCACCACGCAGGCGTCAGGTGGAGGTCAGGCGAAGCGGCACCTCAGCCGCGCGAATCCGCCCTAGAACGAAAAAAGCCGCATCCAGCGCGCGCTCGGTGGGCTCGAAGCTCCAGCTCAAGATCGCCGCGCCAGAGTCCACGCGAAGCTCGGGCACGTCATCGCGCGCGATGGCGAGCAGCGACGCGCGCACCGGAACGCTCAGGATTGTTCGCGCCGTTCGAGCGTCGCCCTCCACGAGGAATCGCCCATCGAAGTCCTCGTCGCCCGTCTCGATCGAGGTGCGTAAGCCCATCGCGCGCAAAAGCTCCCGCCCCCATGTTTCCGGCAGCAGGGCAAACCTGCGAACCGCCCGAGCAATGCTCGTAGCCACCTGCACGCGCGGCTCGTACAGCCGCTCCGGATCGACGAAACACTCGACGAGGAGGGCGATGGGCGAGTTCGAAGCGTGCAGTCGCGCGGCGAATGCAAAGTCCTCGAGCGGTTCGATCTTGGCGAGGGGATCGTGCCGGGCGACTACGCGCGCGAGCACGGCCCCGACCGTCGTCAAGACCTCGCTCATCGCGCTCCCACTCGTGAAGCGAAGCTGCCAACGCTTGCGTCCGAAACGGCCAAGCTCGGGTGGGTCGGAGGGCAGCGTGCAGAGCTCCGTTTCGATCTCCGGAGCCATGGCCAGCGCGTCGAGGAGGAGCTCGGCATACGTCGCACCTGCGGCTTCCGCACGCGTGAGCTCCTCGAGAGTATGGGCCTCCGCACGCCACCTCTCACGCAATTCGGTCATCTCGCCGACGAGATCCGCCGGAAGGTGCTCTGCGAGATCGATCGACATTCGCCTTTCGAGGTCGAGGATGCGGGTGTCGAGCTCGGCGATGCGCGCGCGAAGCCCGACAAATGCGTCGCGGTAAATCCCCTCGCCCACGCGAGAATCGTATCAGGTCACGCGCGAATTCCAGGTGCCTCGTGACCGCTCGCGGCGACATACTCCGTGTACCCACCGCCATACACCACCGGCCGTTCCGAAGTGAGCTCGAGCACACGGTTCGACAGGGCGGCCAAGAAGCGCCGGTCGTGCGACACGAAGAGCATGGTGCCTTCGAACGTCGCCAGCGCCTTCACGAGCATCTCTTTCGTGCCCATGTCGAGATGGTTCGTCGGCTCGTCGAGAACGAGGAAGTTCGGCGGATCGTAGAGCATCTTGGCCAGAACCAGGCGCGCCTTTTCCCCACCGGACAAGATGCGGCATCGTTTTTCGACATCATCCCCCGAAAAACCGAAGCACCCCGCAAGCGATCGCAAGGAGCCTATGGTGGCCAGCGGAAACGCATCTTGGAGCGACTCGAAGACCGTGCGCTCCGCATCGAGGAGCTCCATCGTATGCTGGGCGAAGTACCCCATCTTGACGCTCGCGCCGATTTTGACCGTGCCGGCATCCGGCGTGGATGCGCCAGCGACGAGCTTGAGCAAGGTCGATTTGCCGGCACCGTTCACCCCCATGACGCACCAGCGCTCGTTTCTCCGGATGAGCAGATCGAAGCCCTCGTAAATCACCTTCGAGCCATAGCCTTTGTTCACGCGCTCGAGACTTGCCACGTCTTCGCCCGAGCGCGGCGGCGGCCGAAAATCGAACTCGATCACCTTGCGCGTCTTCGGCGGCTCCACCCTCTCGATTTTTTCGAGCTTCTTCACGCGTGACTGCACTTGCGCGGCATGCGACGCGCGCGCTTTGAATCGATCGATGAAGCGCGTCTCTTTGGCCAGCATCGCCTGCTGGCGCTCGTACTGCGCTTCTTGATTTTTCAAGGCGATCGCGCGCTCTCGCTCGTAAAATTCGTAGTTGCCCGAATACTCGGAGAGTTCGCCGCCGTCGATTTCCAAAATCTTGTTCACGACGCGGTTCATCATCTCGCGATCGTGGGACGTCATCACGAGCGCCCCTTCGTACGTCTTGAGGAACTGCTCGAGCCAGATGATCGACTCGATATCCAAGTGGTTGGTCGGCTCGTCGAGCAAGAGAACGTCCGGACGCATCAAGAGAATGCGGGCGAGGGCGACACGCATTTTCCACCCGCCCGAAAGCGCACCGACGTCACCGTCCATCACCTCTTCACTGAAGCCGAGGCCGGCGAGAATCTCCCGCGCTCTTGCGTCGAGCGCATAGCCCCCGAGCTCGTCGAAGCGAGCCTGCGCATGACCATAGCGATCGACGAGCACCTCGATCTCGGCCGCGCGTTCCGGATCGGCCATCGCGTGCTCGAGGTCACGAAGCTCGGCAGCGGCATCGGACACCGGGCCAGCGCCGTCGAGGGTCGCCGCGACCACGCTCTTGCCTTTCATCTCGCCGGTGTCCTGGGAGAAGTAGCCAATGGTGATGCCGCGATCGATGGCGATCTGCCCTTCGTCGGGGGCCTCTTCCTTCATGATCATGCGGAAGATCGTCGTCTTGCCGGACCCATTCGGACCGACCAGGCCCACTTTGTCTCCGCGAAAGATGGCCGCCTGCGCCTCCATGAGGAGAATCTGCCGGCCGTGTCGTTTGCCAATACCGTCGAGGCGAATCACAGGCGCTGACTACCACTCTTCGCACTTCGAGCGGCCGCTGAGACACAAATGTCGCGGCGCGTCAGAGTCTTTACGCGCCCTGCATGAGCCCCATGCATTGAAATTATTGACATTTTCTGCACGCACGCCCTCCAAGGGGAGGCGTCCAGGACTGGCGCGTCATTTGCTATGAATGAGGGCTCGCAATGCCCGTTCGCGTCTTTCACCCTCGTCGAACCAAGCCGTCGCGCTTCGCCAGCGCGCCCCGAATCAAGCTCGGCCTTCGCGCGCCGGTTCGCGTGGAAGACGAGTTCGAGGGGCTCGAGCGGCTCGATCGTCCTGAGCTCGACGAAGACTACGAACCCCCCTCGAGCACGCGCCGCGTCGCGTAGACTCGCGGGATGGCATTACCTGCCTCGATCCTTCGCGCATTCCCCGAGGGCTTCTTCACGAGCGATCCCTCGGAGCTCGCGGAGTACGGCAAGGACTGGACCAAAGTATTCACGCCGCGACCCGTCGCCATCGCGTTTCCACGTACGACGGAAGACGTCTCGCGCCTTCTCCGCGCCTGCTGCGACGCACGTGTCGCAGTGGTCCCCTCCGGAGGCCGCACGGGGCTGGCCGGAGGCGCGGTCGCCGCCAACGACGAGCTGGTCGTGTCGCTCGCGAAGATGCGTCGAATGGATCCTGTCGATCTATTGGGCGGGACAGTTCGCGTACAAGCGGGCGCGGTAACGCAAGCGGTCCATGAGCACGTCGCGCCGCATGGGCTCACCTGGCCGGTCGACTTTGCGTCGAAGGGCTCGAGCCACGTGGGGGGGAACATTGCCACCAACGCGGGCGGCGTGAACGTCATTCGCTACGGGCTCACACGGCAGTGGGTTCTCGGATTGCAAGTCGTCCTCGCGTCGGGTGAAGTGCTCGAGCTCGGAGGCGCGCTGGAGAAGAACAACACCGGCACCGACCTGCGACAGCTCTTCATCGGCAGCGAAGGGACGCTCGGCGTCATCACCGAGGCGACCCTGAAGCTCACGCGCCTGCCCGGTAAGCTCGACGTATTTCTCTTCGCCGTACCCACGCTCGCGGGGGTGCTTGCGCTGTTTCGAGAGGCCCGGAAGGGGCCATTTTCGATCATGGCGTTCGAATTTTTCACCGAGGCCTGCCTCCGGCGAGTCGAACGCCACCGAAAACTGCGAGCACCGTTCGCGGAGCGCTCGCCTTACTATGTGGTGCTCGAGGTGGAGCAGACCGAACCGGAAGAGCTCGAGACGTTCACGGGGTCACTATTCGAACGCGCGCTCGTCCCCGACGGCACGCTGGCGCAGCCCTCGACGCAAGCCGCCGAGCTCTGGGCCCTGCGCGAGGGAATCAGCGAGAGCTTGAGCGCTACCGGTCTTCCCCACAAAAACGACGTGTCGCTCCCCATTTCGGCGCTCGAGGCCTTCTGCGCCGAGCTCGACGGCCTCTTTGCATCGCGCTACCCGGGCTGGGAAATCTGCCTCTTCGGACACATCGGCGACGGAAATCTGCACGTCAACGTGATGAAACCCGACGAGCTCCCCAAGGATGCGTTCCTGGCAAAAACGCACGAGGCCGATCACGCGATGTTCCGGCTGGTAAAGCAGTACGGCGGAAGCATTTCTGCCGAGCACGGCATCGGCCTCCTCAAGAAAGAATTTCTCGCGTACACGCGGAGCGCGAGCGAAATCGAGCTCCTCCGCGCGCTCAAGCGCACGATCGATCCGAAGGGCATTCTGAATCCGGGCAAGATCATCGACGCCTGAGCACGCTACCTCACGGTAATGATCGGAACCTGGGTCAGCCGCAGAGAGCGGACTCGTGCAGCGTGACTGCGATGCACATGCGCGCGCGTCACATATGCTTCAGCACGCACGGCCGCGAGGCTCATCCTCGCGCGCATGAAACTCATCCGCCATTGCACCTTCGCGTCGCTCGCTCCACTCGTCTTCCTGGCCTGCGCCACCGCAGGAACGGATACGAGCTCGGCTTCCGCTCCGGGCACTGAAACGGGCTCGGGCTCTGGGTCGGGGTCGGGCTCGGGCTCGGGCATGGGCTCTCAACCTGGTCCTGCCGGCTCGGATTCTGGCGTTTCGCTGGATTCAGGACCGAAGCCGAAGCCGCCGTCTGCCGATGCGAGCACATCCGAAACGAGCACCGGCAACGGTAACCCCGACACAGGCACGACCGCCGCGAACGACCAATGCCTCTTCCCGTGCGACAGCCCTTGGTACAAAGACGTCTCTGCCCTCCCCGTGTACACCGGCGAGGACATCATCGGGGGAATCAGCTCATGGGGCGCGAGCAACAGGATGCTGATCGACTTTTCGATCGTTGCGCTCACGGCGAACGCGTCGACCCCACACCACGCCTTTCAGCTCGATCCGAGCTACGATCCGGACAACGATCACGATTCCGTTCCGGTTCCGGCGAGTGGCGCTGTAGAGGGAGAGAATGGCTATTCGTGCACTCAAGGCGGCGACTGCCACTTGATCGTCGTCGACACGTCCACGAACAAGCTCTTCGAGCTCTGGCAAGCGACGAACGTGGGAAACACGTGGATCGCGACCCAGCAAACCACCTGGGACTTGTCGCGTCATTACTCGGCGGACGGACGCGGCCAGGGCTGCACGAGTGCTGACGCCGCGGGCTTTGCCATCCTGCCCGGCCTCATTCGCCCCGCCGAGGTGGCAAGCGGGGAAATCAAGCACGCCTTGAGATTCATCCTACCGGGAGCACGCATCAAACGTAACGGCTACGTCACGCCTGCGACGCACTCGACCAACGTATACTCGGGCAAGGCTCCAATGGGCGTGCGCTTGCGCCTCAAGTCGTCGTTCGACGAAAACGCACTTCCTTCGACCGGTGCACGCGTCGTTGCTCGAGCGATGAAACGCTACGGCATTTTGCTCGCCGACGCAGGGCAAATCGCGCTGACCGCGGAGAGCGACCAGTTTACGAACGTGAAGTGGCAAGGGCTCCTCGGCTCGAGCGATCTCGCCAGCGTCAAGGTGCAGGATTTCGAGGTCGTCGATTTCGGTACAGCCTATACGCCGCCCTCGATGGACTGCACGCGCCTGCCGTGAAGGTTCTCAAAAGAGGATGCGCGTTCGGATGCTCGTCTTGAGCTGAGCGATGGCCCTCTTCACGTCGTTGGACACGTCGTTGTCCAGATCCATGATGAGATACCCTATCTTGGGATCGGTCGCGAGGAGTTGGCTTCGGATGTTCGCGTTCATGTCGCTGACGATGCGATTGATGTCGCGAAGAACGCCGGGCACGTTGTTGTGTACGTTCAAAATGCGGTGCGCGCCCGGCGTTTCCGGCAGCTCGATCTGCGGGAAATTCACCGCCCCCGTGGTTGCTCCGCCATTGACCAACTTCACGAGACTCGTGCCCACTTCGCGGCCGATGGACTCTTGCGCTTCCATCGTCGATCCGCCGATGTGCGGCGTGAGGAGCACATTCGGCAGCCCGCGCAGAGGAGTCGCGAATCCATCGCTGTTCGATTCCGGCTCCTCGGGGAAGACGTCGATGGCGGCACCGCCCACGTGACCGCGCTTGATGCCGTCCACCAGCGCTCCGATGTCGACCACCGTGCCGCGGCTCGCGTTGAGGAGGCAGGCCCCTGGCTTCATTTGCGCGATCTCGGCGGCGCCGATCATCCATTTGGTCTGCGGCGTCGCGGGGACGTGGAGCGCAACGAAGTCGCTCGTGCCGAGGAGCTCGGCGAGACTCGCAACTTGGCGGTTGTTCCCCATCGGTAGTTTTTGGGCGATGTCGTAGAAAGCGACACGAAGACCCATCGCCTCCGCGAGCACGCCTACCTGCGAGCCGATGTGGCCGTAGCCGATGAGGCCCAGCGTCTTTCCCCGCACCTCCATCGAACCGGTCGCGACCTTGCGCCACTGGCCGTCGTGGACTTCGCGCGAGCGATCACCGAGGTGACGCGCGAGGACGATGATCTCGCCGATCATGAGCTCGGCCACGCTGCGCGTGTTCGAAAACGGCGCGTTGAACACGGGGATGCCTCGCTCGTTGGCCGTGTCGAGATCGACTTGATTCGTCCCGATGCAGAAGCACCCCAGCGTAAGCAGGCGCTTGGCCTCCACGAGCACGCTCTTGGTTACGTGCGTCTTGCTGCGAATTCCGAGGACGTGCACGTCCTGAATCTTCTTCTTGAGCTCGTCCTCCCGGAGGGCCTCCTTCGCCGTTTCGACCTGAAAGCCCTCGGCCGCGAAGAGCTCGCGCGCACTCGCGTGGATGTTCTCCAGGAGGAGGACCTTGATTTCCCCCTTCGGATACGACGTAACGGGCGGCTGGGAAGGCGACAGACTCATGGTGAGGCGCACTTAACCACATGTGCGGTCGCGCTTCGCGTATCACTTCGCGCCTCAGAAGGGGACGGTCAGAGCGTCACGCCGTTCGTCTGGGCGACTTTCCGCCACGGCCGCAGCACCGGAGTGGCGACGAGGCGCAACGCGCGCTCACGTACCTCGCGAGCGGACACGCGAAGCTGCGTCGCTTCCGCGCGCGCAGATTGGGCCGATGCGCGGCTCACAGCTGCCTGGGCCGCCACGTGCTCGGCCTGCGCGAGGAGCCGTGCACGTTCGAGCTCGCTGCGTTGGTTCGCTTGACTTCGGAGCTCGCGAGCACGCATCGAAAAGACGTCAGCGGTCCGATCGAGAGACGCTGCGCTCTGGTCCTTCTCGCGGGCCCGAGCGTCGAGACGATCGGCTTCGGCGAGAAGGGTACTCACTCGGTTGGGCGGCTGGGCGAAGTCCTCGTCGGGGACCCGCACTATCCCACACGCATCTGCCGGCCGAGCCGCCGCGAGACCTGCAACGACGGTCACAACGGCCAAGACTTTTCCGACGACGTTCATGGGGAGGGCCTCCGTTTCGCCTCATACGAACGAGCTTCGCGGAAGATCTTCACGAAAATGAGACCCAGCGCAGACGCGACGTGACGCGCGGTGTCATTGTGTGGGATGGAGGTAGGCCATGCCTGCGTGCGTGTTTTGCGGGATCGTGAACGGTAGTCCTGCCCATCGCGTTCTCGACACGGACGCGGCCTGCGCCTTTCTCGACAACAGGCCGCTTTTTCCGGGTCATGTTCTGGTGGTGCCGCGCGCACATGTTCAGACGCTTGGCGATTTGCCCGCGGAGGCGGTCGGACCGTTCTTCCTCGAGGTCAAACGCATCGCCCGGGCGGTGGAGCGCGGCCTGGATGCGGAGGGCACGTTCGTGGCGATGAACAACAAGATCAGCCAGAGCGTGCCGCACCTTCACGTTCACGTCGTTCCCCGAAAGAGCAAAGACGGCCTCCGTGGTTTTTTCTGGCCACGCGCCAAATACGCAAGCGTGGCCGAAGCCGACGATGTGGCGCTCAGAATCCGCGAGGCCCTCGAGCGCGATCTCGAGGCGTGAGCTACGCGCGTCCGACGAGCGACTTGACCTCGATGTCGATGTTCTGCCGCTCGCCCACTTCGCGCATCGCGTCTCGCACCTTCGCAAGCGACACCTCGCGAGGTACGTCGATCTGCGCTTCCAGGCGAAAGAGCGGCGAGCCCGTCACGGGCGCGTTGTAGAGGATGGTCTCGAGGGAGACGATGTTCACTCCGACCTTGTGCAACGCCGAAGAGATCGAGCGTACAAATCCCTCGTGATCGAGTGCCTCCGCAGTGACCAGGCACGGCACGGCGGGGGCGCGGCGATGCTCGCTCGGGCTCTTGGTCGGACGCGTGAGCACGGTGAGGCCGGTCTTCTGTTCCAGCGTGCGCGCGTCGCGTGCAATGCTGGCGACCTCGTCGGGTGTTCCGCTGACGAGGATCAGGATGCCGAACTCCGCGCCAAACACGGCCATTCGGCTGTCCTCGATATTACCGCCGCGTTCGGTGATAAACGACGTGACCTCCGCAACAAGACCGGGCCGGTCCGGTCCAAGCGCGGAGATGACCAGGTATGTTTCGGTCGCCATGCGAGGGATTGTACAATCGAAAACGGACGTATGCCGGCACACTCGCTCGCACCTAGCGGCACACTGTGGCATATTCGTGGTGATTCTGACGGGCTTGCCGGTTCAAGCGGCGCCCGCGCGCGCGCAATCCACCGGCTTCGCGGTCGACAGGTTCGATCCCGCAGAACGTGGAAGCGAATGGTTCACCAATGAGTCGCTCGATTTGCGCGGCAACTTGCGGCCAACTGCCGGCCTGGTCCTTGAGTACGCCTACCGGCCGCTCGTGCTCTACAACCCGGATGGTTCGCTGCGGACGAGCATCGTGCGCGATCAGTTTTTCGCCCACTTGGGCGGGGCGGTGAACCTTGCCGACCGCCTGCGGATCGGCATTTCGATCCCCGTCGCGGTCTATCAATTCGGCCGAGCCGTCAGCGCGGACGGCGTCGATTTCGCACCTCCCGCCGGAGGCGACGTGGGCGATATCCGCCTAGGCATCGACGCTCGGCTCTTCGGGCGACATGGAAACGTCTTTACGGCCGCTTTGGGCATTCAGGCGTATTTGCCCAGTGGAAGACGCGATACGTTCACCGGCGACGAAGCGCTGCGCCTTCACCCGCGAGCGCTTGCCGCAGGCGAATGGGGCCCCCTCGTCTACTCGGGCCGTGTCGGATTTCAGTACCGCGCTTTCGATGCGACGTTCGCGGGAGTGGGCCTTGGCAGTGAGCTGGTATTCGGCGCGGCGGCCGGCGCGAAGGTGCTGGAGAAGGCGCTCGTCCTGGGCCCCGAGATCTACGGAAGCACCATCGTGGGCAGCGACGACGGGCCGTTTCGAACGCACAACACGCCCGTCGAGCTTCTTTTCGGTGCACACTACACGGTCGCCGGCGAGTGGCGTGCCGGCGCAGGACTAGGTCCCGGCCTCGCGCGTGGACACGGTGCGCCCGCGTTCCGGCTCGTCGGATCCATGGAGTGGGTGCCGCCTTAGCAGCCGCCGCCGAGAAAAAAAGGGCGCGCACGTGCCCGCTGGCCGACCGCGACGCTTGACGCGGGGCTGAGCATGGCCATTCTGAGCGTATGTGCCCCCGCTGCCGGCAAAACGCGCCCATCATCTATCGGGGAGTCGCGGCGTATTGCACGGCCTGCGGAGCGCCGCGACTGCCGCTTGCCTCGAGCTCGGTCACTCTCGCGGGACAGCCGTCGAAAGTTGGAGGCACGGTCGCGCGCGTCTTCGGGTGGATTGTGCTGGTATTGGGGCTGGCGATCTCCCTTCTTTTCGGGCTTGGTTTGTATTGGCTCTTTCCGGAGGGCATCGCGTGGTTGGTGGTCGGTTTGCCGACGGCGCTCGCGTCTAGCGCGTTCGCGATATTGTTGCTCCGGAGCGGCAAGAGCCTGCACCAGATTGGTACCGGCGAGCAGAGAAGTGCCCGCACGAAGGCCATCTTCGCGCTCGCACAGAATCGCGGCGGAATGGTGACTGCGATGGGTGTAGCTCAATCGCTCAACGTGCCCGCCGAGGAAGCCGACGCGCTCCTCACCGATCTCGCAAAGACCACTCCGGACCAGGTATCGCTCGAAGTGGACGACGCAGGCGGCATCTACTACCGCTTCCCCGCGATGCTCACCGCGTGGCAAGGGCACGGCGTTCGCGTCGACGCGTCCGCGGCTCCCACCCGGGTGGCGGGAGCACCGAATACGGAGGCCGACGTGCTCGAGGCCGAGGTAATCCCGCCCGCTGCGCGCGAGCATCGGTGAATCAGTTCGGCTCCTCCTCTTCGTAGCGCGGGAGCTCGACGTCGCTCGCAACCACGTCCGGATCGAACGGATCGGGCTCGCCGTCGTCGTCGTCGAAGACCTTCGACAAGTCGGGCACGGTGATCGCCTCATCCTCCGGTACGATGTTCATGTCGTAATCTTCCATGACATGCCTCCTCGCTCTTGCTCAGAAACCTGGATCGTGAACGACGATGCTGCGGCGAGCTCGCACCCGGGACGGAGCGGCTTTTGGTGCCGTCGGCACGGGCGGCTCGGCAGTGCTCGCTGGGCTCGCGTGAGGAGCGGCTGCAGCCTCCATGCCGTCGTTGGCCTCGGCGACGAGCGGCGTCTCTATCGCAAGGCCGGCGTGCGGCGTTCCCGCGCGGGGTGCCTCGGCCGTCCACAGCGCAATCGCTGCTGAGGCGACGGACGCGATCGCGGCGGCCGCGGCGGCGCTCGCGACCAGCGCCCACCCGCGGTGCGGGCGCTCACGGCGCGGCGCACTTCGGCTGGGCGGTCCCCAGGACAATCGGACCTCGCCCGACACCTCGGGCGGATACGACGGCCGCGCAGGAAGGCCGGCGGCGGCACGCAGCGCTGACGCGAGCTCCAATGCGCTCGAAAAGCGCTCGTGCGGGGGCTTGCGGAGCGCACGCTCGATGACCCGCCATACGAGCGCCGGAATGTCCGGAATGCGTGTCGCTTCTCGCTCGAGAATCGCGACGATGACCGAGTGCAGACCGTCACCGGCGAACGGATTTTTTCCGGCGAGCATCTCGTAGAGCACGATTCCGATTCCGAAGAGATCGCTCCTCGCGTCTACCGGCCGTCCTCTGACTTGCTCAGGTGACATGTAGCTCGGTGTTCCCAGCATCTCGCCGTCGAGTGTGATGACCGGCGCCTTCGGGAGCCGAAGCTTGCTGATCCCGAAGTCGAGAATTTTCGGCGTGACGATTCCATCCGGGTCGACCGCCAGAAATACGTTTTCCGGCTTCAGATCGCGATGGATGATCTGCGCGCTGTGCGCGTGGGAAAGAGCGCTGAGGAGCGGAAGCACGATGGCAAGCGCCTCGTCCAACGAGACCTTGCGGTGCTCGTCCAGGTGCGTCGCGAGCGTCCGTCCGTGGAGCAGCTCCATGACGATGGCCAGGCGCCCGCCGTCGAGCTCCATGAGGTCGTAAATTCGTACGATCCCTCGATGCGAGAGGCGAGCGGTCGCATAGGCTTCACGCCGGAAGCGTGAAATCGTCTCCGGCGTGTCTGCCTCGGCGAGTAGAAACTTGAGCGCAACCTCGGCCCCGGTAGCCTCGTTGCACGCTACCCACACCGCCCCCATTCCGCCCACGCCAAGCGGCCTGACCAGCGTGTACTTGCCAGCGATCTTCGCTCCGGGAACAAACTCGCTGTCCATAGCTGTCGCCGCTGACAGGTGCATCGGGTGTGCCTGCCTGCCCGAAAGGCAAAAACGACCAAAAGCTGCCGCATGGGCGCCATACGTGACAAATTGGACGACACGCGCCGCGCTGGCTCAGGAAAAACCAGCCCGACTGCG
>OBEQ012677973.1_pt1 | contig 15590 bp, 14 predicted proteins | sample 1670901 | NCBI WGS metagenome assembly OBEQ01 (sample SAMEA104232315, study PRJEB22302) | groundwater metagenome | biome: forest; feature: aquifer; material: groundwater | place: USA | collected 2011-08-07 | depth 5.4 m | reverse complement strand
TCAAAACTTCTCCCACGTTTCATCGTCGGTGGCATCAGGATTACGTGGATCGGCTGATCCGGGAGGACCTCCGGGATCTCACCAGAATCGCCGACCTCGAAAAAGTCGCCACGCTGATCAAATGCCTTCCTCCACGAGTGGGTAGCCCGCTTTCCGTCAATGCGCTCCGAGAGGATCTCGAAGTCAGTTATAATGCGGTGAAAAATTATCTGAAAACCCTGGAGCTCGGGTATGTAGTGTTCTCCATTGGACCGTACTCGAAACGCGTGGCGCGCTCCGTCAAGAAAGAGCGGCACAGTACGGTTATCGTCTCTCGGCTTCACGGTTTTTTGGGGGATAAGGCGTTTCTCACCCAGCGTGAAGCGCTCACGCATCGCGATCTCCCACCCCATCACGCCGATCTCAGGGGCGGTTACCTCCCTCTCTCCCAAAGCGGATAACACTTCTTTTTAAGTGGGTGGCACTCACCACCATTAGGGTAATGGACATATAGTCAACTAGATTGACAATTTGTCTGTTTTATGACACGGTGAGCGAAATGATCCGACGAACCCTCGAACTCACCGTGAAAACGGGCGCCCGCCAATCTCCGGTGGTAGCCATCGTAGGACCCCGGCAAGCCGGCAAGACCACCTTGGCGCGCCTCGCCTTTCCTAAAAAACCGTACACTTCCCTCGAAGACGCAGACACGCGAGCCTTCGCCCTGTCCGACCCCAGGGGATTCCTTGCCCAGTATCCCGATGGCGCCATCCTCGATGAATTTCAGCGCGCACCGGAACTCCCCTCCTACCTCCAAACGTTGGTGGATGAACCAGGACGGGAAGGCCTCTTCATCCTCACCGGCTCCCACCACTTTCTATTGATGGAACGTCTCACCCAATCTTTGGCGGGCCGGGTGTCCATCAACAAGCTCCTTCCCCTGTCGCTCGAAGAGCTCCAGGGTGCCCATCAACTCCCCGCCACACTCAATGCCCTCCTCTTCACGGGGGGGTATCCACGCCTCTACGAGAAACATCTCACCCCCACCCACTGGCTCGCCGACTATGTCGAAACCTACTTAGAGCGGGATGTGCGCCTCATGAAAAACGTGGGAGACCTTTCAACCTTCCATAAATTTATCAGGATGTGCGCAGCCCGGAGCGGTCAATTACTGAATCTTTCCGCGCTCGCTAACGACTGCGGGATCACCCACAACACGGCCAAAGCGTGGCTGTCGGTCCTCGAAACGAGTTTCCTCATCTTCCTGTTGCCACCCCATCACCGGAATTTCAACAAGCGGCTCAAGAAGTCCCCGAAGCTCTACTTCTACGACACCGGCCTTCTCTGTCACCTTCTGGGTCTCACCAAATTCCAGGAGCTGGAAACCCATGCGGCGCGAGGGGCCATCTTCGAAACCTGGGTGATCAGCGAACTGGTCAAGCAGCGCGTCCATCACCGCCACCCCGTGAATCTCTTCTTCTGGCAGGATAAACTGGGACGTGAGATTGACTGCGTCGTCGATCAGGGGGGTCGCCTCACGCCGATCGAGATCAAGGCGGGTCAAACCGTTACCGAGGACTACTTTTCCAATTTAAAGTACTGGTCTCGTCTCGCCGGAGAGGATCCCCGGTCGGCGTATGTGGTCTACGCCGGCCCGGCCTCCCAATCCCGACAAGGAGGGCGAGTACTGAGCTGGACGGATCTCGCCAAGATCCCTTTGCCGTGATGACCCCATAGGGGGTCAATTCCATAAGCTATAAGCCACCACCCCACACCTCAGAACATGGTGCACTTTGTTTTTATGGAAGGAGAGCTATCGTCAACCAGCGACTTAACCCCCATTCAAACTTCGCAACGGCCTGTATGCCTTAGCCGATCATCCTCCCTCAGAACTCCTGGTCGCCAACCGCCTCTATGCTCCGTCCTATATCTCCTTTGAATATGCGATGGCGTATTACCATCTCATCCCGGAATCTGTCTACGTCATGACTTCCGCCACCTCCCAATCCACCCGCGCCTTTACCGCCATGGGACGCGTCTATGAATATCACCGGCTGAAGCGCTCCTTCTTCATCGGCTACGAACCCATCAAGGAACAGGGAGAAGTCGTGCTCATGGCCACGCCGGAAAAAGCCTTAGTGGACTATCTCTACTTTGTCGATTTGAAAAAGAAAGTTCTCAATGATCGTCTGATCCTGGCTTCACTTTCCTGGAAGCAAATTGAACGGTGGCTCAAGCTCTGTGAGCGCCCCTCTCTTCTCCAACTCGCGAGGACCCTGCGATGATCTTGAGCCGACCGGATCGGAACATCTGGATGACCTTCTCCCGCTTCCTTAAAGCCAGATACTCCTTCACGGCGTGCAAGAGCGCCCGGATGGCGCTGGGCTCCCCCGTCAAGACCTTCAATTCCTGCACCAGCTTATTGTCAAGTTCAATGACTTATCTCATATCATGATCACATATCTCTTATAGGGCATGGAACATATGTCAGTCAATGGTTGGCCCTACAAAAGAACGAGTCTGTACTGAAGAAATACCCGGTTCGGGGAACGGTGGCCGAAACACTCGCTAAAAGACGTGAGGAACGCGAGATACTGATCAAAGGTGGGATCGGTTTGCTCCGTCAACTTTTGGAGGTATCGGAAAGAAGCCCGCACCTCGGGGGAGGCGGCCGCCTCCAGGAGATCGCGCTGTTCGGCTTTACTGAGCATGTCGGAAACGCTCTTCCAGTACCCGAAATTCGGCGTCCCGACCAAAGAGGTCATAATACTCTTCAACACGCGACCAATCGAGAGAAGCCCTGTGATGGCGGACAAGAGCTTCAATGTCGGCATAATCCTGTGCTTCGCGGGTAGAATCATTAGCGATGCTTTGAATCTTGAAACCGATCACATCTTCCGGCGTAAGAACTGGGACCATCCTGGACCCGTTCATCACCGGCTGAAGGATCACCCGCCCCAAAGCCGCGAGGGAATGGGCACGAAGAGCGTGAATAAAATCCACCCTGCCCCATCGGGGTTCACAATGAGCGTAGTGCGAAACATTGTCATCGGCGTACCGTCGCTCATATCCCCGGCCGATCATGATGTCATGTAGCCTCACCAGATCATCTCGATGGATGAGAATATCCACATCCATGGTCGCGCGGGGAACGCCCAGCGCACCCAGAGCCACTCCGCCCATCAGCGCGTACCGAATACTTTGCCGATCAAACTCTTTGAAAAGCACTGAAAAGACATGGCCAAAATCCATCGTGAAGATATTATAACACGCGCCCTCACCCGGTCCGTCTCCCAGACTTATCCAATGCAAGATGAGCCTGAAGGAGGATCATTGAAGCCACGGCGACGAGTCCGGTCTACAGCCTAAAAGCCTACAGCCTTTTTACCGGGATAATAAGGGATCACAAGAATTCGATGTGATTGATCATTTCTTCTGAAACCATGACGTCGGCCAATAACTTTAACCGACGAATGCATTCCCCAATAGCCAAATGGTGCTTGGGTATGAATACAAGTCCGGCATAGTTTTTTCCGGCCTGAGCCCACGCTTCGGCCAGCCGAAGGAAATCATCATCGTGGGTCACCAAAACGGCGCGGTGCCGATTGGCATAGGTGAATTGTTCTGAGGTAATGACAACCTCCCGCCGCCTCAAACCCTCGACGACGGCAAGCGGGACGTTCTCGTTCGCGTAGAGAACGAGTCTAGCCAAGCCGTTTGGTCAGCTTAGAAGGGTAGTGGCGTTTCATCTTCGCGATGGCCGCGAGGTTGTCCTTGAAATGTCGGTCCATGGTCGCCTGGTGTTCGTAGTAATACGACAGGGCGTCGTGGATCTGGCTGAGTGTCACATGCGGGTGTTGCCTCACAATCTCATCCGGGGACCATCCGAGCCGATCATATTCCAGCGCAATATCCATCACGCGAATCCTGGTGCCTTTCACCGTTGGCACCCCGGCACAAATCCGAGGGTCCTGCACGATAAAGGGATGTTTAGCGCCTCGTTCTAAAATCATTCTGCTCATGACCTATTCTCCATTTATTTATTGTATCGTGCTTACGCGCTCATCAACAAGTCACCCCACCCCATGCCTTTTGCCGGTTATCAAAACAAAAAGGCGGGACCCCTTTCGAGGTCCCGCCTGGGAACTTTATTGCGGCTTATTTACCAGCGGTAATTAATGCCCAAGAAACCCGTATGAGCGAGATAGGGTCGGGCAAAATCACCGAGGAACATTACCGTATAGCTTGGATCAATGAGGGAAAGCCCGTCTGTCGCCCAATCCGACACTTCATACGCTTCTAATCCATAACGCGCCACCAAGGTCACCGCATCAGACACTTTGAACGCCCATTTGGTGGAAAGTTCATGCCAGAGACTTCGATTTTGCTTCGGAGTTACTGGCGTCGTAATGCCACTCCCCACCGTCGGAAATGCAACATTGTTGGTCCCATAAGACATGGTATAACCAAAATCCATTTTAACGTCCGAAGTTAACTCCATTTCGAGATTCATCCCTACGGTATTATAAACATCCGTGTTCGTGGGTTCCCAATCATACGCCGGTTTTTGATCGACACTGGACGAATTATTGGACCGATCGTGGGAAAACACGTATTGGTAATCATAAAACAAGGCGACCGATAATTCTTTCAGCACCGGGTATTCCATGGAAAAAGTCCCCCCGTACCGATTCATATCCAACATGCCGTATTGAGTGGCCGCAAAAGAAGAATTGACCACGCCACCGGACAAATCGCCCTTCCCCGGCAGGAAATTCTCCTGGTCGTAATGGCCCTGCACATTCACCAACATATCCGGCAACACATTAAACGCCGCGCCACCTGAAAGCCGTGTCAAATCCCGATCCGTGACATCCGGCATACGCAACCCCGGACGGATGGCCAAAGCGCCCGCCAAGGTATAATCCTCCACCTTAAAATCATCCATGCGCCGCTGAGCCATGTCATACGCCAACTTCACGTTCACGTCATCCATAGGCTTCAATCGGCAAGAGATCTGGCCTTTGATTTCTGTGGACTTTTCCACTTCCCGTTGGGTCCGGTTAATAAATTCCACGCCCCCCCCGACACCGACGGACAACTCTTTCATGAGCGACCAATTCACATCGCCGTCAATATTTTGGTATTTATGACTTGGGGTCGGTGAGGTAGACGCCGCTGCGGTCGTGTAGACCGCGTCCAAGACCACAATGCCCGGGACCACCATTCCGGTGGAATTGTTATCCAATTGGTAGGACCGATATTGGAGCAACGCGTTCATATCCTCCATGGGTTCAAACGTTAACGCATATTTCATGGAGAGTGTTTTGACCGATAGATCCGCCGTCTGATGGGGTAAATTGGCTCGATCAGACATATCATAGGGAGGGACATCGGGTGGGGTGGTGCTTCCGACTTGAGCCGTCAGCACGGCCGAAGGAGTCACCGAGGTATTGCTAGTAAAGGGTAATAATTGATCATTTTGGCTGGCCATGCCGTACCCGAGCGCCACGGCAAACCGCGTTTTCTTGTCCAAGCGGTAGGTGCTTGTTGCGCCAATTTCATAATAAATATTGTCCGGATACAGATCCATCCGGGCAATCGATGGCCCGCGGCCACCGGAGTAGGCACTCTGCCACGTGGTGTCTTTAGTGGATCGGGGATTTTCCCACTCCATGGTCGACACGCGGTTATGGAAGGATGTGAGATTGTAATCCAAAATCACGTTCCAATCTTCTCCCTCATATTTCGCGCCTGCTTTGACTTTGATGGTTTCATAATCCACAGGCTCCGGGAGCTCGACTACGTTGCTAAACCCAAACGACGCGCCAATCGCTTTGGTGCCTTTCTTGGTTTCAAATCCCACTTCGGCTTCCACATCCATGCCAGCAATAGTATTTTCCAACTTCACGCCGTATTCATCCCGTTGTATTTTTAGATCAACAGGAGCCGCCATGGCGGCATATTGATCAATAATCTTTTTAGCAGTGGAATTCAAAACTTCAGAGGTTGATCCCTTTCCAGCATTAACACCAGTCGTAGGAAGCGTCGACGTCACAGTATAATTCGTCTCAACCGAACTCTGCATAATATCGGGTAACCGAAACACGCCGCCCGCATCACGCATATAGGGGGTTTTGGTGGTCAAACTCGTAAGGTTGGGAATCTTTGACCAAATCCCGGTTAATTTCCAACCGTCATTTCTCCAATATTTTAATTCGACGGATTGGTTGTCCAATCTCATATTTCTGGCGTCCATGGACAGATCAAAAGAAGATCCCGTATAGCCCAAGAGGTAGCGCTCAAATAACAATCCGCTGGGGACCTCTCCATATTTCTGGAAAAGCGCCTCTTTGTTATCCTGATTGACATACGCTTCTCCGACCGTGATTTCCTGCCGCCAATTTTTTTCTCCCACCTTCTCCTGTGATTCGCCGAATGCCGCCCCGAGAGAGGACAACATCAGGAAACCCGATACTATCGTCGTCAGAAATCGTTTCATTGTCTCCCCCTCCTTATCGTGTGTACCACTTCCCAGATGGATGGTTTGATCCATGAACCTGGGGATGACAATTCAAGCAAGACCGACCGATCACCCGATTGCTCTTGTTGTTAATTTGAGTTTGATCGTAAATCGTGGACGGATGACGACCCGTGACGTGGCATTTTTGACACAAGACCGTCGGCCGTTTGGCCACCAACATCCGCTCATGCAACGAACCGTGCGCGTCGTGACAGGTCAAACAGTTCTCCGCCACCGGAGGATGATCCCACAGGAACGGGCCTCGCTTTTCGGCATGACAGCTATAACAGAGCTCGTTCGGTTTGGCCGCCTTCAATTGTTTGGCGTACGGTGTGCCATGCGGATCGTGACAACTCCCGCAGGTCATCCCGCCTTCTTTAATCGGCATGTGGGCCGCCCGCTTAATGTGGGCTTCCTTGTCCTTGTGACACATGAAACACGTTTCCGTGGTCGAAGATTTTTTTAACAGGGGCGTGTTAGGCACACCGGGGTTTTTTTCCGCGTGAATAGAATGGCACTGATTGCACGTTACCCCTTTTCGGGCGTGGGTGCTTTCCTGCCAATTAGGATGGGTAGCCGAATGACACTGCAAACAAGATTCCGTCAACCGCTTGGAATCATTTTTGGGACTTCGGATGGTGGCGAAACCGGGATTTTTTTTATCACCGGCGGCCTCCGCGTGGAGGGAGCCATTGCCATGGCAGGATTCGCACTGCTGAGCGGCTTGGAGATGTTTCTTATCGGCCATCACCTTGGCGTGAAAACTTTTCTGAAATTTTTCGCCTTGTTCCTGGTGGCATGACAAACACGTCTCACTCCCGACAGGTTGCGCGGTCTCCGCGGCATACCCCATGCCTCCCACCAACAAACCTGCCACTACGCTCAACGTTGCCAACATTCCCATGACTACCACCTCCGTTTTGACTCGCCTTCGTCTTTTCATTCGCCCCCCTCCCTTTCGCATTTGGTAAATGTGTTTCATGACATCGCTACAATGACAAAGTTCTGAAAATGGCAATATGATCTGGGTCAAGCTTGATAATTTTTTCAAGACCCCGCTCCCGGGAATGAAGATGACTCAGCTCATACTGAGAACAAGGGCCGCCGGGTAAGCTGGCCTCGTGGCGAAGGGCGTCGGCATTCCATTATTAGGATCGGCGAGATCGCTCACCTGCCGGACGTGCGAGGGCGCGATTCCGTTTCCCTCCCGGGCCGGAAAACCCTCTTCACGGTCCCTCTACGAAGTAGGGTCCGTCCTGGAGGCCGTAGGCAACACCCCTCTTATGCTGATCGGCCTCGTGACGGGCCCACGGATGGCCCGCATATACGCCAAGTTAGAATTCCTGAATCCCAGCGGAAGCATCAAAGACCGGATCGCCAAATATCTCATCGAAGAAGCGGAGGTTCGGGGGATGTTGAAACCAAACTCGATCATCGTCGAAGCCACAAGCGGTAATACGGGGATCGCCCTGGCCATGGTCGGGGCCATCAAGAAATACCGGGTCGTCATCATCATGCCGGAACACATGAGCCGGGAACGGATGAGCATCATCAAAGCTTATGGCGCTCGATTGATTCTTACGCCGAAAGCGGGTGGATTCACCCGTCCAGTGGAAGTGGCTCAAGCCATGGCCGCGAGGAATCCCCGGGTCTTTTTGCCTTCCCAATTTACCAATCCCGACAACACGGAAATTCACCGGCTCACGACGGGCCGCGAAATTCTTGAGCAATGCAAAGGACATCTCGATGCGTTCGTGGCAGGGATCGGTACGGGAGGCACCCTCATGGGGGTGGCGGAAGCCCTCAAGCAATCCGGCCGACGGGCCAAAATCGTGGCGGTGGAACCGCATGAATCCGCCGTGATGTCGGGGAGCACGCGACTGCGTCCCCATCACATCGCGGGGATCGGCGACGGGTTTATTCCGGATTTGGTGGAAATGAGCCGAATCGACCAGGTGGTGAAAATCAAAAGCGCGGACGCGATCCGCATGGCCAGGCGATTCGTCAGGGAAATGGGCCTGCCGGTGGGCATCTCTTCAGGCGCCAATTATCTGGCGGCGGTGGCGGTGGCCAGAACGCTCGGACCTGGAAAAAAGGTGGTGACGGTTCTACCGGATCGCATGGAGCGGTATTTCAGCACCCCCTTGTTTGAAAAGTAGTAGAATTCCGGCTATGGCCTACGATGTTTCCAAGATGGCGGATTGGCAGATTGCCGAAGCCGCCGAGGCCCGCATGCCGCCTCCCGAAGAATGGCGGGCCAAGCTGGGTCTCAAAAAAGACGAGGTTCTCGCCTACGGGAAAGTGGCCAAGCTGGATTTCTTGAAAATCATGGACCGTCTCAAAGACCGTCCGGACGGTAAGTATATAGAAGTGACCGCCGTCACGCCCACCCCGCTTGGCGAAGGTAAAACCACCACCACCATGGGCTTAATCGAGGGGCTCGGAAAACAGGGACTGAACGTAGGAGGGTGCATTCGCCAACCTTCCGGGGGACCCACCATGAACATCAAAGGGACGGCGGCGGGCGGGGGCAACGCCCTGTTGATTCCCCACAGCGATTTTTCATTCGGACTCACCGGCGATATGAATGACATCATGAATGCCCATAATTTGGCGATGGTGGCCCTCACGGCGCGCATGCAGCACGAGCGCAATTATGATGACGTCCAGTTGGCCCGCTTGAGCCGGATGCGCCGCTTGGACATCGATCCCACGCGGGTCGAGATGGGCTGGGTGATGGATTTCTGCGCCCAGAGTCTCCGCAACATTCTCATCGGCCTGGGAGGTCGGACGGACGGATTTTTGATGCCGTCCAAATTCGGGATTGCCCCCAGTTCCGAGCTCATGGCCATACTCGCGATCGTGCGGGATCTGGCCGATTTGCGTGAGCGGATGAATCACATCACGGTGGCCTTCGATAAGAAGGGCCGGCCCATCACCACCGGAGATCTCGAAGTCGCCGGCGCCATGACCGCCTGGATGCGCAACACCATCAACCCGACGCTCTGTTCCACCGCCGAATACCAGCCGTGCATGGTCCACGCAGGCCCCTTCGCCAATATCGCGATCGGCCAGTCTTCGATCATCGGCGATCGCCTGGGCTTGAAGATTTTCGATTACCATGTGACGGAAAGCGGATTTGCAGCGGATGTCGGCTTTGAAAAATTCTGGAACGTGAAATGCCGTTTGAGCGGCTTGAGGCCGAACGTATCCGTGCTCACCGCCTCCATCCGGTCGCTCAAAATGCACGGGGGCGGCCCCAAAGTCGTGCCCGGCCAAGCCCTGCCCGAAACCTATAAGAAGGCCGACGTCGGATTGGTTGAGCGAGGTTGCGACAACCTTCTTCATCACATCCGAATTATCCGGGCGGCCGGCATTAATCCCGTGGTATGCATCAACAGTTTTCCCACGGATACCCCGGAGGAAGTCGCGGTGGTCCGCAAAGCCGCTGAGACCGCAGGGGCCCGATGCGCGGTGTCCACCCATTATGCCCATGGCGGGGGGGGAGCCCAAGAGCTGGCCGACGCCGTCAAGGACGCCTGCCGGGAAAAAAACGACTTCAAATTCCTCTATCCTCTCGAAATGAAACTAAGGGACCGGGTGGAGACCATCGCCAAGGTGGTGTACGGAGCGGACGGGGTCTCGTGGACACCCGACGCCGTGGCCAAAGCCAAAGCCCTGGAATCCGACCCGAAATATCAGGATTACGCCACCATGATGGTCAAAACTCATCTCAGCTTAAGCCACGACCCTTCCCTGAAAGGCGTGCCCAAAGGATGGACCCTGCCTATTCGAGATGTGTTAATTTATTCCGGGGCCAAGTTCCTGTGTCCGGTGGCGGGAACGATTAGCTTGATGCCCGGGACCGGGTCCGATCCGGCGTTTCGGAAAATCGACGTGAACGTGAACACGGGATCCGTGACCGGCCTGCATGACGTGAATTAATCGCCGCCGTCGGGGTTAGAAAATGGGAGAATCGTAAGATGACCGCGAAGCGGATCAGCGGGACGGAGATTTCAGCACAGATTCAGGAGGAGCTCAAACAGGAAATTGCGCGTCTCAAAGCCGCCCACGGCATTGTGCCGGGGCTGGTGACGATTTTGGTGGGCCGACGGCCCGCCTCCCTCAGTTATGTGTCGGCCAAACAGAAGGCCGCCAAAGCATTGGGATGTTATTCCATTCAGGATGATCAGCCCGACACCCTCACGGAGGCTGACTTGCTGGCGATCATCGACCGGTACAATCAAGATCCCAAGATTCACGGTATTCTGGTCCAACTGCCGCTTCCCCCGCACATCAATGAGTCAGACGTCCTGCACGCGATTGATCCGAAAAAGGACGTGGACGGATTCCATCCCATCAATATCGGAAACATGATGATCGGCAAGACTGATTACCTGCCCTGCACGCCGGCGGGCATTCAAGAATTGCTGATCCGGTCGGGCGTGAACATTGACGGCGCAGAGGTGGTCGTCGTGGGCCGATCAAACATCGTGGGCAAGCCGATTGCCAACATGCTCCTGCAAAAACAGAAGGGGGCCAATGCCACGGTGACCATCTGCCACACCGGCACGAAAAACCTGGCGTCTCATACGCGCCGGGCGGACATCCTGATCGTGGCGACCGGAACTCCCAAGGCCATCACCGCGGACATGGTCAAAGAGGGGGCCGTGGTGATTGACGTAGGCGTGAATCGCATCGGGGTGACCCCCGAGGGAAAAGCCCAACTATGCGGGGACGTTGATTATGAAGGCGTGAAAGAGCGAGCCGGCGCGATTACCCCCGTACCCGGCGGGGTTGGTCCGATGACCATCGCCATGCTCATGAAGAACACCGTGAAAAGCGCCAAACTCGCCGCCGGGATCAAGTAAGGAGGTGAACCGAGTTTCACCAAAACACATGACTCTATCATTGTACAGATTGTCGCTTCCCCGACTCTTTCCAAAGACGAACCATGAACCGTTCTCCATCCTCTATCAACTCCGGCTCCGTTCCATTATGGACAAGCATTCCCCTGACGATCTTTCGAGGAATGCCCATTCCCATATGCTCCAGGTAACCGTAATCGCGCATCACATCCTTAAGAAGTTCGTTTCTGGCTGCACGGCAACCCGTACGCATTCGGGCAGGGGTAATCCCGTTCGGCAACCTTCCTGGTGAAATGACCTCCAGGCGATCCGCGTAAATACTTAATTCGATATCGGTCGCCGACAGGGAGTAATCTCGGTGGACGATCGCATTCACGACGGCCTCACGAATGACCTCCAGGGGATAGTCCCATCGTTCCTTGCGGACGCCGCCTGCATCAAGATGACCCTCGATCATGATATTGCGGCGCACAAAATCGATAGCTTGCTCAACGAGTCCGTTTTCGACAATCTCCGTTTGTCCATGGCGCATGGTGTAGAGCGGTAGGATTGGGCCTCGCAACTTTTTTCGTTCTTTGGCGGCGTAATCCTTTTCCAATCCTGGATAGGCCACAGCATCCATGCCGGCATGCGGAAGAAAACGATTGGGGTTGGACCCAAACAGGAGAAGGCCCGCAACCGTTGAGGGGGCGTGGCCACCTTCTTCCGCGAGGATCTCTGCATTCACAAGAAGAGAGCGCCATCCCGCTTCACTTTCATCTGGTGGGACCTCCTGCTGCCTCACACGCGAAAAGTAATCACGTAAGCGTCTTCGGTCGAGGTCGGCCGATGAAGATCCGGAAACAGGTCGCAGCTCCAACCGAAATGCCCCTCGCTGTTGAAATAAACGTTCCAGTTCTTCCTGGCTCGCCTCACGACTCTCCGTCCCCACGCGGATGTAATAGGTTCGGTGGTTATCGTGCCACACATGATGCACCGTCCACCCACGCTCAAGCTTCACCATGGCCACATGCTTGTCAGGCGCCACATCACGATGAATTTCAAAATAGGGGATCACTTCCGGCCGAATCTTATCTCTGCACGTGGTCATGACCCACTCCTCAAGGTTCTCCCGAGTGATTCCATAAATGGTACCATCATTTTCAACGCCTAAGAGGACGACGCCCCCCTGTAAATTAGCGAAGGCCACTAATGCCTTGGCCAGGGCGCGGTTCTCCATAGCATCTCGTTTGAATTCGACTCCGGAGTTCTCGCCATTTCGGATGAGTTCGATCAATTCAGTTCTTGTCATGACTCATCATCCCTCCCTTCGCTGGCTTCGCCAGAAGCTCTTAGGGCCTGTCCACGGAACGGCCATCACTTTTTCCTTCTTGATTTGAAATTCGGCACGACCACGTCTATCACAGAATCCATGATCAACTCTGAAACAAGGACTTGGATCGTCTTACCAACCAGCGCGCACTTGACGCGCAATTTCTTATGGAGACTTTCCGAAAGGTTAATATGGATTTTCTTCCGGCGATGTGACTCGTTCATCGTTCGTTCTTTCGCGAAAGTCATTGGGTACTAAAATACTAAATGTACCTCAGGTTCATTGTCAAGGGGATCATGACAGGGGATCATGAACACGTGTCATGAACACGGTTTCTCTTTCCATGATGCCTGATTCTATATGGAAGAACCCTCTGGGGGGGCGAGCGACGACCACGGTTCCCCCGCGAAATATCGGATCATCCCCTGAGCGGCGGCGAGGCCCGCGTTGGCCGCGGAAGAAACCAGCATCAGATGAGGCGCGCAATCGCCGCCCGCAAACACCCCTTCCATGGAGGTGGCGCCCGTGGCCGGATTAATTTTTAACCGGCCGGAAAACTCTTCCAATGGATTTTCCACGTCATACCCAAACGCCACCACGGCCACGTCCGCGTTCATCGTGAACCGTGCGCCTTCCACGGGCGTGACCGACCGACGACCCGACGCATCCGGCTCCCCGAGCGCCATACGCTGGTATTCCACGCAAGCCAACCGCGCCCCTCTCCCGCGGGAGAGGAATTGGGTGGGGGCGGAGAGATAAAAGAATCGCACCCCTTCTTCTTTCGCTGCGGCGACCTCTTTCTTACTGCCCGGCATATTCGCTTCATCCCGCCGGTAGAGACAGGTGACCTCGCGCGCCCCGAGTCGGATGGCCGTTCTAGTGCAATCCATCGCGGTATCGCCGCCACCCAGCACCACGACCCGCTTGCGGGCGAGGGGGGTCAGATGCGTCAAGAATTCGGTGGAGGACACGACGCCGTCCAACGATTCCCCGGGCAAAGACGCCTTCGTCGGACGGCTGGCCCCGATCCCGATAAACACCGCGTGAAACCCCTGATCCAATAGCGCCTTGGCCGACTTCACCTCGGTGCGAGTGCGGATAACCACGCCCGCCTGTCGGAGAGACACCAAATACTCGTCCACCAACCGGCCGGGCATTTTGAAGCGGGGGAGCCACCGGAGCACGCCGCCCGCTTGGGACGATCGTTCGAACAGGGTGATCTCGTAACCCACCCCGGCCAAGACTTTCGCCAACGCCAAACTGGCGGGTCCCGATCCGATCGCGGCGATCCGCTGGGTGGGGGGCGCCGCCAATTCCCGAATATCTTTTTCACTCCAATGGTCCCACTCGGATCCCTTCGCCCCGTGATCCGCCACAAACCGTTCCAACAAACCGATGGCCACCGACTCATGCTTGATACCCAGCACGCACGCCCCTTCGCAGAGGCGCTCCTGGGGACAGAGCCGGCTACAGATATCCGGCATCGGACTGGTTTCTCTCACGATACGATCGGCTTCCTCAAAATGCCCCAGCTGGACCTGTTGAATCCATTGGGGTATCTGATTGTGAAGAGGACACTTTTCCTGGCAACGGGGCGTCTTGCATAAAATGCAGCGCGACGCCTCGCGGACGGCTTCTTCCGCCGTGAATCCCAGGACGACTTCCTCGAAATTCCGGGAACGGACTTCCGGTTTCTGAACCAACGGCTTTTCCCTCGGCATCACTTCACGCATTTTGTTTTCCTCCTCTCTGTGGCAAGGTCCACCGGACCTTGCAGGACGGAGCGTTACCGCTCCGCCTCGCCTCTTTAAGAGGCTCGGGATCGGTCACTGCGGACTCGCCTAAAACGCGAGTCTCGCATTGCCGACCCCCTTCTTTCCGCTCAACTTGGCATGGATGGCCTCGGCGGCTCGGCGACCGGCTCCCGCAGCCAAGATCACCGTGGCCGCGCCCGTCACGGCGTCGCCTCCGGCGTACACGCCCGGCCGGGACGTTTCCGCCGTGTCTTCTCGCACCACTAACCCGCCCCAAGACGTCGTTTCCAACGCGCCTCCCCTGGTCAACAGCCGGTTCGGACTCGTGCCGACGGCCACCACCACCGTGTCCACCGGCAAGGTCTCAGTCGGAAGATCGTCCGGCACGGGCCGCGCGCGGCCTGAAGCGTCCGGCTCTCCCAATTGCATCGGCTGGCATTCCAGCCCGGTCACCCACCCCGCCTCGCTTCCCACCACCCGAACCGGATTGGACAACCAATGAAACACGACGCCTTCCTCCTTGGCGTGGATAAATTCCTCCTCCCGAGCGGTCATTTCCTTTTCCGACCGGCGGTAGACGACATGAACCTCTTCCGCGCCCATCCGAAGGGCGCTGCGCACGGCGTCCATCGCGGTGTTGCCCGCGCCGACGACGGCCACGCGCTTTCCGATTTTAAGAGGCGTGTCGTATTCCGGAAACCGGAAGGCTTTCATCAGATTGATCCGGGTCAAAAATTCATTGGCAGAATACACGCCGTTGAGATTTTCGCCCGGCACGCCCAGGAATCGCGGAAGACCCGCCCCCGTCCCGATGAACACCGCTTTGAATTTCATCTCTTTCATGAGCTGATCCAGAGAAAGCGTTTTGCCAATGATGATATTACACACGATCTCCACCCCCGAGGCTTTCAACTCGGCGATCTCATCGTCTAACACCGATTTCGGGAGGCGGAATTCCGGAATGCCGTAACGCAGGACCCCGCCCGGCTCGTGCAACGCCTCGAACACGGTGACCCGATACCCCCGTTGGGCGAGCCGACCGGCCGCCGTCAAGCCCGAAGGGCCCGATCCCACGATGGCGACTTTTGGCCCCTTCAACCCCCTCACCCTTGCCTGATCGGCCACGTGGAGACGAGAGTCCACTGGACTCTCGT
>OBEQ012443078.1_pt1 | contig 15591 bp, 16 predicted proteins | sample 1670901 | NCBI WGS metagenome assembly OBEQ01 (sample SAMEA104232315, study PRJEB22302) | groundwater metagenome | biome: forest; feature: aquifer; material: groundwater | place: USA | collected 2011-08-07 | depth 5.4 m | reverse complement strand
GCCGCCGTTCGACATGCCGGAACCCGCCATAATAATCTTGGGAGGCGGAACATTATTTATCTCTTTGGATTGCTCCGTGGTTAATGTCAGGCGCAAGCCCTGAAAATTCAAAATGTCATCGCCGGCCCGCTCCATTTTCAAAATGTTCTGATTGAAATAACTTTCGTACTTCTTGTAGATGGCCGTAAGCTTGATCGCCAGAGGACTGTCGATGAATGTGGGTATCTGTGGCACCCGCCCCTTTTCGAACAATTCGTGCAGATGAAACAGAAGTTCCTGGGTGCGCTCGAGGGCGAACGCCGGAATCATGAGCACGCCGCCGTTTTTCACCGTGTCCTCGATCGAGTCTTCAAGAATCTCCTGGCGCTTGTCGGCTGCTTCGTGGAGCCGGTCGCCGTAGGTTGATTCGATGAGACAATAATCCGCCGCAGAAAACGTTTCGGTCGGCTGTATGATCGGCGCCGGCGAGTTGCCGAGGTCTCCCGAAAAGAGAATCGTCTTGCCTTCGGCCTCAACCTGGATAATCGCCGAACCGAGAATGTGGCCGGCATCGAAAAATGTAATCTTGAAATTGCCGACGGTAACCGGCTGATGATACTTGATTCCCTGCCAATGAGGCATTAAATTGGCGATGTCCTCGGCCGTATACAGCGGCGGCCTGCCCTCGCGTTCCGATTCCTTGTTCAAAAGGTGTTCGGAGTCGAGCAGCATCAGCTCCGCAAAATCAAGCGTGGGTCGCGTAGAGTAAACCGTGCCGCGGAACCCGTCTCTGAAAAGTTTCGGCAGCCGACCGATGTGGTCAATGTGTGCGTGAGTTATGAATACCGCGTCTATCTCTGACGGCTCGTACGGAAAGGGTTCAAAGTTCTGCTTTTCGGCAAAATGACCGCCCTGCTGCAATCCGCAATCAATCAAAATTTTCCGGCCATTCGATTCAAGAAGATAATTGGAGCCGGTAACGGCTTTGGCCCCGCCGCAAAAAGTGAGGTTCATTACAAGGAATTATAATCGACAGAGGATGAAAAGTGAAATGCTCTGTTTCCACCCGGTGGCGGTTTGTTATTCAATCACATGTGAATACCAAAAATCTTCCGATGAAAGCTTTGTTTTTCCGAGTAAATCTTTCCTCATTTCAAGGACAATATTACCGATGACTTTTTTACCTTGCTCCTGGTCAGGAGCTTTACCCTTTGAATTCATTATAAGTCGCACCATATCATTTATTGAATTTACTACTCCATCAGAACAATACAGCCAAGATTTATATTGTTCTTCAAAAAATTTTCTTTTTGTTTCCCCAGAAGTTGTGTTACCGATAAATCCTTGGAGTAAGATCAGCAAATTAGAATATCTTTCTTCCTTGAATTTTAATATCGCCTCGCTCTTTTTAGACTTAATCGTAAAATAATAAGTTAAATACGAACTTATTATTGCTACAACTATTGGAATGAGGATTAGTAATAAATCTTTGATCTCCATATCAATTTTGTTTAAGAAATTTCTTCGATAAAGTTTCTTCGGCGACTTTTCGTTCATCCCAGGGGATTTTTTTGCCGTTCTCCAGACACATCCAGACCTCGCCGCCCTTGCCCGTTAAAACAACAACATCGCCTTTTTGCGCGATCGAAATGGCTTTCTCTATTGCTTCCCGACGATCGATAATCTTATATACAGTTCGATGTTCGCCTGCCCGCCGAAGCCTTGGCGAAGGCGGGAGGATCGATGATCGAAGTTGCAAAACCCCGCTTTCGACATCATTCATAATATCCATCGGATTTTCATCGTACGGATCTTCATTCGCGAGAATAATCACATCGCAGTATTCGGCAGCGACCTTACCCATGGCCGATCGCTTCCATCGATCCCGGCCGCCGCCCTGGGAGCCCAATAATCCGATAATTCTTTTCGGCTCAAAAAGCTTTGCCGATTCATAAATTGCCTGCAAGCTCTTCGGCTCGTGGGCGTAATCAACGATGAGCGTGAATGGCTGTCCTTTATCGATAACTTCGAGGCGGCCACGGACCGGCCCGACTGTTTTCATGGCCGATTGTATTTTTTCAAGAGGAATGTCTTGGGAAATAGCCGTCACTATCGCGGCAGCCGCATTATACACATTGAATTCGCCGATCAAGGGCATCTCAAATTCTTCGTTGGCAAAAGAAAATTTAGAGCCGTTGGGGCCCAGTCGAACATTTGCAATATGAAAAACTTTTTCTAATCCTAATTCCTCCGAACCTCGAGCTTCGAATTCCGAACATCGAACTTCGAACTTCGAACTTTTCATCGCATATCCGTATTTATTTTTGACGTCCGGTTTCAAAAAGTATTCGACGCTCTCATCATCGAGATTGTAGATGCCGATACCGTTTTTCTTTCTGCCAACCTGCTCGAATAATTTTACTTTGGCAACCCGATAATTCTCGAAGCCGCCGTGCCGTTCAATGTGCTCCGGCGAAAGGTTGGTAAACACGGCAGTGCGATAATTAATGAATCGCTGCCGGTATTGTAAAATTCCTTCTGAAGATGTTTCGATGATCGCGTAGCGGCAGCCGGCTTTGGCCATCTCGGCTAAAAGTTTTTGCAGCGCGAAGCGACCGAGCATCGTCTGTTTGGTCTCATTCGCCCATTCCCGGTCGCCGATCCGGAAGTTGATGGTCGTCGCGAGACCCGTTTTGAATCCGGCCGAGTCAAGAATGTCGGCAATCAAATTACAGGTCGTGGTTTTGCCCTTGGTGCCGGTCACACCGACGACGATAAGTTTCCGCGAAGGAAAACCGTAAAAAAGCGCTGCTAAAAACGCCAGGGAAAAGTGATAGGTTCCGGTAAAAAAAGGAAGCCGGTAAAAAAACCGAACGACTGACGATTTTTTTATGTTTTCGAGAAATGGATTCATATCCGATTTCGACCGTTTTATTTTGAGGTTTTGAAGTGGGTTCTCATTGCCTGTGAATAACTTTGACTTTCGTTCCTCGGGCATGCTATAGTCTATCTGTGCTTGCGGGGCGTCAGCCCTATCTGGCCAAGTCTTGAGCTGGAGACAGGCACACTAAATAAGCGTCATCTCTTGATGGCGTTTTTTAGTGTCTCTTCGTCGTTTTTCAAGCAGGCCTCCCTTAGTAGATATTTCAATAATTTTGATACTCCGGTATTGCCTAAGAAACCATGCCGGTATTACGCTATAGAACTCTTTTTTGCCGTTGCCAACTTGTCTTATAACAACCTTCGCGCGAAATTTTTTCACTACTGCTATTAAACCCCAACAACGGACAACGGCATTTTCTTGAACTCTTTTCCCATATTTTTCTACCGTTCTATACTCGAAACCCTCATCGTATTCCTGAAAGGTGGTTGAAGTTTCGATAATAAACTTTGCTTTGTCTAATAATTCAAACTTCATTATCTGCACCCTCGTATCACGTGGTTTTTTCGGTAACTTGTAGACGAGATGATTAAAACCTTCGGAGGTAAATGTACCATCTCTCCCCCAAGGGCGGAGCAAGACACCTTGCCGTAGCTTGAGTAAAGCTCTTGCGCTTGCTTCCGAATAGACTCGTAATCTTTTGTCATTGATGAATTTTCGCCCCGTAACATTCTTTATCTTTTCCCACTCAAAAATTTCAGAGCCGCTTTCAGCCGGTCTTCTAAAGAAACAATCTTCTCGTCAACTTTCTGAAGCGCCATTCTGGCCTGGTCGCGCCGATACCCCAGACCGACCAAGGCCTCGGCAATGTCGGCGTCGGATTCCATCTTTTGTACGGCTTCTGCCGATTGCTGAACAGCTACCTTATTCTTGAGTTCCAGAATAATCCGTTCAGCGCCTTTCCGGCCGATACCCGAGGCGCGGGTCAAAAGGTCAGGCCGGCCTTCTTTGATGGCGGCCATCAGATCATTCGGATCAGAGATTTCGAGAACCGCGAGCGCCGATCTTGGTCCGACCCCGACCACCGAATTCAACAGCTCGAAAAAATTCAATTCTTCTTCGCTCAAAAACCCGTAAAGGTGCAAGGAATCCTCGCGCACGAACAGAGAGCAGAAAAATTTGACCGGCGCGCCGATCAATGGCAAACTGGAAATCGTTCTTTGGTGAGTCAGCACTTTCATCCCCAGGCCGGCCGTCTCCACCACGACAAAATGTTCCCGTTTTACCGCGAGCCGCCCGCTTATGCTGTAGACCATCCATTCATTATAGATTCAAACTGCAAAAATCAAAATTGCAAAATGTAAAGAGTAAAAATGGCAAGAGAATTGTAATGATTTTTAAATTTTGATATTTCATTTTGATTTTTGAGGTTTTATTTTTGATTTTCTATCATGTTCAAATTGATTTCCGATTTCAAACCCCAGGGCGACCAGCCCAACGCCATCGAACAACTGATTGAAGGAGTGCGGCAAGACGAGAAACACCAGGTGCTGCTGGGCGTTACCGGCAGCGGCAAGACATTCACCGCGGCCAAAGTCATCGAAGCCATCGGCCTGCCGACGCTCGTGGTTTCTCCGAACAAAATCCTGGCCGCCCAGCTCTATCAGGAATTCAGAAGCTTTTTCCCCGAGAACGCGGTTCACTATTTCGTTTCCTACTACGACTATTATCAGCCCGAGGCCTATCTGCCGGCCACCGACACCTATATCGCAAAAGACGCCCGCATCAATCGCGACATCGACAGGCTGCGTCACGCGGCACTCCAGGCCGTGCTGGAACGGCGCGATGCCATTATCGTGGCTTCGGTTTCCTGCATCTACGGCGTCGGCGACCCGGCCGAATACCAGCGCGCGAGTCTCGACCTCCAGATCGGCCAGAAAATCAGCCCGATTGACGCCGCCCGCCATCTCAATTTTTTGCGCTATGAACGAGTTGAGCGGGAACCGGATCTGGCCGGCCAGTTTCGGCTCGAAAAAAATGAGCTGTCCATTTGCCTCGTCACCGGTGAAAAACTGCGGCTGGAGTTCAAAGACAGAAAGCTCGTTTGGATCTTCGCTCTCTCCAAAAGAGAAGAGTTGTCGAAGTTAAAAGTGTTCCCGGCAAAATTCTGGGTTACGCCCCGCGACCGCCTGCGCCTCGCCATCGCCAATATCAAAAAAGAACTCGCTGAACGGGTGGAAGATCTTCAGACGGCCAACAAATTCGATGAGGCCGAACGATTGGAAAAAAGAGTAGCCTTCGATATCGAACGGCTGAAAAAAGACGGCTATGTGAACGGCATCGAGAATTACTCGCGGCATTTGAGCTTCCGGCAGCAAGGCGAACCGCCGATGACGATCCTCGATTATTTTCCGAAGCCTTTTTTGCTGTTCATCGACGAATCGCATATCGGCGTGCCGCAGCTGCGGGGCATGTATCAGGGCGACCGCCGGCGCAAGCAGACTTTGGTTGACCACGGGTTCCGCCTGCCTTCGGCGCTCGACAACCGACCCCTGCAATTTGAAGAATTCAAACAAAAAATCAGCCAGGTAATCTATGTCTCGGCTACCCCGGGAGATTACGAACTCCAAAACGCCAAAGAATCCGGACGGGTTGTTGAACAAATAATCCGGCCGACCGGCGTCCTGGACCCGGAAATCATCATCAGGCCGGCCCAAACCCAGATACGCAGCCTGATCGCCGAAATCAAAAAGCGCGCGCTGCGGAATGAACGGGTTTTGGCACTGACCCTGACCAAGCGGCAATCGGAAGACCTGACCGAATTTCTTCTCGCCCAGAACATCAAGGCCGAGTACATTCATTCGGAAATCAAAACGCTCAAGCGGCCGGAGATTCTCCATCGCCTGCGAAGCGGTGAAGTTGATGTCTTGGTCGGCATCAATCTTTTGCGCGAAGGCCTGGACTTGCCGGAGGTAACCCTGATGGCGATTCTCAATGCCGACCGCGAGGGCTTTTTGCGGAATCACCGCAGCTTGATGCAGATGGCCGGTCGGGCCGCCCGCTCCATCAACGGCCAAGTCATACTCTATGCCGACCAGATCACCGATTCGATACGGAAAACCGTGGCTGAAACCAACCGGCGCCGGCGCCTCCAGGCCCTGTCCAACAAAAAGAACGGGCTTGAACCGTTCACGATCCGGAAACCCCTCACCCTCTCCAATCTTCTTGAAATCGCCGGCATGCAGACCGCCGGGGAAGACACGGGAGCCTCGCTCGTCGAAGGAGAATGATTGTTATTGAATACTCTTGCTCTGATTAAAATATACGCGACGGTTCGATTGGTCATTCTGTTATAATAAGTAAAGCGTCGCCTACCTTACCATAGAGGAGAAAAAAACATGGCCAAAAAGGCCAGGAAGATGAGCGACGAAGAGCTGGAAACGGCCATGGATGAACTCATGGAGGCGTTGAACCCTAGTAGAAGGTGAGGCCTGGCCCAGGGTCTTGGGGAAAATTTAGAGATGATGCTCAACCTTCTCGCAGAGAAGGTTGAGAGGCTCTCTGACCCAAAATCCTAGGCAGACCCCATGTGGGTCCAGTGGTTCCCTGGAGACGCTACACAATTCGCTTTTGTGGATTGTGTAGAGTCCGCTTTTTTAATCTAACTGTCTTGCAAGTTCCGAGGCGAGCTGCTATAGTTTTTAAACTTACTTATCATGCCCATCACTCAATCGGCTAAAAAAGCGTTCCGGCAAACCACCCGCAGGCGCGCCCGGAATATCTCAAAGAAAGAGGCCGTTAAAAAAGCGGTCAAGCAGTACAAGAAATCTCTGGCCGAGAAAAAAACCGATCAAGCGCGACAACAGCTCGCGCTCGTGTATAAAGCTCTCGACAAAGCGGCGAAGACAAATGTGATCAAAAAAAATAAAGCCGGCCGCTTGAAATCGAGATTGACGAAGTTATTGAGAAGTTAGGAGTGGCGAGTGGTCAGTGAATCAAACTACAAAAACACTCCGTGCGCTCATCACTAACTCACCAACCACTAAAGCACTAAGCCCACCAGCGCTTCTTCATACTCGAGCTTCCCTGATTTGACGAGAACATCATACGCCGCAAACTGAACGAGTTTTTCCGGCCATTGATAGATCAGCATATTGAAAATTTTGGGCAGGGGTTCATGCAGAGAAAAAAGTTTTTCGAGGGCGGCCAAACGGTTGTCGAGCCCGTAGCTCTTCAGTTTTTTTAACAGCTCCCAAAGATCCGGGATGATTTCAAAATCGAGATTCTTGATTTCTTTTCCGGCTGCGGCGCCCGCCGGGCCTTTCAGGAACGAAGCAAGACAGCTGATTTTCCGCAACTCCGTCACCAGCCGCCAGGTGTCACTTTCGTAAACCTTGGCCAAAAACCCAATATCATGCTTGCTCAATTTCATTCCCTGTTTTTCGGCTTGGTCCGCGACAAACGTTTCCCACTGGCTGCCTTTCAAATAATCGAATTTTTGAACCAAAAGCTTGGTTGATTTTTTCAAAAGAAAATCAAAACCCTTATTAGGTTTTTCCCGTTCTGATATCAAGACGGTCAGATTGGTTTGTTTGACGGCCAGCTTCAATTCTGCGGCGAGTTCCCGAATGACCGACTCTCCGCCTGCGGCCGAAAAAACATTTTTCAAAACCGCCAGTTTGTTCGGCTCGAACAGCGACTGGTTCTTGGTAAAATCCCGGAAGCGGCTGAATTCTTCTTTCTCTTCCAGATCAAAAGAATCAAGTCCCGGAGCGCCGTGCTGTGTCCGGAATTCGGCAACAATGCTCGTTGCCTTTTCCCGGCGGCGGTAATCGTCCGGGCCGTTCAAGAAAATGATCATAATGACCTTGATATAAATCTCTTAAACTCTAATTTCTAGTCTCTAAACAATCTCAAAGCGCAAAATTCAAAACGGTTTTGAGATTTGGTATTTGGAATTTGTTTAGAGATTAGAGCTTAGGATTTAGAGATTTTCATCGTAGCGGCTCTGATAAATTCCCTAAACAGAGGATGGGGATGCAGCGGCCGCGATTTGAATTCCGGATGAAACTGGGTGCCGACAAAGAACGGGTGATCTTTGAGTTCAATGATCTCGACCAGATCGCGCTCCGGATTAACGCCGGAAATCACCAGTCCTTTCTGTTGCAGAAACGGCCGGTATTCGTTGTTCACCTCATAGCGATGCCGATGGCGTTCGCTGACGCGCTTGACTCCGTATGCACGCCTGCTGATCGTGCCCGCTTTCAGATCGCATTGATAGGCGCCGAGACGCATTGATCCTCCCATATTTTTTTCTTTGATATTGTTCAACTGTTCCGGCATCACATCAATCACAGGATGAGGCGTCTTTGGATCCACCTCGGTCGTATTGGCATTTTTGAACTTGCAGACATTGCGGGCAAACTCGATAGCCGCCATTTGCAGACCGTAACAAAGTCCCAGATACGGAATCTTATGCTTGCGCACATACTCCACCGCCAGAATTTTTCCTTCCACGCCCCGGCTGCCGAACCCGCCGGGAACAATGATTCCATCGAACGACGAAAGTTCGCGAAGTTTCTTAGAGTCTTTTTCGTATTCTTCGGCATCAAGCCATGAGATTTTGGGCTGAAAACCAAGAGCCCAGCCCGCATGCTTGATTGACTCAATGACCGAGATATACGAGTCGGCCAGGGTAAAATCGCCCGTATTGAAATATTTTCCCACAATGCCGATCGATACGGTCCTACGGAGAGATTTGATCCGCTTCGCCAGACGGATCCATTCACCGAGGCGGTTGGCTCTCGGTTTCAAGCCGAACTTGTTCAAAATCTTCAGATCGAGCTTGTCTTTGGCGAAATTGACCGGCACGTCGTAGATCGAATCCAAGTCCGGGGCCGAGATGGCGTCTCCGGGTTCGATATTACAAAAGAGCGCCAGCTTCTCGCGCCGCTTGGTATCAATGGGCTGTTCGGATCGGCACAGGATAAAATCGGCCTGGATGCCGGTCGCATTGAGCGTGCGCGCGGCGTATTGGGTCGGCTTGGTTTTCATCTCGCCTATCTTCCTTGGAATCGGCAGATAGCTCACCAGAACAAAAAGTACGCGGTCTTTATGACTTGATTTCATGATCCGGGCCGCCTCGAGGAAAAGCACGTTCTGGTATTCACCTACGGTCCCGCCGATCTCGATCACCACGAAATCGCTTTTGTCTTTTTTCGCCACCTGTTCGATCCGGCGGATAATCTCGTTTGGGATATCCGGCACCACTTCCACGTCTTCGCCGTCATACTCAAGATTGCGCTCGCGGCGGATCACCTCCGCGTATACCTGGCCGGTCGTCAGATAGTGGGCGGCCGTCGAGATCTGGTCGGTGAAACGCTCGTAATTGCCCAGATCCTGATCCGCTTCGATCCCGTCCTCTCCGACAAAAACTTCTCCGTGCTCGGTCGGCCGTATGGTGCCGGCATCGATGTTCACGTACATATCGCACTTGACCAGCGATACACTATAACCCCGCGCCTGAAGGATTTTGCCGATGGCGGCGGTGGCGACTCCCTTGCCGACGCTCGACATCACGCCGCCGACCACGAAAATATATTTGGGATTGGGTTTGGGCATGAAAATAATTCAAAATTCAAACATCAAACTGCAAAATGAAAGAGTAGGATGCAAAAAGAAATTAACTTTATATGTTTTGGGATTTTGATTTGTCATTTTGATTTTTGAGATTTGATTTATTTCTTTTGGCACGATGTTGCCGCTTGAGTTCGTAATACAATTTGTAGTAATCGGTCGCCTTGGATTTCTTGAATAGGCCTGCCGGATATTTTTCGCGGTTCTGCTTCAATTTTCCTTCAATCGCTTGCGCGACATCGATGTCCATTGCAAGGGCCAATTCCAAACAATAAATAATCACATCGGCCAGTTCGTTTTCGATTTCTTTTTTATCCTGTCTCTTTTTGTAATCGTCCCATTGAAAATGTTCCAGGAGCTCGGCGGCTTCTATGGTTATGGAGATCGCAATGCCTCTGATTTCGGGATTCCAATTCCGTTCACGCTGGAATTTTTTTATTGCGCCCTTCAATTCCTTAATAGTCGTTTTGGCATCGGTCATACTTCAAAGCTTCTGGCAACTTGGACAGAAATGAGTCGAGCGCTGTCCCACGACAATCCGGCTGATTGCTGCTCGGTCTCGGGGGCAGGGTTCGCCCTTTCTTCCATACACCTTTCGGACCGGATAATATCCCCCTTGGCTTCCATCGGGTTTTCGGTAATATGTCATACTCGACCCTTCTCTTTCCACTGCCAACTCTAACACCTGCTGTGTGGCCCCGCAAAGTTTATCAATTTCTCCTTTTTTGAGCGTATCGGATCTCCGCAATGGATGAATCCTCGCATACCATAATATTTCATCCGCATAAATATTGCCAATCCCGGCGAGGACCTTCTGGTTCAAAAGCATGCTCTTGATAACTCCTCGTCGCGCTTTCACGGCCTCCCTGAACTGAACCGGCGAGAGCGAAAGCGCATCCGGCCCGACCAGTCCCGCAAACCCCTCCACCACCCTACAGCGTCCGAATTTCCGCGCATCATTGAACACCAAACGCGTATTGCCAGACAGCCGCAGAACCATCCGATCATGGACCCGGTTCCCGATCGGATTGACCAATAATTTCCCGCTCATCATCAGATGCAGGAGGAGATATTTGCCGTTCGAAAGCTGGAACATGATATTTTTCCCCAGGCGGCTTAAGGCCTCAATTCGCTGTCCGAGGATGGCGCGTTTAACTTCGCTCGAATTCCTATGATCTCTGAAGAGCCGCGGCGTATTTGATTCCAGCCCCACAATTTTCTTCTTTAGTATGGCGGGCCGGAGATGACGCACAATTGTTTCGATTTCCGGCAGTTCGGGCATAGTGAAAGTAATTTCTAAATCCGAATTTCTAATTTCTAAACAAACTCCAAATCCAAAACTCAAATGCTCCAAACGTTTGGGATTTAGAATTTAAAACATTGGATATTGTTTCGGATTTCGATATTCGAATTTCGGATTTAATCCCCCATCGGGATTTCCACCTGCGGCACCAGTTGCGGATCGGTCGGGAGAGTAAAATAGAACGTGCTGCCACGATTCACTTCTGATTCGGCCCATATCCGGCCGCCATGCGCCTGAATAATGTTTTTTGCAATATATAACCCGAGGCCGGTTCCTTCGGTCTGGAATTTGACGGCGTTCTCGGCCCGGAAAAATTTGCTGAAAAGCTTTGGAATTTCTTCCGCCGGGATGCCGATGCCAGTGTCCTTCGCGCTGACTTGTAAAAAGGGTTTGTCGTGGGGTTGTTCGATCCCGATGATGACTTCTCCGTTTTTCACATTGTATCTGATCGCATTTTCAAGGATATTTGTCACGGCGAGAGAAAGTTTTTGCGGATCAATCGCAACCATCGGCAGCGGCCCCGGGGGTTGTTTGAAATAGATGCGCATGCCGGCCCGGCGAGCCTGTGGCAAGGCTTGATTCAGAATCTGATTCAAAAAAGCGGTTAGGTCGGCCCGCTCAAAGTGGTAGCCGAATCGGCCTTCTTCGATCCTGGCGCTGCTTAACAAATCTTCGACTATCTTCGCCAGCAGCCGAGCCGCTTCAACGGCATTCCTCACTATTTCCTGATTGGGATCGCTCAAGGTTGTGTCTTCGCTCAAGGTCTCAAGCGCCCACTGGATATTGGTGATCGGGGTTTTCAATTGATGAGAGGCCACAGTCACAAAATCGCTTTTCGTCTTTACCAACCCTATCTCCCGGGTGCGGTCGCGGATGATTTTTAAGAATCGGGCCGGCTGCCCCGGGTCCATCTCGATACGGGAAGTCGTCACGCGCAGGTCAAGGTTCGGCTCGGTGAAAGAAATGTCCACGACCTGCGGCCATACGCCGCTCGGCGAACGCGGGACCATCACCGGCGCCAGCGAGGGGAAAAGAACCTGCACGAGCACCCGCAGCTCCGACCTTTCCGCTTCCTGCGGCTGAAGGGATTTTCCGAGAATTGAACTTGCTTTTATTTTGAAAAGATCCTCGGCGGCGGGATTAAAAAAAAGAATCCGGAAATTCTGGTCATAAAGGATCAAGGGGTCGCTCAAACCGTTGAGAATGGATTCGAATTCCAGCTGCCCCTGCTGGCTGAACTGACCTTCGCCGCCCGCGTTGTTCGCAGGGAAAGAAGCACGATCAGAAGTTTTTTTCCAAAAGTTCATTGTTGAAGCCGGCTGAAATAATCTCCCGGAATTATAGCACATATCCAGGGCGCGCCCGGTACGGCTTAAGAAAAAATGTTTCCTTGGGAGTGTCGCGGAGCTGATCCCGCAATCGTTCCATCCTCAAGCCGTTTGAGCAGAGTTTCGAACCCGAGTTCCCGAAAATAGGCCGCCAGCTCGCTCACAGTGTCTCTGCGCCGCAGCTCGGCGAGATTCGAAATGCCCGTCTCCAATTGATCCCCGGGCGTCACCATTTTTTTTGAAAGCTCGGCTTCGTGTTTATTCACTCCGAGTTTTTGAGCGATCTTCTTGGGTATTTTTTCGAGATTCTCATACAGGGATTCGAGCGTGCCGAAACGCTGCAGCAGTTCGCTCGCGGTCTTGGGGCCGATACCCGGCACGCCTTTGAGATTATCGGACTGATCCCCGACCAGCGCTTTATAATCGGTCAATTGCTCCGGTTTCAGGCCGTAGCGTTTATGAACGCTGTCCTCATCATAAAGAGTTGTTTCGCTGATACCTCTCTGAAATACGCGCACTATCACTTTTTTGGCGCGCACCAGCTGCAGCGCGTCAAGATCGCCGGTCAAAATGACAATAATAAGATCCTCTTCGTCCCTGAATTTTTTGGCCAAGCTGGCGACCAAGTCGTCGGCTTCAAAACCGGGCTGCTCAAATGTGCAAATCCCGAATTTCTGAAACAGCGTGTGGGCCTCGATAATCTGGGCCACGAGATCAGCGTGCGTCGGCGGACGCTGGGCTTTGTAGGCCGGATAGATTTTTTCGCGGAATGTCGGCTCCGGCCGGTCAAACAAAGCCGCTATATATTCAGGTTTTTCTTCCCGAAAAACTTTAAGAAGAATATTGGCCAGACCGTAGACGGCTTGAATGGGTCGCCCGTCGGTTGCGGTCAGCGGGGGCATGGCGTGAAAACAGCGGTGGATTATAGAGTTGGCGTCGATTAAAAAAAGGGTTTCCATAGAATGAAATCAAACTGCAAAAATCAAATATCAAAATGAAAAACTAAAATTAAAAATTCCTTTACATTTTGATCTTTCACTTTGATTTTTGAATTTTGATATTTGATTTTATGAGGCGTTCATTTTCCTTGCTACCATGTTCGAACTCAAGCCAGATGGTAGTTGGGGGCAGAACTTTTTTCAATTTGTTTGCCCATTCGATCAAAACTATATTGTGCGGATTTCGAATAATCTCTTTGAATCCGAATTGTAGCATCTCGCGCTGATTTTTTATCCTGTAAAGGTCGAAGTGAAACACTGTTTTTAATTGCTTGTCCCGAAAAGATAATTTCCTCATCAGAATAAATGTCGGGCTCAACGCCTTTCGACGAAGTCCGAGGCCCCCGAAAAAACCCTGAATAAAAGTTGTCTTGCCGCTGCCCAATGGGCCGTCAAGCCCCACAACGACAGCGCGCCGAGCCGTGCCCCGGGTGAGGATATCCCGGACCAGCTCTCGAGCCAACCGCTTAGTCGCGGCCGAAGAAAAGCTTTGATAAGTAATCATTGCGCTTCAAAAGAAAGGTGACGCACAGAGAAAAAAGAAAGGCGGAAATAACAGCTACGGTTATTAATTCAAAATATCCCAAGGAACTGTTCAGTGGCTGATCAAGGGGATACTTAGTATGTATCAAAAAATTTTGGGTGTCGCCAATTTTGTTCGGCTGTCCCGGAGTCGGTTCGCCAAAAATAAAATTCTGATTTCCCTTGGCGGCTTCCGCGAAATTGATCCTGGCGAAACTCTTGTTCTCGGGCGCGGTGCCGGAAAACTTTGATTCATCAACGAGTTTCCCCCCAGGATCGTAGAGAAAAACCGCTTCGTCCTGATTGTTGAACGCGAGTTTGGTTTCGGGGCGTTTCAATACAAGATAGGCATTCGCTCGGATTTCGGAATAGGGGAACGTAAAATGTTTGCCGCTTTTGGTTTTAAGCACCCAGCCCTGAAGCGACACGCTCTCGGCGCCGCTGTTAAAAAGTTCTATCCACTCGGATTTCGTATCACTCCCTGCTGGATTCGGCAGCCACTCGCTGATAAAAACCATGAAAATTGAAAACTAGACAAGCTCTCCGGGGCGCCTGATGCCCAGATGCTCATAGGCAGCCGGAAGCACCATCCGGCCGCTTGAAGTCCGCTTCAGGAATCCGAGCGTCATGAGATAGGGTTCGTAGATATCTTCGATCACTCCCCGGTCTTCGTTGAGGGCCGCCGCCAGCGTCCCCAGGCCAACCGGGCCGCCGCTGAATTTGTGGATAATGGCTTCAAGCAGGTGCCTATCTTGCGGCTCAAGCCCCCGGTGATCCACATCCAAAAATTCCAGGGTCTTCATCGCGGTTTTCTCATCGATGGCGGCCCCGGTGTGCACTTCGGCATAATCCCGGGCGCGTTTCAGAAGCCGATTGGCAACCCGGGGCGTGGCTCGGGAAGCCCGAGCCAGAATCTCGATGGCTTCGGGCGCGGTCTGAACATGCAAAATGTCCGCCGAACGCTTCAAAATCGCCCTAATGTCTTCTTGCTGATAGTAATCAAGGCGCAAAATCGCGCCGAATCTCGAGCGGAGCGGGTGGGACAACAGATTCTCGCGCGTGGTCGCCGCGATCAAGGTAAAGGGGGGCAGGTCAATGCTCAAGGTTCTGGCAGCCGGGCCTTTGCCAACCACCAAATGCAGTTTCCGGCTTTCCATGGCCGGATACAGAACTTCTTCGATCAGCCGATTGATGCGATGCGCCTCGTCGATAAAAAGTATTTCGCCGGGCTCGAGATTACTCAACACGGCGGCCATGTCGCCCAATTTTTCGAGCGCCGGCCCGGATGTGGTTCTCACCGCCGCGCCCAATTCTTTGGCAACCAGATAGGCGAGCGTTGTCTTGCCGAGGCCGGCCTGGCCGCAGAAGAGCAGATGATCCATCGCTTCTTTGCGCTTCCGGGCGGCCTCGATGATGATGCGCAGATTCTTTTTTATTTTTTCCTGGCCGAAGTAATCCTGCCAGCGCGTCGGCCGGAGCGCCTGATCGATGGTTATATCCTCGCCCGCCGGAGAAAGATTGCTATTCGTTCTCATAATAGTAGTGATTAGAATATAGGATGCCGGCCAGCAGGATTAGCTCGTATCGTTGTTCAGAATGTATATACAAACGCAAATCTCTAATCTCGAAACCCTAATCTCTAAACAATCTCAAATGTCAAAATGCAAAAACGGATTTGAGATTTGGGTTTTGAAATTGTTTAGAAATTATCCCTCGACCCGGCTCGGGACACTGAGCTTGTCGAAGCGAAGATTAGGGTTTAGAGATTCTTTACTCTGCGAACGATGTTAATATCCGCTATTGACCCCCACACCTAATGGGGATCACTATTTCTTCGAAATCGGCGATTGAGTGCCATTAATGTCATTCATGTTCAAAATCTCATGTGGTTCTATGCGCAGGAAAGCCACCGAGTTTCCTCTAATCCCCATTAGGTGTGGGGGT
>OBEQ012387263.1_pt1 | contig 15595 bp, 18 predicted proteins | sample 1670901 | NCBI WGS metagenome assembly OBEQ01 (sample SAMEA104232315, study PRJEB22302) | groundwater metagenome | biome: forest; feature: aquifer; material: groundwater | place: USA | collected 2011-08-07 | depth 5.4 m | reverse complement strand
GATTATCCGTCAGTTTATATATAGTTGATATCATAAAACTTTCCATTTCCGAAATTGAATGAAATATCTTTATCTTTTCTTTGATAAGCTGGATTCCTGGGTCGACGAAATAGAATATCATGGAGGTAATTTTATTGACCCACCAAAAGCATCTTTTGAACAAGGTGATAATACGGATAAGTGGTGCGACAAAATAACTGCACGTCAAGCATTCAGATACGCTAAGTACATGCGAAAGAAATGGAACGAGACAAGAGCTATCACTGAAAATGCGGATATTAGTATTCGTACATACAAGTTAAAAAAAGATAGAGAAACCCTGCGAAGATTCTGTGATGGAATTATTAAAGTTTCCGATTACCACGAGGATTTATACAGGAGAATGTACCAGCGTAAATTAACTAAGTCTTAATTACGATTCTGGTTTTATGAATAAGAATGAAGTACTTGTATGACCAACAACACTATATCGACCGCTACGATCTTCATACAATAGAGGAGTGTTTGCTTTGGGAGAAAAGTATTATCAAAGGAGATTTACCCAAATATAACGATAAGAAAATCCCCAAAGAACAGCAGCCAGCCCTAAAGAAATTTCTCGTAGAGTTCCCTCTTTATTTTATTATGGGCGACAATTACGCAAAGAAAGCTGAACGAATACGAGAATGGACAGAAAGAGATAAACAAGAACAAGAAAAATACGATAATGCTTCGGAACCCTCGAATATCTCCTGTTCCTCTTGTGGAGATGAGATTCGATCTACTTCAAAAGAACTGTACGATTTTAGAAATGAACCTTTGAGAGTTCTCTTTTTCTTTGAATGCCCAAATTGTAAAAAACGCCGGGGAGTTTTCGACACAGGAGAAGAGTTTAAATCTTACGAACAGCTTTGTCCGAAGTGCCAGTATTCTGTCAAAATCTCAGTCTCAAAAAAGGAAGGAAAGACTGTATGGACTACAAAATGCACTCATTGCGACTATAAAAATATTGAGGTTGATGACTTCGATGAGTGGAAGAAGCAAAGAGATAAAGAAAGAAAAGAAGATGAGGAGTTGCTTAAAAAGTATCGTGGAAAATATTGTTTATCCGATAAGGAAGGACAAGACTACGTTGAGTATAAGCTCAGACTCAATAATATAACAGAACTCATGAAGGAAAGTGACAGAAAAAACGCAGATCCTACCTATCAGAAAGCCAAACAACTAAAAACATTAACCGTTCTTGAGCTTGAGAAACTTCTTGTAAAAATCTTAGAAAAAGATAAATATATAAAACTCACCCTTGATAAGCCCGAAATGAACCAATACGTTATCGTTCCATTCACAGTACAAGATGCTGACACTTCCCGGAAAGAATACGACAGCACTCACACGCTTCAAAAAGTTATTAAGAACGCATTAGAAGAGACGAATTGGAGACTTATGTCAGAAGGTACTTCGTACCGTCTAGGATACGTCTATGGAAGGCTTAAGGGTTATGAAAGGGAAGATGATTTGGCCGAAGTAATTAAACGTAAATGATATGAAAACCGACGTATATTCACTATATTGTCCATTGAGAAATTACTTGCGAAAGCAAAAACTGAATGAGTCGTTGTTGGCGATACATGCGCACGTTCAATTTCAACAATTTCATAAATCACTGCCGTTATATATTACTGGTGAACCGTTTGGATATAGGAAAATTTCTAAGTTTAGTGACCTTCTCGATTTTCATCTATTTCCCTGGGAATTAACACTATTGTGCAAAGAGGTGTTGTTAAATTCTGAAAGATATGGATCCACCCATTCCCTACTCGAATGGCATTATTTATCTGGTGCGGTTAACAAGCTAAAGGAGTTTGAAAATGAACTTACTAAGTTGTATTCCACAAAGGAGAATGTTCTACTTGAGCTTTTTAGAATCTCCCACCGTCAATTTCGTTGGCAGAGAGCGCCATCGATGAATGTACCAGCGAGATACTGGAAAATATTTAACTATCAAAAGTTACATGAAGTTGTCGAAAAAGCGATCGGTTTGACCATGGAAGAAATAATAAAGATTGGAATGAGCCTATTGGGAGTCTATCAAGAAAAAATTGCCTTATTTTATCCACCAAGAAATGAATTGCCGGGAATCACCCAAGAAAAAATTGATAAGTTTTTGGGACATTTTTGTATAAATTATGATGAATTGAAGAAACGATTGACTGACGAACAACAATACAACGAAAAGTTTGCATATACCTATTCATCACTTATAGCCTATCCTTTAATCCAAAAAGAATGGGACGGAAGAGATGCAATCTTGTGTCCAATTCCACGATATCTTTTTGAACGAATAACTGATGGCATTTACTACGAAATTTGTCGTATTCAGGGATTTGACCATCCGTTCGGTGATGCTTTTCAGGAATATATTGGAGACGTACTTAAGTTTTTATATACCAAGGGAAATATATATCCTGAGGCGCAGTATGGAAAAGATAATAGAACCGTTGATTGGATTATTGAGGACGATACTGCGACGCTTTTCATTGAATGTAAAACAAAACGATTAACAACAGGTGCCAAGGCTGGCTTATTTGATATTACCGAGTTGGAATCAGAGCTTGGAAAAATTGCTGATGCGATAGTCCAGGTCTATAAAACCATGGAAGATTTCAAAAAAGGTTTATATTCAGAAATTAAATATCGTTCGGATAAAGCACTTTATCCAATGGTCGTCACGCTAGAAGAATGGTTTATATACGGAGACCCTATCGTTAATAAGCTTAATGAATTTGTAGTCGACAAACTGAAGAAGCTAGGGCTTTCAGCAAACTTAATCACCACTAATCCATATTGCGTTATTTCAACAGAAGCATTCGAGGTTTTTACATTTATAGCAAACAAGTATGGGATTAAAGAAGTTCTTGGAGAGAAGGTAACTGATAATGAGAAGAAATATTGGGAAATAGAGAATTATTTACGTCATAAGTACCCAGAAGAAATAAAACAAGCGGGTTGTCCATTTGTTCCGGAACTAGACAAAAGAATTGAGGTAATGTTGAATTCTAAATAATTTTAATTGGTATGAATATTACAGTTGAAACCAATGATATCCTTCAAAAAATAAAAACAACAAATCCTAGAATAGTGGGAATTGATGGGGATGACGGCATTGGGAAAACGTCGTTGGCAAAAGACATCGAAAAGTTTGGATACAAGAGAATAAGTTTAGACGATTTCTTAAGAAAGAAATCTGGTGGATATTTTAAATTTGTTGACTTTGAGACGTTGGAAAGAACGATTAAGCAATCCTCTAATGAACAAATTGTAATTGAAGGTGTGTTAATGCGAAAAATTCTTGAAAAATTACCTTTGACCGTAAGTTATTTTGTCTATATGGCGGATAGTGTGTGGGCTTATGATTGGCTCGAAGAATATCAAGGAAAATATTACAATTTACCACTGAATGAAATAATTAAAAATGTTGAAGGGGAGGTTAGTCGTCTAAACAAGGTTTTAAATCCCGATTCGAAGCCGTATAGAATGGATGGATTCAGAAGGGAGATTTATGAATATTCGTATGAATACAAGCCCTGGGAAAGCGCAGACATAATTCTTCGTAAAGATTGAATACATCAAACCCTATCAATTGAGAATTTGAGACATACCCTTTTATACTGTCTCATTTGTCTCATTTAGCCTCAGTATGATACAATCACAAATGTGAGTTATAAGGCTCAAATAGTTCCAGACCCGCACGGTTCACTAACTATTGGTATTTATTAAATGAATCCAGAAAGTGTCAACAGGAGATCCCATTTAAAAGAGGCTTCGCAGAGACTGGTAAACCCTGTTAAATTTGTTGTGGAAAAAGCAACACTCAGACTTAAAGATGGAGTTTTTGATAGTTTAGGGAGAAAACGAGTGGCGCTGTTTAGTGAAAAGACAAAGAGAATATATCTTGTATCAAGAACTGCAAGTAAATCATCAGACCGTGATTGCGGATTGTTTGTTCATGGGATACAACTTGATGATATAAGAATGCCGGAAAATCCTTTACTTTCAATACAATTACCTTCAGACCCTAGTCTTGTAACCCAATCATCACTCTATCACCTAAGAGGAAGACTGCCAAAGGAAATGCTAGAATTAGCAAAAGACATAGGAATTGCCAAAATAGTCCCTATCAGCTTAAAGATGTAAAGCTGCGATTGCTAAATAAATGAGTTTTCGTATACAAGTCTAAAAAATTCTTTTTTGAGATCAACAAATTTAGCCCTTTTAAAATATCTTTCCCAATCTTTTTGCTGAGTTTTGTGGCACATGAGAGCTTTTATTTTTTTTGAATAAGTATCTTTTATATCTATAATTGTTGTAATGTCTTCGTCCGGTGTTCCAATCATTTCCCCAAACACTTTATATTCAAGCCCTGACTTTTTATATCTTTTCAGATAGCTTTGAGGGATAGCAGTGTAATACAGAGCAACACGCTTTTTTGATAATTTTGAAAATTTCATAAACGCTTTAGTTGCGGCCCCAGACATTGTTTTGTGATCCGGATGGTTAGAGCCGCCCATTCTATCAAATGTAATTACAATGTCAGGTTTTTCTTTTTTTAGAATTGTTAATATTTTATTTTTTAATTTACTTTTTGGAGCATTAATCAATGTCCCATCCCTAAATCCTAAAAAGAAAATTTGGTCTATACCTAAAATTTTTGCGGCATTTTTTAGTTCTTTTTCCCGAGTAATCCCTAAATCCTCTTTTTTGCAGATTCCATTTGTTTCGCCTCCTTCTCCTTTTGTTGCTGTTATTAGCTTTATTGTTGAACCGTTTTTTTTAAGAAAAGCGATAGTTCCTCCGCTTGAAAAACTTTCATCATCAGGATGCGCAAATACAAAAATAATCTTCATATAATTTGTGCTATTATAGCACTTATGATTCTTTACAATTCATTGACAGCTAAAATGCAAAAGTTTATACCTATACGGAAGAATCGTGTATCCATGTACGTGTGCGGTATTACGCCTTATGACGTTACTCACTTAGGACACGCCTTTACCTATATTTGGTTTGATGTATTGGTTCGGTATCTTAAATTTAAAGGCTATAAAGTTACGTATACCCAAAACGTAACTGATATTAATGACAGAGACAATGATATTCTGAAGAAAGCTATGGAACAAAATGTTTCCTGGCAAAAATTAGGGGACTTTTGGACAAAGCAATTTCTTGGTGACATGAACGCATTAAACTGGACAATGCCCAACAATTATCTCAAAGCCTCGGAAAACATACATCATATGATCAATCTTATCCAAAAACTTATTAATAATGGATACGCATATTCAAAAAATGGAAGCGTATATTTTGATATTAAACAAAAAAAAGATTATGGGAAACTTTCGGGTTTAGGTAAGACCGAAATGCAAAAGATTGCAAGAGAATTTGAAGAGGATGTAGATAATCCTGACAAGAAAAACCCGCTTGACTTTACATTATGGCGGGAATCTTCAACAAATCAGCCGGCCCATATTCCCGGATTTGAAAGTCCTTTTGGTTTAGGTCGTCCGGGTTGGCATATCGAATGCTCAAGCATGTCAACTTCAACATTGGGAGATCAAATAGATATTCATGGAGGGGGAATTGACCTTATTTATCCCCATCACGAAGCAGAAATTGCGCAGAGTGAAGGAGCGACTTTAAAAATTCCCTTTTCCAGGTTTTGGATGCATGTTGCGCTAGTTTCCTACAAAGGAAAAAAAATGGCAAAATCTTTAGGAAATTTGGTAATGATTTCGGATTTGCTTAAGAAATTTTCTGTTGATGCAATCCGCTTCGTACTTTTATCCCATCACTATAGAGAATCTTGGGGATTTGATGAGAAGGAGCTTTATGAAGCAGAAGCTTTGCTTGCAGGGTTTAAAAATTCTGAAGATTCCTCAGAACTTCCTAAATTTATTAGCTTCATGGATAATGATTTACAAGCAAATTTAGTATTGAAAAACCTCAAAAGTAAGAAGGTTATGAACATTTTGGGCTTCACCTAGCGCTCGTACACACCAGGTATGTACAGAATAGACACCTAAGGATTTACGCAATGAAGTAGCCTTTGGAAAAGAGCATGAAGAAAATAAATAGAAGAATTATTGAAATCACACAGTAAATAATTATAAAAGTTTTGCTTTTTATCAATGCAAGGGCGATGAAAAGAGGAAAAATTGTCAGAATATATCTTGGAAGCCCTGTAAATGTTCCTGAAGATGCGGGGATAATAAAACATAAAACTCCAAAGATTAAATAAGAAATCCTGATTTTCTTTTTCCAAGCAATATAGAAAAGACTTAGTGCAAAAATGAAAAAAGAAAGTTCAAAAAAAGCAACCCACCACTCATAAATATTTGGTTTTAGGGAAAGTAAGATTTTTATATATCTAAACATTGTTTGAGGAAATAAAATTATTGAATCAACTGTTCTGTTATTGGCAAAATTTCCCTGTGCCTTGAAAAAATAAAACGGATTCCCCCAATTGTGAAAATTATAAAAAGCATACGAGATTATACCTAAAGGTGTAAGAAATATTGATAATAATTTTTTTAGTGATTTATTTTTTTCGTGTTTGAAATATTCGTAAAGGAGAGCTGGGAAAAATAAAATTCCAACCAACCTTGTTGCGCTCAAAAATGCACCTATTATTCCCGCCCAAAACCATCTTTTCTTTCTTGCAAAATAAAATGCGAGTAGAGACAAAAACAGAAACAAACCCTCAGAGTAAATTGCTGCATAGAAAAAAGATGTTGGAAAAATCAGAAGAAAAATAATACTCCAAATCGCAACATTTTCTTTACAATCAAGTCTCACAAGTTTATAAAAAGTAATAAGCGATGCCAGAAAAAACAAACTTACGAGAAAAATTGCGAGAAAGTATTGAATTAAATCAAAAGGAAGAACATTGAAAGGCAGAGTTGTGACATAGATTGACAGAGGAAAAAGCGGAAAAAATTCGGCATTTACAGTGTATCCTTTTGCGGCAATTAACAAATAATAGACAGCGTCAAAATTTCCGAATGGATATAATAAAAAATTTGATAATACACTTCCCTTTTCAAGAAAATAAGTGAGAAGAGTATATCCGTATTCTGTTCTAGGCTTTAGAGAAACTTCTGATACAATAAGAGGAAGAAGCAAAAAAATCCTCCAGACCAAAAATAACAATACAATTCTTTTTATCACCAATGCTTAGTTTACCACAATGATATAATTATCTTCATGAAAAAAATATTATTATTGCTCACGTGCTTTATGCTTATTGCTCTTTTTCTTTCTCAAATTTATTTCATTTCCCAAGATTCAGATAAAAAACTTGTAAAATCAGCAATTACCACTCAGACCCTTACTCCTACTCCCATTGTTCTTAAAAAAGCATCGTATGCAATTGCTATTTTTGGAGACTCCATGGTAGACACCATGGGAGAAAATCTAGAGTATTTACAAGAAGTTCTAGTTAAAAAATATCCCCATACGAAATTTAATTTATATAATTATGGGATTGGCGGACAAAATGTAGAGCAAGGTCTTGCTCGTTTTGAAAGCTCATTTGTCAATCGCGAAAGGCAATATCCTCCAATTCCAGCCCTTCTTCCTGATGTTTTAATTATTGGATCTTTTGCTTATAATCCTTTTTCCAATCACGATAGGAATAGGCATTATGCGCTTCTTAGAGATCTAATTACAAAAGCAAAGGCCGTATCTTCCAATGTTTATCTTTTGGCTGAAATTGCTCCTCTAAAAATAGGTTTTGGAAAGGGAAAAAATGGGATAAATATGGAAGGGAATGTTGTTTTTGAGCAAGCAAGGAACATCATAGAACAACTGGATGACGTAATTAACTTATCAAATGCTCTAAACATTCCCCTAATCAATGTCTATTACGAATCCAGAGATGATGGATCGTTTGGAAATCCATATTTTGTGAATTCCGACGACGGAATTCACCCATCTGTCGCAGGTCACTATTTTACTGCAGAATCAATTGCCGAAAAAATTAGACTCGATTAAAATTTTTATGTTAAAAATTGTGTTTTTTATTTTGGTTATATTATATTTTCCGCTTAGTGCCGGAAATGCCCGAGCAAGTGAAGACCCGTTCACAATTGCAAACAATAAATTCGGTGTTCAAATACTTTTTACAACAGAATTGTCAGATGCCGGCAGACTTGTTAATTCTGGCGGAGGAGACTGGGGCTATGTGACAATTCCTATCCAAGCCAGTGATAAAGACATTGAAAAATGGCAAAAATTTATGAATGAAGCGAAGGAAAGGCATATCATCCCAATAATTCGTCTGGCAACTGAAAATTATTATTTCGATACTAGGGTATGGCGAAAACCTGCGTATGACGATCTATTGGATTTTGCAAACTTCTTAAATTCTTTGAATTGGCCGGTAAAAAAAAGATACATTGTTATATTCAACGAGGTAAATAGGGGGGATGAGTGGGAGGGAATTCCAAATCCAAGCGAATACGCGAGAATACTAAGTTATGCAGTTGATGTATTTAGGGAGCGAAGTGTTGATTTTTTCATAATTTCTGCCGGGTTAGATAATGCAGCGGCAAATGTGATAGATAGTTCAATAAATGAATATGATTTTATGATCAAGATGACCTATGAAGCACCAAATATATTCAATAAAATTGATGGCTTGGGCAGCCATTCCTATCCTAATCCCGGTTTTTCCAAGCCGCCTAAATTAGTGACAACACAGAATATTACTAGCTTTAGATTTGAAAGAAATTTAGCATTGCAGCTATCCGGCAGAAAACTCCCGATTTTTATCACCGAAACCGGCTGGTCGAGGGATAAATTGCCCGAAAACCAAATTGCTTCTTACTTTAGTTATGCTTTTGAGTCTGTGTGGAACGATGAGGGCGTAATAGCGGTTACCCCCTTTCTTCTTCATGCCGGGACTGCTCCTTTTTCCCAGTTTAGTCTCATGAATGACGGAGACTACAATGAAATATCGAAAAGTTTGCAAAAGATACAGAAAATAAAAGGCAATCCAAGCGTCAACCCGAATTTTTCCAAGCGTGCATCTAAAAGTCCGGAAATTAGAGACAAAATTTTTCCCCAAAAAATTCAATACGATAACTCATCTTTGGAAAAAACAAAAGTGATTACAGCCTTTCTAAAATGGCTTTTTAAGCTTTCGGAGTAGGAGTCGGAGATTGATTCGTTGTGGTATAATACAGTATACTCAAAAATGTTAATATGAATGTAAATGAAGCGCAAGTTGAGTTCTTGAATAGCCTTACGCACGGAACAATAAGGGTAGAAAAGTCAATAACATTAATAAAAAATTTTCTTGAAGAAAAACCAACTGATGAGTACAGCCTTGTAATCGGAACTGATTCTCATGAGAAAACAAATGACGGGGATTCAAAAACCATAAGTTTGGTTACAGCAGTTCTTGTGCATAGAAAGGGTTTTGGAGGCAAATATTTTTGGGCAAGAAAAGAACTTTCCAATATTCACAATCTGCGAGAAAAGATTTATGCTGAAACATTGGAATCCTTAAATTTTGCTTTATTTTTCGTTCCTCAGCTTAGAAAAGTTTTAAATGGAAACTCTCCTTTATATAATTTAGAGATCCACATTGATGTCGGAGAACATGGAGATACCAGGGACATGATAAAAGAGGTCGTAGGAATGGTTGCGGGAAACGGTTTTGTTGCAAAAACAAAACCTCAGGCATATGGAGCCACTTATGTCGCAGATAAGCACACGTAGAAATGTTAAAGCGCAAAACGAAGAACTCAAAACTGGAATGGAACGAAGCGAAAGAAATAAAAAAAGATATTGTGCAAATTTTGAAAGTTTTGGAGTTTCCCCACATTGACTCTTCAAGAATTTTTTGCTTTAGGAGTTATGGCTCAAAATCAAGATCCTACGCCAGGATTTGGGCAATGCCGAAAATATTTCAAAGAGCTTTAAAAATCAGTCCCGCATATGTTATAGAAGTTTTGGGCCGTTATTTCGACAAGCTGGACGAAGACTCAAAGAAAAAAGTTCTGATTCACGAGCTTTTGCATATTCCCAAAAATTTCTCAGGAGCTCTTCTTTCCCACAGGAGCAGGTACAGACACTTACAATCACAAGTAAATGATTTATTTAAAGAATACAAGCTAAAATTGTCATCCTGAACGTAGTGAAGGATCTAATTTTTGACTAGAGATTCTTCGTTTCACTCAGAATGACATTAATAGAATATGATTATCATCATCCACGGCGACGACATGTCCGAATCAAGAAGATATTTTCAAGATTTAATATCTAAGCAAAAAAATGTAGTTTCTTTTGAGGGTGGAAAGATTACGATAACCGATCTCGTTTCGAACATTGAAGGTTCCGGACTTTTTGGAAACACAAACACTATTTTCATTGAAGACCTTTTGGTAAAACTAAAAAAAACAGAAAAAACTTCCAAAGAAATATTGAATTTCATTGCAGAAAATACCAAGAACTCTAGTTTTGTACTTTGGGAATCGAAAGAAATTTTAAAAAGAGATTTATCTTTGTTTAAAGATGCAATTATTAAAACCTTTAAATTGCCCAAAAATATATTTTTATTTTTGGATGGCTTAAAATTAAATAATTCTACAAATCTTCTTAAGTTATTCCATCAAGCTCTAGATAGCGGAATCAAAGAAGATCTTATTTTATTTATGTTAGAGCGACAAATTCGTATACTTTTGGCCCTATCGGATCGTAGCGACAAAGAGTCAATTGATGAAGTGATCCGTCTTGCTCCTTGGCAGATAGAAAAGCTGGAAAGACAAGCCAGATTGTTTAGTGTTTTAGAGTTAAAAAAAATCTATAAAAAACTTTACGAAATAGAACTTGCTCAAAAAACCGGATCTTCGTCATTATCTTTGATACAAAACATTGACTTTTTACTTTTGGATATGTAACATAAAAAAATGAATATAAACCCCTCAATATTCAAAGGTTATGACATACGCGCAATATATCCAACAGACATAAACGAAGAAAACATAGTACCCATTGTCAAGGCAATCTACACTTTTTTGATAAGAGACTACAAGAGCGATAAGCCTTTTTCAATCGTTGTTGGAACAGATATGCGCACATCCTCACCGGTATTAACTAAAGCAGCAATAAAAATCTTGCTAGATCTAGGTGCAAATATAGTAGACATTGGAGTTGTTTCTACTCCAACATTTTATTTTTCGATTTATCATTATAATTATGACGCCGGAATTCAAATTACCGCATCCCACAATCCTAAAGAATGGAACGGGATTAAAATTGCAAAAAACAGCCCAAAAGGACTTATTAAGATAGGCAAACCGACGGGGCTTGAGGAAATAAAAGAAATGGCGCAAAGAGGTGACAGTATCAAACCTCAAAGAGTAGGACAAATAACTAAAAAGTCGGGGATATTGGAAGCTGAGGTCAAAAACGCGCTAAGGATAGTCAAAAATCCCAATATTAGAAAATTCAAAATAGTTGCGGACGCGGCAAACGCAATGGGCTCACAATATATATCAGCTTTATTTAAAGAAGTTCCTGTTGATTTAGTGAAAATGAATTTTGATTTAGACGGAACTTTTCCAGCACATCAGCCAGACCCATTGCAATCCGAAACTTTAGTTGATTTGCAAAAAAGAGTAATCAAAGAAAAGGCGGACCTTGGTCTTGCGCCTGACGGAGATGGGGACAGACTATTTTTCATAGACGAAAAAGGGGGTGTTGTTCCCCCGACCATTATTACCTCTATTGTGGCAAAAGATTTTCTGAAAAGATACAAAGGAGAAAAAATTCTGATTGACATTCGCTACATTCTGACTCCTCAAAGAATTGTTAAAGAAAGTGGAGGCATAACGCAAATTACCAAAGTAGGACATGCGTATATAACGCAAGCAATGAATTCAACTGGCGGAATTTTCGCAGGAGAATCCTCAGGACACTATTTTTTTAGAGAAACGGGAAATGCAGAATCTCAGCTTCCAATTATTCTCACCGTTCTTAAAGTTTTAACAGAAGAAAATAAGCCTTTCTCACAAGTCGTTGAAGATTACCGAAGGAGTTTTGAATCAGGAGAATTTAATTTTAAAGTGACAAATCCGGCTGAGATAATTGAAGCATTAAAGCAAAAATATTCGGATGGACTTTTGGATCCAATGGATGGAATCGCAATTAATTATCCTTTATGGCGCTTTTCTGTCAGAACTTCAAATACAGAGCCTCTTTTAAGACTCAACGTTGAAGCAGATAATAAAGATACAATGGAGGAGAAAAGAGACGAAATTCTAAATCAAATTAAATCCCTCGCAAAATAAGAGCCTTGATAATTTCTTAGAATACCGCATAATAGTTGTATGGCGCAGAATTCTCGTTTTATTGTAAGTTTGGATCGATTAGGTGATGACTTAATTGGTAAAAAGGCGCATCTTTTATCTGAATTAAATGATCTAAGAATTCCGATGCCGGATGGTTTTGTTATAAATCACTCTTTCTTTAAAGAATTTTTGGACAAAACCTGCATCTTGGAGGATTTGAAAAAAGTTCAAAGCATGCAGCACCCTGCAATAGAAGACTCTTTTGCAAAAATGCTTGAGCCGGTAAGAGAAAAAATAATGCGAACTCATATTCCAGAGGGTCTAACTCGAGAACTTCACAAATATTATAGAAAACTCTCAGGTGAATTTAACCATGTTTCGTTGAAAGTTTATTCTTCCACGCAAAATAATAAATCTATAATTTTTGAAGATGTGAAAGGAGATACGAACTTAATTTTAAAAATAAAAACACTCTTGGCTCACTACTTAGATCAACCTTTTTCAGTTATAGTTGCGAAAGCTGGCAAGTCTAAAAACAAAAAATCGATAGTGACCAATGATTCTACAATTAGCGATCAAGATCTCCTAAGGTTGGCCAAGAAAATACAAAGACACTTTTATTTTCCGAAGGTTATAGAGTACTTTATTGAAAAAGGCAAAATCTTCGTAACTGACGTAAAGCCTTTTACAGCCATAGCTAGAGAATTTGCAAAAAAAGAACAATTACCAAACAATTTTAGAAAAGCAATAATTAAGGGAATTTCCATAAATCCAGGAATCGTCACCGGTCCAGTAAAACTGATTATCAATCATAATTTTACAGCCGTGAAAAATTCAGAAATTGCAGTGATTAAAAATTTAGATAAGTCTTTGTTCAATAAAATAAAGATGGCAAAAGGAATTGTAACGGACGCTGTCTTGCGAACTCCTATTGATAAATTACATTATAGAAAAATAGTTAAGATTCCAACAATTATTGGTGCGAAAAATGCTACAAAATTATTGCAAAATGGGAATGTAGTTACTGTAAATGGATCAACTGGAGAAATATACGCCGGCGGGTTAATGTGAATATATGGCAAAAATTAAAGAAGTAACAGCTCGGGAGATTCTCAACGCAAAAGGTCTTCCCACTATTGAAGCAACTGTTATATTAAGCGATGGAAAAGTTGGTGTTGCGTCGTGTCCGACAGGTGATGTAATCAGTAATTATGAAGCTTTGGCAATTAAAGACCCTATAACAGCCATAAATAATATAAATAAAGCAATTGCGCCAATTCTGCTAAACAAAGAAGCTTTGCATCAGCAAGAAATAGATAAAGCCATGATTGACCTTGATGGAACACAAAATAAAGCGAGGATTGGTGCAAATGCAATGCTTTCTGTGTCTATGGCTGTCGCAAAAGCTGCTGCCGAAAGTTCTGTTCTCCCCCTTTTTCTTTACTTAAGACAGTTTGTCAAAAAAGGAAACGATCTTCTCAAAATACCAACTCCAATTTTTAATCTTATTAAGGGAAGAGCTAATTCCGAAGCAGGAGATTTCTCCGAGTATCTTGTAGTTCCTGCTTCTTCAAAACCTTATATTGAATGTATTCAGATGGGCGAAAATATTTATAAATCACTGCGGCAATTCTTGCAAACAAAAAATTCTAAGGAGGTTGGTGAATACGATGAATCTTTCTCTCCAAATATATCAAATTCAGAAGCATTTTCCTTTATACAAAAAGCTGCGGAAGATGCGAAACTTAGAATTGGATTTGATGCTTTTTTGGGCATTGATAGCAGAGCTTCATTATTTTTCAAAGACGGAAAATACAAAATTATGGATTCTCCTACACCGTTAAGTTCAAAAGACATGGTTAGTTATTACGAAGAACTAAATAAGAACATTCATCTTTTGTATCTTGAAGATCCCCTAGATCAGGATGATTGGGAGGGATGGACCTTGCTTTTTGAAAAATTATCTAAGACGACTATAATTGCAGGAGGAGATCTGACAGGGACAAATCCCTATAGACTGCAAATGGCTCTTGATAAAAAAGCCATAAATGGTATTGTGATAAAACCAAGTCAGGTTGGTACAGTCATAGAATCACTGGCAATTGCCCAGGGGGCTTTTGAAACAGGAATTAAGATAATAGTTTCTCATAGAAGTAACGAAACTAATGATGATTTTTTGTCAGATTTTGCAGTAGCGGTCTCTGCTGATTATATAAAAATAGGCAGTTTATCAAGAGGAGAAAACATTGCAAAATACAACAGGCTTTTGCAAATCGAAAACCAATTGAAAATTTTGTAGTATGGCAAATTTAATTCTGGTCAGACACGGAGAATCTCTGTGGAACGAAAAAGGTCTTTGGACTGGGCTTACTGACATTGGATTAAGTTCAAAAGGAAAAGAAGAAGCAAGACTTGCCGGAGAAAAATTAAAAGGTTTTTCTATTGATATTGCTTATACTTCTCCTTTGATCCGAGCAAAACAAACTCTAGATGAGATTAAAAATGTTTTAGGTTTGTCTTCACTGCCAACTTTTGAGAATAAAGCTCTGAATGAACGAGATTATGGAATTTTTACCGGTAAAAACAAATGGGATATTCAAAAAGAAGTTGGAAACGAACAATTCCAAAAAATAAGGAGAGGATGGGATGTTCCAATTGAAAAAGGAGAAAACTTGAAAGACGTTTACAATAGGGCAGTTCCTTATTATCAATCAGAAATTTTACCAAAGCTTAAGGATGGTAAAAACGTCCTAATCGTTGCTCACGGAAATTCCCTCCGAGCTTTAGTAAAATATCTTGACAATCTTTCAGATGAGGATGTTGAAAAATTAGAAATCCCAACCGGAGGGATTTATATTTATAAAATCAATAAAAAAGGAAGGATTGCTTCAGAAACAATCAAATGATAAACGCCGTTCATTTGCTGTTAGAAAAGTTTACCGTTCCATCAGCATTGGTTGCGTCAGGAAACATTTTTGAATGTTCAGGGAGTTCGTCTGGCAGTCCAACGTCAATTCCCTGCATTTGAGCAAGCATAGTGTCTCTATAAGCTTGTTCTGTTATCCTAAGGGCTTCTTCCCTATCCATCAGACCTTGTGCCACTAAGGTTCTTACAAAAGCCGCTGCTTCGCCAAAAGCGCCTGCTTTGGGAGTGAAACCGGGTTGACCGCCAACTTCTTTACTTATCATAAGTTTTCATAAAATAATACCACAAACTCCCCTTTTAGTACAAGTGTATATTGACACCTTCCAGGTGAACAGAG
>OBEQ012986272.1_pt1 | contig 15599 bp, 18 predicted proteins | sample 1670901 | NCBI WGS metagenome assembly OBEQ01 (sample SAMEA104232315, study PRJEB22302) | groundwater metagenome | biome: forest; feature: aquifer; material: groundwater | place: USA | collected 2011-08-07 | depth 5.4 m | reverse complement strand
TTTGGAATATCTCTTGAGAAATTTTATGAAGGGTTTGAGTCTTACCGAAAAACCTGGTAAAGCGAATTTTATTTAAGGTCAATACCGCGAAACCCCATTAAATAATAGTGCGCCTTTTGCTCCCCCTGCCTAGGATTACTATAATAGCTGATGAGGTTAAATTAGGCACAATTATTCAAGCATTTCAAAACCTGAGCTATATTGGAGAGATGAGGCAGAGGTGGGAAGAAATTAAGAAGTTGCAAAATCCGTTTCTGACTAAACTAACCCTTTAAAAAAAACGGGTATTTCCCTATAATTAAAATAATCCTAGTTATGAACTCTCTATCTAAACTTTACAATAGCTTAAATAAAAAATACCCATCTAGAGAGGATTTAACTTTTAAGAAATTGGTTAACTTTCAGAATCATAAAGACCTTCCGATTCATAGATGGCTTAGGTATAGAGAAGGATACTCAGTAGAATTAGTTAAAAGGGTAATTAAAGAGTTAAATATCAAAGGCTCAGTTTTGGATCCCTTTTTGGGTAGCGGAACTACCACATATGCTTCTGCATTGTTAGGATTGAATAGTTATGGAATAGAATTAAACCCATTTCCAGCCTTTGTAGCAAAAGTAAAAACGAGAAAATATAGCAAAAAGTTTATATCAGACTTTCAATCTATCATCCCCCATTTATTAAAGAAAAATAAACCTAGTCAAAAACCTGGACTAAGAATATTGGATAAAGCATTTAATGTAAGTGTTTTAAATTCATTATTGGAAATTAGACGTAATATTGATGAGCTAAAAGGTAATAATAAAGATTTAGCTTTTTTTACATGGCTATCGCTGATTGAAGAGGTTTCTAATACTTACAAGGAAGGGAATGGAATCAAGTATCGTGGGAGATTTGGATATAAAAGACCACCAAGAAGAGGAACTGTTGGATTCGAGAAATATATGAAAATAGTCAATGAATCTTCAAGCACTGAGGGGTGGGTTGTTAAAAACGTCCATGAAATATTTAATATTCGTTTCAACGAAATATTAGTGGATTTAAATTCAATGAATTATAAATATTGGAAAGAACCAAAAATAATCTTAGGTGATGTTAGAGAAACAGAAATCTTACTATCTAGTTTGAATAATTTTAATGGAATTGATTTAACTATATTTTCACCTCCTTATGCCAATTGCTTTGATTATTATGAAATAAATAAAATTGAACTTTGGATGGGAGGATTTACAGCATCATATGAAGATTTTAAGCAACAAAGGAAGAAGGGTTTAGTATCTAACCTTAATGCTAATTTGAAAAATATTGAATATTTTAATCAAAGCTTAGATACATTATTAAATGAAATGGATAACAAAGCTCTTTGGAATACAAAAATTAAAGATATGTTAAGGGGATATTTTAGAGATATGTCAATTGCATTAGAAAAATTATACAAAGTGACTAATAAAAAAGGGCATGTTGTAATGGTGATAGGTAACTCCTCATATGGTAATGTTATTATTCCAACAGATCTATTACTAGCTGAAATCGCTGAGAAAATTGGTTTTAAAATATCTAAGATTGTTAAGGCAAGACAAACAAATACTAGTTCTCAACAAATGAAGATTTTAAAAGATAATGGCCTAGATACGTCATTACTAAGAGAGGGTTTGGTTTATCTAACTAAAACAGCATGAAATATCAAAAGGTAATAGAATTGCCAATAGAGAATAAGGAATTGAACAAAAAAGGATTTATAATTACATCAAATCATGTAAATGAATCAACTCATATCTTTCATAAATACCCAGCCAAGTTTATACCACATATTCCTAGATGGGGTATCAAATATCTGAAGGAAAATCCTATACTAATTATTGATCCTTTTTGTGGTAGCGGTACAACAAATTTAGAAGCTTACAGGCTAGGCAATTATTCAATTGGATTCGACATAGATCCATTGGCGATATTAATATCAAAAGTTAAAACAAATTTGATTTCTCATAATGATTTAGAGAAAGCAAAAATACTTTTTAATAAGCAAATTAAAAAATACAATCATAAGAAAAAATATTCTGCCCCAGCTATAGAAAATCTAAATCATTGGTTTACCGATGATGCAATAAATAAATTAGCTTACATAAACGAAATAATAAGCAAATATTTCAATGGAGATATCAAAAACTTTTTGTTGATAACGTATTCTTCAATCATAAGGGAGGTTTCAAATGCTGATAATCAAACACAAAAAACTTATGTTTCGCATACTCTAAAAAAATCTCCCCCTGAAGTATTCGACACATTCAATAAGAAGCTATATATTTATAGCGAGTGTCTTACAAATTTACAGAAAGAAGTAAATAATTCTAAAAAATTTAAACCATTTTATGTAAAAGCTGATTCAAGAAAAGACTTAAGTTTGTATCTGAAAAAATATGAAAAAAAAATCACAAGAGTAATTATTACTTCCCCACCTTATGGGAAGGCAATTGATTACATTTATAATCAAATGCTCGAGTATTTTTGGTTGGGAGACGTTTTAGGTCCACAAGGGAAAAAGCAATTAAATGAATATAAAAGAAATTATATTGGGACTAAACAGATTTACTCAAATGAATATAATAATTTTGCTTATAAATCGTTCCAGGTGCCTAAGTTGGATAAATTAATAAAATTGATTTTGAAGAAAGATAAAAAGCATGCTTATATTACATATCAATATTTTTATTCGATGAAGGAAAATTTAATTAATTCCTTGAAATTATTACGTAAAGGAGAACACTACATTATGGTAGTTGGAATCACAAATGTATCAGGACATAAAGTTGATACCAGAGAATTACTGTCACAGTTAGCCAAAAAAGTTGGATATGAAATAGAAACAAGTTTCTTTTATAAAATTAGAAATAGATATATGAGATTCAATAGAAATGGAAAAGGTGGACTAATTGAGGATGACCATGTAGTAATTTTCACTAGAATGTAACTCTTGTGTTAAAATAGAGCCATGGAAAATACAGCATGGCATATTCCTAAAAGATCAAACCTGCTCCAAGCTATTGGTTCGCTGTTTATAATTAAACTCCTAAACCTAGATGGGAAAAAATGGGTTACTACTGGTACTGCAAAAACCTACAATCAAGCACTTGGCACTTGGGGTCTTACTACGAGTGGAGATTCCTTGTCTAATACAGCGAGGGAAACACTTGAGGCATACCTAAAATTTATGGGGCTAATATATTTAGATTTAAATAAAGTAGTGCATATTACACCAGCTGGACATGAATTAATTAAAGAATTTTCAACATTTAAAAAACCTGCTAGTAATATGACACTTAACCAAAGTGAGAAAGTTTATAATTTTAATTATTCTAAAACCATTAAAAGTCAGCTTATAAAATTAGTGATCTCTAATCCTACACTTCCTGAAAGAAATATTAGTAAAGAATTTTGCTTGAATCCATTCATTGAAACTTTAAGATATTTAATAGATAAGGATAATGGATTTTTAACTAGAGAAGAAATTACCATGTTTGTCTTCTTTCAAAAAACACCCCTAGAATTTGAAAAAACAAAGAAAAATATATTGAATTTTCGTAAACTCAGCAATATAGATAAAATTAAAAAAATAAAAGAATTCTCTGAAACTTATATTGGGAATAAGATTTATGGAGAATCGAGTGCTACTGTTAAATACTGGGAAAATATCGTTAAAAGTACAGGACTATTTCAAGAAGACAAAATAGGATTTTACCTAGAAGGAAGTAAATTAAAAGAGGCTATAAAAATAGTGGAAAATTATGAATATCCATCTTCTGAAGTTTTTGATAATGAAATACTTTGGTGGGAATATTACGGAAATAATTTAGTATCTAGATTGCCAAGAAAATTAGACTTTACATTACCCAAACTTAAAGATAATAAACTAATATTGGTGTATGAGCCAATCAACGATAAGTTTCTACCTTACTTCGAACAGAAGTTAAAAACAGAAGGAGATACACTAATTAGACTTACTGTATTTCCTGATGTGGAGTATGAAATTATTATTAAAATATTAATTGATGAAAAAGGAAATACGACTACTCATAACTTCAAAGAATCTTTTAGTTATAGTAAAAATGAGTTTACTAAGGAATTTATTAATAATGTAGAAGTTAAAAACTCTTCCTTAACTTCTGTAAACTTCATTGAAGAATTAAAAGCAATGATTGATTCTAATTCAGTTTCTTCAGAATATTTAAAAGCAATCAGTCAATCACTAATCTTACAAGGGGTTGTAAAAAATAAACAAGAAGCCAATAACTATATTCAGCCTCGTATGTCAGTTATTAAAGGCGGACGATTTGAAAGATTATTTTACGAACTTTTGAAAAAAAAGGAGAAAGAAAAAGTTATAGATAAGGTCACCGACTGGAGAGGAAGAGAATCTAATGGAATTTCATTTCCTAGTCCTGCTGGATTAGGTTCTGAAACAGACATAGAATTTATTGTAGATAGTTTTCATTTTGGTCTTGAGCTTACAACTGCAACTGGTAGACAACAATGGAAAACTGAAGCTGAATCTGTTACTGACCATATGAATAAACTTAACGAAAATTTAAAAATCCAAGGAAGCAAATATAAAGCAGTTGGAATCTTTACTGCTCCTGTTATTACAGAATTTATGAAGGCTATTTGCTATTATTTTAGTGAAGTTGTTAATCGTATGCCAATTCTTGCAATTAAATCCAAAGTATTAGTGGAAATGCTGGATAGTTCGAAATCTAAAAAAGATTTTAAAGATAAGATTAGTAAATATAATAGAACAATTTATAAAAAGTATTTATAACTTCTTGAATTTGTTCATTTGTATATTTTACCTTTTTCTCCTAGAATTTGTCTTGCTCTTTGGATTATCATTTTCAAAAAATTAGGGGATTTTTACATCCCTAATTAGCTACAATTTCTACTAAGCACCTAACTAAGTAGAATTTTTAAGTCTCCAAACAAAATTTATCAAAGAATAAGCATAAAATCAATAACGTAAATAATCTGTGCTACAAATATTGGCTGCATAGAGAATTGAGACAGAGATGGATGGAGATTAAAAAATTGCAAGCTGCTTCTATTTAAAATTATGTAGTTAAATAGCTTTTTTCCATTTTTCTAATTCTTTAAGTAATAAATCAGCTTTATTAAAAATATCCTTAATATTATTTTCCAAATTTGCCATCTGGGTATTCCTAATATTTAGATTATGCTTATGGCCTAAGTTATTTTTCGGCCAATTTTCTGGTTCATTTATAAATAGATCTGCTAATAAACCAAAAGTATAATCGAATGTTTCAAAAGATTTTTTTAGGCTTAAAAGTTTTCCCAATACATTAGGAGGGATTGTATCTTTATAAAGAGGAACTACTTGTCCCAACTTGTGTCTAATTAAGAAAATATTCATTACTAATCTTTTCCAGTCATCTACAGTAGCAGCTTCCATTTTCGCTCTAAGTTTCAAAGGAACCTCTTTAATTGTTTGGCGCGTAATTCTTGTTGTTTGTTCCTCAAGATCCTTTGACATATCTAAGTTAAAATCAAAGCCAATCTTAAAGGAGTCTCGGATATAAGAAATCATCATACTTGCAAGCGTTGTAAGTTCTTCATATGCATTTTTGTAGGCTTCTGCATATTCACTTTCTTTTTGTCTAGTAATAATTTCATCAACTATTAAAACTGTAAAAATTGTACCTATAAAAGTTGCGCACAGATTTACTAATAAACTTTTCCAGGGTTCATCTACGTATGCACCGATAATAAAGGAAGATATTGAGAGCGAACTTAGTATAAAAAACAAGCTTTTATATTTAAGTATCTTGTTTTTATATCTCACCAAAAGTTTATACATAGACGTTTATTATTACATCAAAGCGTTAATTCTTTTTGAAGAAATTTTATTGCATCGACATGTCTTTCTTTAACACTGTCTTCTAAATCGCTTCTTCTGCTACTTCTCAATCTCATTAATGAAGCTCTAATAATTCTTCTCTTTAATAACTCTTCTGTGTCCTGCACGGTATTAAATAAGAATTTTTTGAAGTGACATCCTATAGAGGCATACACTCTATCTTCGTGTGGAATCTTTCCATCCATTTGAACTTCCCACAATGAAAAGGCTAAAGTTTTACCTTGAGCAATTGTTTTTTCAAAAAACAGAATAGCAGTTTTAATTGCAACTGCATCCTTAACCTTTCTAACTGTTCCAATATAGAAACTAGCACCTGCGAATATTAGATCGATACCCATGGTATAAGTAGATACGCATGCATTATTAAATATAAAAGGAGGAGAAAAAGGGTCAGCGATTCCATGTACAGCAGGAATATATACACCAAGCTTATCTTTAGTTACTATCGAATTATTGAAAGTCATTATTACAGCTTTTCTCTCAAGAACGTTCCACTTTGCTCTATCAATTGCTATAAAATCTTCCACAACTGTCTTCGATGAACCAGGTTTATATTTCTTTTGGTACCAAGGGTGACCATCAAGTTCAACAAATTCTGTAAGAGTCTTTACGGATATAAGTGGATTATTGGGGTCTCCTTTACCTGTTAGTCCAAATGAATCTAGAACGTCTACTACAATAATATGATCGACTCCTTTACTGTCATCAAATTTTATTGTAAATCGAGTTCCTTCAGGAAACCTACCATGACTACATATGAATAAAAAATCATATGGGTATATTTGAATAAAGTTATCCAAATCAACATTCGTAAATTTGTCATTACGAAGCTCTTTAATAAATACATTTTGTTGTAGTAATAGGTTTTTAATATCATCAGTTTCTGAATTAGGAAAAAATCCAGTATCTACTAACAGCGCAGACTCTATTTCTATTGCTGGCTTAGCAATGCTTTCGGCAAGAAATTGACTTACAAGAAGTCTACTAAAAATATGCGTGCTAGGTATATCTTGAAAGAAGTATCCATATTGAAAATCATCTGTAAAAAAAGTTATGAACGCGTAACTATTTGCTTCTTTTAGTTTAATATTCAACTCTCCTTCAATTTCTTTTTTTATTTCTTTGGCAGTTTTGCTTCTTTCATCAGAGCCTCTGGTATCAGAAATAACGCTATACATTTCCTTAGGTGAATAAGGTATGTCAGATTTAAAGAATTGAATATCTGCATTTACTGAGAATGCATAATTCGCTAATACTGTGGGTAGCAATTTATCTGCAGAGTCAGAGGCAATAAGATGACTATTTATTTTTTCAACTTTAGGTTGATATTTTGCATCAAGCTTTATCAAAAGTCTAAATTCTTTTCTCTTAGCTTCTAATAATGCATAGGTAACTTTTTTTCGATCCGGAGGACACTCAATAACCCCTTTAAAAATACCACTATATTTATCTATAAATTTTAATAGCTCTTTTTCGTTCCTAATATAAATATATTTATTTTCACGAATATTCAACTGCTCCTTTATAGGAGTTATCATTTCTTCTTTAAGATTCAGAAGAATTATTTTCTCTGCATGTATCATTGCCAAGACATTGTTTAACTTAATAAACTCATTTCTCCAATATTTATGTAGAGACCTTGGAGGTTCTAAAACTACAAAATATGTATTTCTTTTATGAAAACAGGAAGATAATTGTGCAGAAGAAATATAATCATCGCTTATACAAACAATTCTTTTGTATAGTTTTGGTGGCTCAAAGTTCATTTATTTAGCTCTAATTGTTGTAAGCTTTTCAATATCTTCCTTTTTATATCTTCTATCTCCACGCTTGCTAATAATTATTGCCTTGAGTTTCCCCTCTCTATCCCAACGTCTGAGGGTTTCCGGATTTACTCCGAGCATTTCTGCAGCTTCGCGAATTCTCAATAGCTTTACAGGTCGTGACATATTTGTACCTAATTTTGAGTATTAACTTACACCAAATTATACATCAAGTTATTGAGCAAAAGATAGAGAAAAAATTGTTTATGTTCCACTTTTATGGATATGGTAGCAGGGAAGAAAGAAAGGTGGAAAATCCGAAACTTCAGAGTTCTCTCTAAACCTATATCAAATTCGAGGCCAATATAGTTAAAAAAGGGGTGGTTTAAGGAGCATTTTTAGCTATTCCAGCTCTGACAAAATTTAGCTTCAATATTTTTAACAAACTTTCTTAAAGTTCTCCTAAAAATTATTGGTATATTTGAAGCTAATATATCTAAAGATGGAGAGTTGTTTGGAGAGATTTAACCCATTATGAGTTACAATTTAATAAATAACTTATGGCAGAAGAAAAAAATAAAGGTGGAAGACCTCATCTGACAGAAGCTCAGAGGGCTGAACGTAAGGAATACTTATTGCAGAAATTAGAGCCTTATTTAAAGAGTGGTTTAAGTGTCAATAAAGCCTTGCGTGAAACTAAAATTCATAATTCTGAGTTTTATAAATTTATGGCTGTAGATGAATTTTTTAGAGATGAAGTAGGCAGGTTCAGGCAATACATAGCAGTCCTCGTAAACCAAGCAATCGTTACAGAACTTTTCGCTATTGTTGAAAAACAAAATGGCAATGAAGCTAAGAATATAGAGCCACAGCCTTTATCAAAAGAAGACATAGACTTCTTGTGCTGGTTCGCTCTTCACTCTAACTTATGTAAAGAAGAATGGGGACGGCGAGAAAATATCAGTTTATATGACCCGGAAGCCGAGATTCAAAGAGTTAAAAGAATTTTAGAAGAACAAACCACAAAAGAAATCTTACACATTAATTAACTATTGTCATATTAACAAAGCAGCATAATGGCTTACTTAAGCCTTAAACATATATAAACTATCGTGCACAATGCGATTTAACGAGTTTGTTTTACTTCGAGGTATAATTACTAATTTAGCTCGTGGAACCTAGGCACATAAGGTTTCAATCAAATAATTCTTTTATATTACCTTTTAATGCAAGGGATATTTTATGGAGCGTTTTCAAAGAAGGGTTTCGCAAGCCGCTTTCTATTTCGCTTACGGTTGTTAAGTCCGTTTTAGCTTCCACTGCAAGCTTTAATTGATTTAGATTTGCTTTCTTTCTCAGCCTTTTAATATTGCCTCCTACTTTTTCGTAAATTGTTGCCATTATGACAAGGATATGGCTTTTATGCCTAATAAATCTTGGTATGAATGCCAAATTTGGTGCTTGAACTAAGGCTAAAAGTTTATTATAATTAAGCCTATATGTCTAACAACTATTTTTATGTTATCTCAGGAAAAGAAAGGAGGTGAAAAAATGAAAAAATGTAAATCATGTCAAAAAGAAATTGACACAAAAGCTAAAAAGTGTCCTTTTTGTCAAACCGATCAACGCAAGTGGTTTGCAAGACATCCTATTTTAACAGGTATTTTAGTAGTATTTATTATTTTTTGGATGAGTGCTCTTTTACCAAAAGACGAGAAAGATTCTACTAATGTAGTAAATAAAACAAGTAAATCAGTAGAAGTTGTAAAAACACCAATACAAATTGATGTAGCAGCTTTTGCAGATGAATTTGATGCAAATCAAGTTGCCGCAGAAAAAAAATGGAAAGGACAGTTTATAGAATTTTCTGCAATTATTTCTAACATTACTGATACAGGTGTGAGTTTTCATAATGTTGCAACAAAAGATTTCTCAGGCGTACAAATCTCATGCAGGATTAAAGATAACGAGCAATTACTCCCTTTAGTAAATGGGAAAACAATAACTGTAAGAGGAATTGTAGACAAGCAATTTATTGGAGTTATTGGAATTGATAGTTGTGAAGTTGTGAAGTAATTGTTATTTGCTATAGATTCCTTAATAACTTATAGGAATCTATGTAATGTGATTCATGAATATTAATGAAGATATAAAACCAATGACTTTTGGTTCTTATTGTAAATGGTTTGCGGGAGGACTTTTTATTTTAAGTCCAGGTTTTCTTTTTGCGTTACTAATTCCTTTTATTACTATTAAGGGAAGTATGCTTGTAGGTCTTGTGACTCTTTCTTTGCTTCTTCCTCCTTTATGGCGGGGGATGAAAATAGAAAAGTTGAAAAAATTGAGAAAAGAAGCGGTAGAAAAAGCTGAATTTGAAAAGCTAGGAGAAAAGATTGATAGAACAACACAAAAAATAAAGATTAAAGGGAGTGAATTAGATGAGTAAATTAAAATTAGGAGGAATTATATTCGTAGTATTTATTATCGGCGTATTTGTCGGTGTTTCTGGAAATGGTAACAGCTCTACTACAAGCAGTCAAGAAATAAAACAGCCTACAAGCACCAGTAATCCTGTACCTACAGAGAAAGCGAAAGATACAGGGAAGGTAGAAATTAAAAGTGAGACTCAAAGGGTAGGTATCACAGGTAATACGGAAGTTGTTGGAGAAGTAATTAATAATACAGATAAACCTGTTTATTATGTTAAAGTTATAGCAACTTTTTATAATGAAGAGGGAACTGTTATTGGTACTGGATTTACGTATGCAGGAGATACTGCTGATACTCCTCTTGAAGTTGGGGCAACAACTCCATTTCAAGTTAGTAGCTATCCAAATAAATTTAATGCCACAAGGATTAAATTAGAAGTAGCTTGGCGTTAAAAATAAATTTTATTTAATTAAAAACATTTTTATTTTTAATTGATAGTTGGTAAGAATACTACTTGCAAATGCAAAACTATCTGTATATTATTACTCGTATAATACGAAACCTTGTCAAGAAGAATGCTTGACCAAAACCCCTTTAGTTCCTACTGGAGGGGTTTTTTTAATACTTTACATTTTAAAAAAATGCCTTATAATAAGAATACCTCTCCAATTACCGGAGCTTTTATCTAGGTAATAAAAGATAGGGTAATCCGTTGATAGCGATGTGACAAAATAATTGTCATTAACTAAGTCGACGAGTAAAAAATGAGCGAGGATTTAGGTTTCGTATTATACCTTCCTCCCTTCCGCACCTAACCAAAAGGAGCAATATCACAAAAGGAGCGGTTTAGGATAGATAATAAGCTAAGTTCAAAAAGAATAACTTTATTGCAACAAACAGTTGCTTGAACGAAAGAGCGTTGAACACAACGTACACGTATTTTTGCTCTATACACTAAGGCTCAAAAAGTAAGGATACAGGAATAAAAAAAGAGCACTTGGGGGAAGAGACTAGTCACAGAGCAGGAGACGGCATAAAGGTCCCCTCATATTACTTACATCTACGGATTTCTACGGATTCAATACATTGTTGTCATTAACCCTTATTTTCTATTGACAATGATATCTTAACTTCTTTTCAATACTCAAGTAATAATTAGCCTTGCTCTTAGTCTCAAAACTTAATGTGCAAATTAAGATTTTTTTCTAACCTTTTCTAGTGCTATAATCAAACCAAGAATTAATATTAAAATGAATAAAGAGGATTATAAAGTCCAAATAGATAAATGGTTAAGGAATATTGGAAGAGCAGCTAAAAGAAAAGTTTGGGTTGTAGTATTCAGTTTAGATTTGGAATGGCAATTAAGAGATGCTAGTGATTTCAATATTCCATTGGTCAAGCTTTTGAGTAATCCCCTAGTTAACAAGGAGGATTTAACCGCTATCCTTACGAGCTTATACAGCAAGGGAGTTTTATCCGTAAATAGATATTTGGGCGAATGGGAAAAATCAGAAGACCCAGATGATCCTCAAGGCCAAAAATTAGCGACAATTGAATTCTATCCGAATATAGTTGATTACCCAGATACAAAAATAAGAATTGTTAGGGAAAAATTTAATTATTTAAAAGAGAAGCTTAACAAGATAGCTAAGCAATATGCTAATCAATCACAAAGCTACATGAAAAAACCCGAATGGAGAGATAGCTTCAAATTAGATGGAGAGGATTTTATCTTTGGGGATTATGGGAAGATCAATTTTAAAAGTAAAGATACGAAATACTTGTTTAAACAGCTTTTTGACGCTAGAGGCGGATGGGTTACAATACAAAAACTTACAGAAAACAAAAATACAAATTACACAAGATCGACAATAAAGCAGATAGAGAAACGCATGGGCGTAAATCTTAAAAAACATATAGATATACCTTCTACTCGAGGCGATGATCTGGAACCAAAACCATCTCAAGGTGCTTATAGACTTAGATTTATAGAACAACCTAAATAAGCTAAATTAACAAATCTCTATAGATGCTTCATTTTTTAGCCTCAAAACCTTAACCACCTAAACGTTGACACAAATAATACCTTAAGTGATTTAATGTAGGAGTTAATTAAACAATAATATGAATCAGGAAAATTTAAAAATAAATGATTATTATTCTACCCAAGATTTAGGGCTGGCAACAGCAATTTCCTTATTCTATCCCCTTGAATTAATTGAAAAAACTCCAAATTCAAATAAAGCAAAATTTCTATTCAAAAGAACTGATGAAAATTTTGATGAAGTGATTGAAAGTTATTGGAGAGGAGAATTGCGTTGGAAATTGCTCGCATATTTTAATCAATTAAAAATGATCAAATCAAGACTATACGAAAAATAATTAATGCGAGAATTACTATGAAAATTAGGGATAGAGGAGCGTGTAGGAAACGCAACCTATGGCAAGAGCTAGTCGCTTAACGGATTGAAACAAGCCATTTCCCGATCCTATGCGAATATCTAATGACCTGCTGAAAAGGGCAAGGAAGAAAAAAGCTCTGGTGTAAAACGACTCTACTAAGCAAAGACATAGTTAACAGTATTACTTAGGAGGAAGTCTTAAATATATGGAGGAGAAGCAGAAGAAAGCGGAAAGTCGACAAATCGACAAGAAATTAACAAAACAGGTGCGTATAGATACTGGATATCATGAAATGCTTAAAGTGAAAGCGGCGAAGTCTGGGGTGTCCATTAAATCGCTAGTTGAGGGGCTTCTGGAAAACTTCCTAGCGTTAAAAAATGAAGAATAAATTATGAACAATAAAAACGGCGATAAAAAATTTGAATTAGTAGAAATTCATCCTGATTTACTTAACTCAATAGACAGACAGAGTTTGGATGAGGCTGATTGGAATCTTTTAGTAGCAATGGGTGAAAGTGCTAGCGAAATTAAAACCTATACTCAATGGATACTTGGAAAACTTGGAGATGCTGTTTCTCAGAAATACGGTGATTTAGTAAAGTATGCCAATGAAATAGGAGTGAACTATGATTCACTCCGTCAATATGTCTATACTTACCGCAAGTTTATAAGCGAAGATTCCACATTTCACCCACATAAATACTTCGGAGCCGCATCATGGAGCATCCTTGCATTAGCTGCTACAAAAAGTATAAACCCAGGTGCGTTAGTTAACGAACTACAAGACAAAGGAATTTACACATTAAAACACGCATATAGAGCGATTAACGCTGGGGAAACAGAATATGGCATTCCTAAAAAGCCAGTAATTGACTTTGAGTACGACCCACAGACGAAGAAATACAAGTTCATTATGGATGTAAAAGACATACCTCTTATTCATTGGGAGCCTCTTATACCCCACATATTCAAGGACAAAAACGAACAAGACGAGTTTAGAGAATTGTTAATGCGTATTAACGAAGATGACAAAAGAAAATAAAAAAATAAATAAAGTTGGTGATTTAACTATAGATACGATTGCCGAGCGATGGGTCAATCTTGTTTTGTCCCAAATTGAGGCAAAGAAACAAAGAATTAATACACCAGGAAAAAAGTATAGGGAGGGAGCTAATTAACATACAAGCATTTCTTGCCGACATATTTCAACTAACAGAAGTGCCTCTAAGGATTTATAAGATTTTGTTGGTTGAATCTGAAAACCAAAGACATTATAATAATTATAGGTCTAATATGAGTAGTGAGAAAAACGACTTAAGAGAGCTTCTCGCTGAAGCTCGGGCTATCCACTTTGCTATGAGTCATGGTCAATTAACTTATGAACAGGCAAAACTCCTTACAAACCCCATTTTGCGGAGTGTAAACGACCATGTAGGGCGTATTGCTAAAGAGTACAGAGTAAAGCCAAAGTATATTAAGTTTCAAGATTTGGGAAGAAACTTATGAAAAATTGCTATGTTTACCTAAGGGTTTCGACGGATGAACAGGCATCTCAAGGATTTTCAGTAGAAAACCAAAAAAGGGCATGTAAAGAATACGCAGACATGAATGGTTACCATGTTAAACGGATTTTGATTGATGATGGTAAAAGCGGAAGAACAACAGATAGACCAGCCTTCCAAGAACTTCTTCAGAATGTAAGAAAAACCCCAGTTGAAGCAGTTATCGTTTATAAAATCGATAGGTTCGCAAGAAATGTTGGTGATTTTTCTAATATCAGAAAAGAGTTTAAAAAGATGGGCATTAAACTGCTATCAGTAAGCGAAAATGGAGATGTTACGGAAGGCTTAATTGGAAACATTTTCGCTTCGGTTGCTGAATGGGAATCGGAAGTAAACGGACAAAGGACAAGAGACGCGTTAATGCAAAAATTCAGAGAAGGATGGCAGCCCAGTCCTTTATACATTGGATATAGAAGCATTGGTGGAGATAGGGAAAGGAAAACTTGCGAACCCGATCCATATGTTTCACCCATTATTAAAGAGCTATTTGAGCTTTACAGCACAAGCAACTATTCGATTTTAGCCTTACAGGAATGGCTAAGTAAAAAGAATGTGATTTCGAGAAACGGGACAGGCCTTGGTCATAGTGTTATATGCAATGCTTTAAACAACCCCTTTTATTACGGGCTGATCAGGTGGCATGGAGAGTCAAAAATGGGCAAACACAAGCCAATCATAACCAAAGAATTATTTGATGTCTGCCAATATGTTCTTGCGAAGCACCGTAGTTTTCTGGTCAGGAGAAGAAAATACGATTACTTATTAAGAGGATTTCTATATTGCTTTAACTGCGGACAAAGATATACGGCTGAACCACACCCAAATCATTCGGTGAACAAACCTGCTAAAATTGATTACTATCATTGCCAAAAACGCGACCGAAATGGTTGTCCTGCTCCCTATGTTGAAATGTCAGTAATTGAAAACTTCGTTGAAGATGAATTTAAGAAGCTCCAATTCAGCGACACTTTTATTGATGCTGTTATCAAAAAGACAAAAGACGTGCTGGAAAACAACCGGAAATCCGCATCATCGCTTGTTCAGGGTATATTGAACCAAAAAACTGCGTTAGAAACGAGGAGAAATAACCTTGAAGACGCATTGCTTGACGGAACAATCGACAGAGAATCATTTAAGCGGCGTCACAACGAGCTACAACAACAGATCATGAATATTGATAGTCAAATGATTGAGTTGGATAACAAAAGCAAAATAGACATTGACTTAATCGAGGAGGTGCTGGCATTTACCCGGAACATCCACCAAGCGTACATTGAAGCTCCTAAATTCCTAAAAAGGCATTACTTGAGGTTTTTCTTCGAGCAGATAGTCGTGAAGAACAGGAAAATCTATAAAGTCGTGCCGACTCCTATATTCAAAATACTCAAAAATAGCCACGAAATTATAATAAGACAGTCTAGGCTCCCCCGCGTGGATTCGAACCACGAACCACTCGCTTAACAGGCGAATGCTCTACCATTGAGCTACAGGGGAACGCTAGACAATTTTAGCATGCGGTG
>OBEQ010908944.1_pt1 | contig 15599 bp, 17 predicted proteins | sample 1670901 | NCBI WGS metagenome assembly OBEQ01 (sample SAMEA104232315, study PRJEB22302) | groundwater metagenome | biome: forest; feature: aquifer; material: groundwater | place: USA | collected 2011-08-07 | depth 5.4 m | reverse complement strand
TAACTTTTCCATAATTTCATTGTATTTGGTGACATATCCCTGATAGAGCTTCATATGTTCTTCCACTGTTTTCTTTGAGATTCCTTTCATCGAATAGAGAGAATCGCTAAATGTCTGCGGAGTTTGTTTTTTAAATGACATAAGTATAAATGTAATTAATAATCAAATACTATAATTATACTACTTGTTATTTTACAAATGTACTCTTCCTCCGGATCTCCTAAATGTATCTATAGTTATGTATACTACGCCATGGAACAATTTAAACCCGGGGAAATAGAATTCTACAATCGAGAATATATAAAATACTACGGTTTTCCAAACTCGACAAACCATTTTTATAAGGAGGTACGTCATATTAGTTCTATTCTCACTGAGAACTGTTTTCCGGTAGTATTTTCTGGGTGCGACATGAACTGCTCCGTTGGAGGAAATGTAAGAGCTGCATTACCAGGCTCAGATATAGATGGGTGGTCTTTATTAATAGACAGCACATCTTTAAATGAATACCAATTGCAAAGAATGGTCTTTGATAGTACCGATCATACACTAATCAATGATAAACCACATTTCATACTGACTCTGGATGAGCTTGATAAACTTGCAAATATAACCTTGGAAGAAGCAAAGAAAGATTTGCGAGTCGGCCTTTCTCAAAAGGTAAAGGCACTTGTACTAATGTCACAGATTCGATTCGGACAGACATTATTCTCAAATCAAAATCTACTTGATCGGTATAAACATAGTGCATTGTTTAACACAACGGAAAAACCAAGAGCATATAAACTACAACAAAAACATGTCGTTAGAAGAACTATTGAAACCGTTTTTCCGACACTTACTGAAAGAGAGAAATTTACGTTAATTCGAACACAGCAAATTTTAGCAGATTTTCCATTTACACTATATGAGCAAGAATCTCCATTTGCAAAAGAGTTAAAGAATCTTGCTGTCAGAGGATTTTATACGATAGACAATTCGAGTGGGTTTAAACACTATTTCCCTGCATGGTTAGCCTCTTAATAAGTCCGGACGTTTTTTGAGTGTTTCTTCGAATGCTTTTTTTAATCTCCATTTTTCAATCTCCTTATGATTACCCGACAGCAAAACATCCGGTACTTTTTTTCCTTTAAAATCCTCGGATCTGGTATATTGTGGATACTCGAGTAACTTCACAGTTTTTACGCCTTTTCTCCTCAGTTCTTTTAAGATTGGATGATCACCTAAAAACTCAGTTAAGTACTTAACTGAGTTTTCAAAAAAACTTTCTTTTAAAGTAGCTTCTTCTTTCTTCAGCACACCGGGGATTAACCGAACAACTGAATCAACGATCGCTGCAGCTGTTAATTCTCCACCAGTCATGACAAAATCACCCAAAGAAATTTCTTCATCAACAAAATCATTTACTCTCTCATCAACTCCCTCATAATGTCCGGCGATTATAACCAAGTGATCAAGTTTTGATAGTTCTTGTGCTTTTTGTTGATTAAACGCTTTTCCTTTGGGAGAGGTAAGTATGTTCTTTCTATTTGTCATTCTGGCTTGTCCAGAATCAGATTCTGGAGTCGCTTTGCTCCCCAGAATGACGCTCTCCAATGCTTTGTGAATCACGTCAACTCTCATCACCATCCCCACTCCACCGCCATAAGGTTTATCATCGACAGTTCCGTACTTATCAATCGCATATTTTCTAAGGTCTATTAGACTAAGATCTAATAGTCTTTTTTCCTGCGCACGTTTTACAATACTCTCTGCAAAGAAACCAGTTATCATCTTCGGAAAAAGGGTTAAAATCGTGATCTTCATGTTAGTATTGTACTATGAAACGTCCCATTCTCGCTTTAATCCGATTTTATAAAAAAACCGAGTTCTTTCATGGTCATATTTTTCGCGTGTTATTTATGACAGACAGAATCTGCAGATTTACCCCTACTTGTTCTGAATATACGTATCAAGCAGTGGAAAAATATGGAAGCATAAAAGGATTATGGTTAGGGTTTAAAAGGATCATCCGTTGTCACCCTTGGAATAAAGGCGGATATGATCCAATTCCAGATTAGTCGGAGACTCGGATTATCAGAGAATCAGATTATTCAGACTATTTAATTTGGTCATATTGTATCCATTTTGAGATCATTGCGTTTAGTTGTTTAGAAATAATTTTATATTCCTTTCCAACTTCTTCACATAAATTTTTATCAATATGCCTCAAGTGATTTGAAAGTAAGTAAACCACACGAGCATGCGTGATAGTTTCATCAGATGAACCAAGAGCTATTTTTAGAAATCTTTTTAATTCTTTTTCCGATTGTCTTTTAGCAAAACCTTCAGATATTAAGGCCGGAACTGACTCAGCAGAACTACTCATTTGTTTTATTAATTTTATATGAGTGTTAGGAATTTGCCTAATCAATCTATATATTAAATTTAATCCGTTAAGTGAGCGTTTATATACGTTTAAATCGGATACATCGATAATTGTCATATAATGATGATATCAATTTTCTGATTTATCCGAAATTTCGGTCTTCCGAGTCTCTGATGAATCTGAATATTTAGCACTTACTTGACAAGTCTGCTAGGAGTGGTACAATAAGAATATATGGTAGATATCAATTATCAACCTCTAGAAAATCAAGGAAATGTTTTAGACAAATACACAGTCAATCTAACTAAGCTTTCTAAAGAAGGTAAAATCGATCCTGTAATTGGACGAGATAACGAGATCAGACGAGTAATTCAGATTCTTTCGAGGCGAACTAAAAATAATCCGGTACTTCTCGGTGATCCGGGAGTGGGAAAAACTGCTATCGTTGAAGGATTAGCTCAGCGCATTGTCGATGGCGACGTACCCGATACACTAAAAAACAAGCAGATTTTATCTTTGGATTTGGCTGGCATTTTGGCAGGAGCAGCATATAGAGGAGAATTTGAACAGAGGCTTAAAAAAGTGCTTGAAGAAATTAGTAAGGGTGAAAGTAAATATATTCTTTTCATCGATGAACTTCATACTATAGTTGGCGCAGGTGCTGCTGAAGGAGCAGTGGATGCAGGAAATATTTTAAAACCAGCCCTCGCCCGAGGAGCTCTGCATGCAGTTGGTGCAACAACAGTACGGGAGTATAGACAATATATTGAAAAAGACGCTGCTCTTGAAAGAAGATTTCAACCAGTCTATGTCGATGAACCAACCATCGAGGACACGATAGCCATTCTGCGCGGAATCAAAGAAAAGTATGAGGTCCACCATGGTATAAAAATCTCAGATGATGCAGTCATTGCAGCAGTCAATCTTTCAGTCAGATATATTACCGATCGATTTCTACCCGATAAAGCCATTGATCTTATTGACGAGGCTGCGGCATCAGCCAAGATCGATCTTGACTCTCTCCCTCAAGATCTCGATCAGATTAAAAGAAAAATTATACAGCTAGATATTGAACTTGCAGCTTTGAAAAGAGAACGGGGATTAGAGACTCGAAAAAAGAATCTTGAAGAAGAACGAAAAAAACTGCAAAAAAAATTTGATAATTTACACAGTAAATGGAAGGAACAGAAGAAAATCATCGCAGAATTACAAAAATATAGAATCGAGCAAGATAAATTAAAAGAAGAACTAGAAAAAGCGGAAAGAGATGTACTTCTTGATAAAGCTGCTGAAATCAAATACGGTAAACTTCCTGAGGTGGAAAAAAAAGTAAAAGAACTAGAAAAGGAGTGGAAAAAAATTCCTACCGAAGACCGCCTACTTAAAGAAGAAGTGACAGAAGAAGATATTGCAAAAATAGTTTCTCGGTGGACTAATATTCCCATCACGCGTCTTCTTTCAACAGAATCACAAAAACTAGTAAAACTTGAGGATGAACTGAAAGCCAAAGTTGTTGGTCAAGACCATGCTTTGCATAAAATAGCCAATCCCATCCGTAGATCTCGACCCGGATTAGGAGAAGAAAACAAACCAATCGGATCATTTTTATTTTTAGGACCAACCGGAGTCGGAAAAACTGAGACCGCAAAAGCTCTCGCGTATTCTCTTTTTAATGATGGAAAAGCCATGATTCGTATTGATATGAGTGAGTATCAAGAAGCTCATAGCGTTGCTCGACTCATTGGCGCTCCACCAGGATATGTAGGATACGAAGAGGGTGGTCAACTTACTGAGGCGGTGCGAAGAAAACCTTATTCTGTTATTCTTTTTGATGAAATAGAAAAAGCCCATCCGCAGATTTTTAACGTTTTTCTGCAAATTTTGGATGAAGGAAGACTCACTGACGGAAGAGGTAGGACTGTTAATTTTAAAAATACCATTCTTATCTTGACTTCAAATCTGGGAAGTGAATTATTTGCCCGAGAAAAAGATCTAGAAAAAAAAGTACTAGATGTCGTCAAAAGATTCTTCAAACCTGAATTCATCAATCGCTTGGACTCACTAATCATTTTTCATCCCCTGTCTCCTGAAATGATTGCAAAAATCATCGATCTTCAACTAGAGGAAGTCCAAGAGAGATTGAAAAAACAAAATCTTCATCTCACGCTGACTGAACCAGTTAAAAAACATTTAAGAGTTGTCGGGTTTGACGAAGTCTATGGAGCTCGGCCTTTAAAAAGAGTGATTAATGAATTGATCGTTGATGAGATTGCGTTACAAATCGTTGAGGGAAAAATAAAATCGGGAGATAGAATAGTTGTGGATTATAAGCAAAACAAAATTCAAATCTCGGTGAAGAAACCGAACTAATACAGTCGTCATCCTGGAGGAGTGAAACGACGATAGGATCTTTTATAGATTAGATTCTATCGCTCACCTTTTAACTAAGTTCGCTCCAGAATGACAATTAAGATTTTTTTACTTCCTTATAAATTTTCTCTGCCATTTTTTGCATCTCTTCTTTAGGAAATTGTCTTGTCTCTGGTACAAATGACGTTTCTCCTTTGGAGCGAGGAAGAACATGAATATGTGCATGCTCTACTTCCAAGCCATGGGTAACATAGGTGACAAATTGCGGATGTAATGCTTTTTGCATCGCTCTGGTCAACTTTAAAACTGCTTCCCAATATGTGCCAAACTCAGGAACATCATACACCCAACGATAATGTTTTTTGGGAATAAGAACTGTATGTCCTTTTACTCGTGGAAAAATATCTAAGAATCCTAAAAACATTTCATCTTCATAGACTTTATATGAAGGAGACGTACCCGCGACTATTTGACAAAAAATACAATTTTCCATAGGTTCTATTTGTCATTCTGGGGACCCTCCGATTCGGAGGGAACTCCAGAATCGTTGTTTCCTAATTAACTACGATTCCGGACGGGTTATAATCCTGCAAAGGACCGGAATGACTACGATGTTCAAATATATTTATTTCCCGTCTCTTGCTGCTGAAACTTTTTTCGCACGGGCAAGAAAAACTTCTTGAGCTTTCTTTATATTCTCTGACTTACCACTCCAGGCTTTTAAACCTTCCTGCTGTAATGCTCTTCCATAGGAATAACTTAACTGCCAGGGAAGATCTGTATGTAGTTTATTCATCAGTTTTAAATACTCTGTTGATTGATCAGGATTTAATCCGCCTGATAAAAATACAATTCCCGGTACCTCTGGAGAAACTGTTTTCTGGAGCACTTCAACAGTCGCTTTTGCAATTTCTTCTGCGGATAATTGATCGGCGTTTTCTTTTCCCGGAAGAACCATGTTTGGCTTCAAAAGTATTCCATCAAGCTGAATCCTGAACTCTTTTAAGTAATGAAAAACATCTTTCAAAACAATTTCCGTCACTTCGCGACTTCTTTCAATAGAATGATTTCCTTCCAAAACCAAGACCTCCGGTTCCACAATCGGAACCATTCCAGCTTTTTGAACTAAGTAGGAGTACTCTGCTAGACCTACTGAATTGGCGATGATTGCTACCCCACTAGGAAGATTTTCAGTTACCTTATAGACTGCTCTCCATTTAGTAAAAACAGCGCCCATTTTTTTATATTCTTCTAATCGTTCACTCAAACCATCTAAACCTAAGGTGAATGTTTCACCCGCATCGTTAAATTTAACGGTGCCTTTGTCAACTTTTATTCCGGGATAAATATTATTTTTCTGAAGCAAATCAGCAATCATTTTTCCGTTAGATAGTGAATTACGCAGCGTTTCATCAAAAAGTATTACTCCACTTATCGCCTCTTCGACGCTTGAAGCAGTTGCCATTATTTCTCGCCACATGGAGCGATTTTCAAGAGTTGATTCGACACCAATTGCATCTAGTCTTTTTTTCATCGTACCCGTACTTTCATCTGCGGCGAGGATACCCTTACGAGGAGCAACTAGTGATTTCGCTATGTCGGAAAGATTATTTTTTGTCATTGTCGATACGATATTTTATAATGTAACTACAATAAATACAATTATGGATAGAAATCTGGCACTCGAATTTGTAAGAGTTACTGAAGCTGCTGCTATTTCTGCTGCACAATGGATCGGTCGCGGTGATAAAAATGCCGCAGATCAAGCTGCAGTGGACGCGATGCGTTCGCGACTTAATCAAATTGATTTTTCCGGAACAGTTGTAATCGGAGAAGGTAAAAAGGATGAAGCGCCCGAGCTCTATATTGGTGAACAATTAGGAAAAAGCCGAACAGTTCAAATGGATTTGGCTGTTGATCCGCTTGAATGCACCGATAGTGTAGCGCATGGAAGATATAACGCACTCTCTGTCATAGTGGCAGGTTCCAAAGGATCGCTTCTTCATGCTCCTGATACCTATATGGAAAAACTTGCCGTGGGGCCCTTGGCAAAAAAGGTTGTAGATTTGGACGCTCCAGTTGAAGATAACGTCAAAAAAGTCGCCAAAGCTCTTGGGAAAGATCTGCGAGAAATAACAGTCATTGTGCTCGATCGACCTCGACATGAGAAACTTATCAATGACATACGAAAAGCTGGCGCTCGGGTAAGACTTATTACTGATGGAGACGTTGCCGGCGCAATTGCTCCCTCACTTCCCGATTCAGATATTGATCTTCTTATGGGAATTGGAGCTAGCGCTGAAGCAGTACTTGCGGCAGCTGCGATAAAAATTATGGGAGGGGAAATTTTGGCTCGATTTAAACCTCTCAAAGAATCTCATAAAAAAGAAATTGAGGATGCAGGAATCACTGATCTTAATAAAATATATTCATCAGAAGATTTAGCAAAAGGAAAGCAGCTTACATTCACGGCAACCGGAGTCATCGAAGGGCCTCTTCTTAAGGGAGTTGAGTTTCAAAAAAATGCGATTATAACTCATTCATTGGTTATTCGAGGAATTTCTGGGACTATCCGTTACATTACAACTCATCATCATTTTAAAAGAATTTAGATTGCAAAGACAAAAGAAAAAGTTTACTATTAAAAATAAATAGAATTTAAAGTTCGAGCTTGTCGAGAACTTAACTTCTCGACTTCGTTTCACTTCGCTCGAAGAATAAAACAAATGAAAAGATTAAAAGTAGGCCTCAATGGATTTGGTCGAATCGGTAGAGCATTTGCTCGGATAGCTCTGCAAAGAAACTCATTCGATATTGCAGTCATTAATACGAGGAAAAGCGCGAATAAAATCATGGCCTATCTTTTGCAATATGATTCAGTGTATCGCAAATTCTCGATGTCTGTCAAAGAAGAAACCGATGGAATCTCAATTGATGGAAAAAAAATTCCAACAACACTTGGTGATGATCCATCTCTGATTCCCTGGGAAAAATCTGAAGTGGATGTTGTAGTTGACGCAACCGGAGCTTTTGAGACTTCCCCAGATTTAAAAAATCACCTGCATGGAACGGTTAAAAGAGTTATACTGACCGCACCCTCAAAAGACGAGGAAACGCCTCATATACTCTTAGGAGTAAACGATAGTAATTTTGATTTTAAAAATAATTCTGTTGTATCAAACTGTTCTTGTACTACAAACTCCGCTTCTCCTCTTTTTAAAGTTTTGGATGATAACTTCAAAATCGTCTCCGGTTTCCTCACAACTTCTCATGCTTACACTCAAACTCAACCTCTCCTTGATGATGCAGGCAAGTCTCCTGATCGATCCCGAGCTGCAGGCCTTAATATAGTCCCAACTACTACAGGAGCCGCAAAAGCTGTAGTCAAAACTCTTCCGCAACTTAAAGGTAAAATCGACGGAATGGCCATACGCGTCCCTGTTCCAACTGTCTCATTCTCCGATGTTTCAGCTCTTGTTGAAAAACCAACAACGGTCGAAGAAGTGAATCAAAAATTTAAAGAAGCTTCGGAAACTACAATGAAAGGAATTCTTGCCTATGAGACTCAAGTTCTAGTTTCTTCCGACTACATTGGATCGCCGTATTCGTGCATATTCGACGCAAACTACACAAAAGTGATCAATGGCAACTTCATAAAAGTATTTGGTTGGTACGACAACGAATGGGGCTATTCTACTCGTCTTGTAGATCTGGTAGAAAAAATGTCGAATTTTGTATAATAGTTCCCTGTCATCCTGGAGGGAGCGAAGCGACCGATAGGATCTTAGATTCTATCGCTCCTTTCAGTTGCTCCAGAATGACATATAATATTTATATGTCAAATTCCAAAATCCGCTATATTGATGAGGTTGATATTAAAAACCAAAGAGTTCTTCTTCGTGCAGATTTTGATGTCTCTCTTAACCCAAATTTTACCATCGCTGATGACGCCCGTATTCATAGCAACCTACCAACGATTAACTATCTTTTAAAAAACAATAATCGACTTATCTGCATTGCAAAACTTGACAGGCCAAAAAAAAGAGATCCTCAATTATCACTTAATATCGTGGTGAAGAGGCTTCGCCAATATATTCCAGGATACACAATAAAATTGGTGGAAGATTTTTTAACCGATACAACCCTTTTGGAAAAACAAAAAGAAAAAGAAATTCTCATGTTAGAAAATATTCGTTTTTATCCCGAAGAGAAACAAGGAGACAAAGAATTTTCTAAGAAGTTAGCCTCATTAGGCGACGTATACGTCAATGATGCATTTGCTATGTGTCATCGCAAAGACGCATCAATCACGGGAATTCCTCACTATCTTCCCTCATACGGTGGACTACTTTTAAAGAAAGAGATTACCGTCATTTCAAAAGCGACCAAAAATCCCAAGAAACCATTTGTTGCAATAATTGGTGGAGCAAAAATTGAAACGAAGATAAATGTCATTAATAAATTGACCGAGATTGCAGACTATGTTTTAATCGGCGGAGCTCTGGCAAATACTTTTTTATGTGCTCATGGATATGAAATCGGTAAAAGTTACTGTCAACTTGAATATGTCAATATGGCAAGAAAGCTTCTCCTTTTAGCTTCACAAAAGAAAACTGCAGTGATAATCCCGTCAGACGTTGTCATAGGTAATCCAAACAACAGCGTTCATGGTGGCAAAGTAGTAAAGGTTGATGAAATTCCTAAAGGTGCGGTAGTCTTAGATATCGGTCCAGAAACTCAGGCAAAATACGGATCTGTAATTGCAAAAGCCAAAACCATTGTCTGGAACGGGCCTATTGGATACATGGAAAATCCTGCTTTTAAACGCGGCACTGATTTTATTTATTATGCCATCTCTGACAATAGAAGCGCTACTTCTATAGTTGGAGGCGGAGATACTCTTGGCGCAATTTCAAAAAAAGAATACCTGGATAAAATTACTCATATCTCAACAGGAGGCGGAGCCATGCTAGAATTTATTGAGAAGGGATCACTGCCGGGAATAGAAGCATTGAGATCCAGGGATTAGGGTATAGGGTTTAGGGATTAGCTGGTAACTCAATTACTTTATTTGCTAAACCTGGAGAGCTAACAGTAACAATTTCTTTACTTTTCTCAATTGAGGGTAAAAAACTTTCTCCTATCTGTTTGTCATTCTGTATCCAGAGAAGTTTCAAATCCATAAGAGTATTCTTATTCCAAAAAGTACGATACTGCGAATCAGGAAAAATAAAAATCATTCCATCAACTCCATCAAGTTTCCTAAAAAACATGAGTCCTTTCTCCCATTGTGCAGGAGTATCGGCCACTAATAGGGTATAGGTTTTAGGTTTCCCGCCTGCCGGCGAGGCAGGTAGAGTGTAGTTGATCGTTTCAAAATCTCCAGTTTGACTGGTTGGAGTTTTTTTTGAACTTAATAGATATATAGACATTGAGATTAAAAACAAAATAATTACTGGAATTATAAAGTATCTAAAATTTTTAGATTTCAGATGTAGTTTTGACATTTGAGCTTTGAGATTTAAGCTATTTATTGTCATTATATTATAATTACACCTATGAAAACACAACCACTCTACCTTAACGATTCGTATATCAAAGAAATGGATGCAAAAATAATGGAAGTGAAATCGGATGGAAGTAATTGGAGAGTACTTTTGGATAAAACAGTTTTTTACCCGATGGGTGGCGGTCAACCAACTGATCAAGGTGGATTAAAATCAGAAAATTGGACAGGAGTGGTATATCAAGTTCTGATGAAAGAGGGAGAGATCTGGCACTATATAAAAACAGAAGTTGCACCAACAGTTGGATCAAATGTTAAAGGAACAATTAACTGGGATAGACGCTATAAAAATATGAGAGTTCATTCGGCAGGACACATCGTTGACTTTGCGATGTATCTCTTAGGATATTCTCCCCATAAACTTTCGCCTCTAAAAGGCGATCATGGAAAAAAACCGTACATTGTTTATGTGGGAGCTGTCAATGAAGATATCAAACAAAAACTCGAGGAAAAATCGAATGAACTTGTCGAAAAAGATCTCAAATTCACAACCGTTTTTCAACCATTTGAATTACTGCAAAAAGAAGCTCTTTACCTTCAGCCTGGATTGCCAATGAATAAACCGTTAAGAACTCTTCGTCTAGAGTCGGTTGGCGCAGTCGCAGATGGAGGAACTCAGGTCAAATCAACTAAAGAAGTTGGAAAAATAACTATTACTTCAATCGAATTAAAAGACGGAATTACTATCGTGCATTATTTCTTAGTATGATAATTCAATGGATCAAGTCTCGGAAATAAAAATTAATCCTTTTACGCAAAAGTTGTTGCCGATCGTCCCATCCGGTGAACTATTTGATCCAACTATTCTTCCTCAACCCACCACTATTGTTGATCAAATGTCTCAACCTAAAAAAGAGATTGAGGCTATTTTAAAAGAAAATCCGGAAACAACAAAAGAAAAACTCGTTGAAGAAGCGGGTAAAATTTTACCAGTCATTAGAAATGAGATCGCAGATAATGAAGCCCGCTCAAGACATCGAACAACGTATGAGAATCTCAAATCTAACGCAAGTCAAATCAAAGTTATAGCTTTAATTACCCGGCCAGGCACTTACCTGAAAATGAATAAAAAAGAAGATCCGGCCTATAACAGAAATGAAATGTTATATGGCGCCGAACGACTTAACGATGATTCGGGAGCAGCTTTGGCAATTGCTATAGCAGGTATGCAGACGGGAATATTAAGTGAAGAGGAGATAAAGTTATTTCTTGAAGTAGATTTATTTACTGGTCAGGATCCGAAGTTAGAAAGTTTGAAGGGTAAAGTTTATGAAGCATTACGAAGAAGTGGGATACGAATTTTGTATACAGGAAAACCTTCAGAAACAAAAGCTATAAAAGAAAGATTGTATAGTGAAAAATCATCATATAAACCATTTGTGCCTTTAGATCTAGTAGATTTCCTTGATTCGAATCAAATCACCAACACAGAATCTCAAGCGGTACTTATTAATAAACATTTGCAAAAAAAGAAAATTGCGGGGCAAAATACTCTTATGGTTACAGACGCCGTACAAGTATCAAGACTTGGGCGTTTCCTAGCTCGCGTAAATCCCGAATTATCACTTTTTCATATTCGTCCAACCTCGACTAGAATTCCAGAACAATATGCTGAATATGCAGCTGGTGAAATGCGAGGAACGTATCGAGCCATTGTAAGCGGCAAAGCTTCACTTACTCTACCAAATTCTCGTTTTATTTAGTCGACTGTGACGAACGATGTTTGCAAGTATTATTTTGCAATGCAGTAATTACTCGATATTCCTTTCGATATATAATTATCATCATGATCCAATTAAAGATTTATAAAAGCGAATCAGATGTACCACCACTCATTCACCAACAGATTCTAGACTTTTCTCGTATGACGTGGTCAGATGGGTTTCAAGGAAAAAATAGGTTAAGGATTTGGGTGCAAAATCCCAATAATCATCCTTTGTTTTTTCTCTTACAAGAAGAAGAAGTACTCATTGCTAATGTGGCTGTTGTTTGGAAATTTATAGTTCATAAAGGAATTAAGTACAAAATGTATGCGCTAAGCGGCATGATGACATATCCTTCATTTAGAAAACAAGGTTACGGGTTAAAAATTGTAAATGTTGTTAAAGAATACATGCTTAAGCAAGACGGAGATTTCATTATGATTCACAGCAAATTAAAAGGATTTTATGAAAAAGCAGGTTTTGAATCGATGACAAAAATTCGTACTCTCTTCGGAAATCCGAAAAAACCAAAGTTAAGTGACCAATCAGTGTTCGCTCTTTTTTTAACAGAGAAAGGAAAAAGAGGAAGAAAGGATTTTGAATCTGAACCTTTTTATTTTGGAAAAGAGTTATGGTGAATTTTATCTTAAGGTTCCTTGACTTTCTGAAAATTCAATTGTCGGGGCGGGCAGACTTGAACTGCCGACCTTACGCTCCCAAAGCGTACGTTCTAGCCATCTGAACTACGCCCCGAATAGTCTATTGTATCACCAGCTTACGTATTCGGCAATTTTCTTTTCAAAATGAGATATGTTTTTGTACACCTCGGCATGGAGGCCAAACTTTCGGGCTCCCTCAACATTTTTTAATTGATCATCCCAAAATAATATCTCATTTTTTGACCTTCTGTTCTTTTTCAATCTCCTTAAATACTTTTTCGAAAAAAACTAGAGAGGGTTTTTTATAACCGATGTACGCGGAAGAAAAAATTTTGTCAAATATTTTTCCAAAGTTCATTTTGTTGACTATAAATGAGGTTCTGTGCCGTTCCTGATTTGTCGCCATATACGTTTTGATTCCTTTTTTATTCAGCTTCTCGATTGTCAAAAGGATTTCCCGACTTACCTTGTTTTCGCTTGTAAACCATTCCTCCAATATTTTTTCAACGCCTTTGTCCCATCCCCATTTTTTTATGTAAGGCACCAAGACTTTTTTGAGATCGACCTTGCCAATAAGTGCTTTTTGAAATTCATTCTCAAAAAATTCTGAAGTCATCTGTCGTGAGATGCCGTATTGTTTTTCCAGATACTCGCTAAACCTTTGAGACTGCACAACTACCCCATCACAATCGAAAATAACGGCTTTTATCATATATATAATTATAGCACTGCCGATTAAGTAAAATATACTATGTCTAAGATGAGACTTACCAAAAGAAACATTAGTCTTGTTATTGCTCTTGTTATTTTTGTCATCACTGCTTTTCAACAACTACATGCACCAAAGAATCAATCCGTGCAAAATACTATTCCGGTCACAGTTTTACCTTCTGCGTCGACTTCTGCCCAACTTGCGATGGTAGCAAGAGTCATAGACGGAGATACAATCGAACTTGTGGGAGGAGCAAAGGTGAGATTTATTGGCATAAATACTCCCGAACTTCATGATCCGCGAAAACCGGTTGAGTGCTTTGGCCGTGAAGCGATGGAGGAGAATAAACGATTGGTCGAGGGAAAACAAGTGAGGCTGGAAAAAGACATCTCCGAAACCGACAAATATAAAAGACTACTTCGCTATGTGTATCTTCCAAGCGAAGCCTCACCGTCAGGAATTTTTATTAATGATTATCTTGTAAGGGAAGGGTACGCAGTCGCAGCTACCTTTCCGCCTGATGTTAAATTTGCAAAGCATTTTATTGATCTGCAAAATGAAGCAAGATTAAATAAAAGAGGTCTTTGGTCAAAATGTAGATAGACATTTGTCATCCTGGAGGAGTGAAACGACGATAGGATCTTTATATTTTTGTATATAAATCTTTCCAATCCGGATTAAATTTATTTATCATTTCAACTTTCTTTCTTCTTACTAAATTTTTAACCGATTTTTCTCTCTTTATTGCATTTTCAGGACTTTCAAATATTTCATAATAGACTAATTTATTAACATTATATTTTGAAGTAAAAGTTGAGCCAAATTTATTTTTATGTGAATAGGCTCTTATTTTAAGATTATCAGTTATTCCCGTGTATAAAACTTTATTTGTAAAGTTTGTGAGAATGTAAACAAAATATAATTTATTCTTCATATTAAGATTCTATCAGTCGTCGTTTCACTCCTTCTTCCAGAATGACAGTTCATTGTCAGGCTGGAGAGAACTAAGTGAACGATAGCATCTCGAGATTCTATCGTCCCGACAAAGTCGGGACTCCAGAATGACACCGTTTAATTCAATACTATAATCACCCGAATTACTTAAAGAATTGTCCTTCTATGTGATGAATGTTTTCCGTTTTGGATCCATGTAGTCAGGTTTATAAAGGTGAAGCGGAACTTTATTTTTCTGCCAAACATCGATAATCGGATCAATATATCTCCACATTGCTTTTATTTCTCTAGTTGAGACAAAAAGAAGTTGATTGCCTTCGACACAATCAAGAAGCAATTTTTCGTATTCTTCGACGTACTGAGATTTTTTAGATCTTTTTCTGTACGTGAAATGAAAATCTTTCTCCTGTATTTCCATATCAAGTCCTGGTTTTTTGGAAAGAAAAGAAATCTCTATTTTTTCCTGGGGTTCAATCTGGAAAACGACTTGATTTTTGAAATGATGCCCAGGCGGACAAAGACAAGGGGTTTTGTGTTTAAAGGTAATAGCTATCTCTTTAATCTGTTTTTTCATCCGTTTGCCGCTTTCCAGAAAAATAGGAACTCCTTGCCAGCGAGATGAATTCAACAATGTTTTTATTTTAAAATACGTTTCCGTTTTCGATATAGAACTTACTCCTTTAATATTTTTATACTCTTTATATTGAGCTCGAACTGTCTCTTGAATAATATAAGCAAGAGTTGGAAGCTCAAGCTTCTCTAAGATTTCAGCCCGTTTACTTCGCACTTTATTAACTTCAAAAGATCCTGGATCATCCATGGTCACCAATGCCAGCATTTGGAGGAGATGATTTTGACCAACATCACGTAGCGCACCGAGACCATCGTAGAAGCTGCCTCTGTGCTCGACTCCTATCTTCTCCAATAATCGTATTTCAATTTTCTCGATATATTTATTATTCCAGTTCTGCTCTAACAAATTATTAGCAAAACGAAAACTGAGAATATTTTGTAACATATCTTTAGCTAAGTAGTGATCTATTCGGTATAGTTGTTCTTCTTTAAACAGTTTTCCCAAAAGCAGATCTAAATTTTCTGCAGTTTTGAGATCTTTGCCAAACGGCTTCTCGACGATGACTCTAGTCCAACCCTCTTCGGGACTACAAGGTATCGTTAAACCAGAAGTCTTGAGATGCTGAAAAATTGTTTCGTTGTATTGCGGAGGAGTCGCTAGATAAAATAATTTATTTGCGCAGACTTTCCACTC
>OBEQ012517437.1_pt1 | contig 15600 bp, 12 predicted proteins | sample 1670901 | NCBI WGS metagenome assembly OBEQ01 (sample SAMEA104232315, study PRJEB22302) | groundwater metagenome | biome: forest; feature: aquifer; material: groundwater | place: USA | collected 2011-08-07 | depth 5.4 m | reverse complement strand
GCCATAATGAGCCCCCCCACCGAGATCGCGAGCACGACTGCCATTTGTATAAGCGTGCCGATGAGCGTCCCCGCGAATCCTCCCACAAAGCCCGCAATTCCGTCGGGAGCGGAACCCGGTTGATAATGCACTCCCTGTATCGCGGCGAGCGGGTTGTCTGGACCAGTGAAATTCGGACTCATCGCACGAGAGGTGAGAATCGCAAGGTATAAAAAGAACATCACTATGGGCGCGAAGAACGTCCACCGGAAGAAATGGTGCCACCACTTCTGGAAGGTTGACTTGAAGAGCGGAAACACCCATGCGACCCATGCGAGGGGCAAAAGGACGAGAAGGTAGCTCAGCCAGACATACCGGATAAAGAGCATCACGACAAAGGTGCCGAGGGTAATCCCTATAAAAATGAGAAAGAGTATGGGGAAGATAATATTGAGAAGCGGGGTGATCATTGATCCAAAACTCGCGCCTGCATCTGCGGAAACAGATTGCCCGTTCACTCCGAATGCAATCGTGCTGGTCCCCGCTTCTCCGAAGCTCAAAAACGCTCTCTGCGGCGTGAACGCTCCCGCAAACGAGGTGGCGAACGCGTCATAGTTGGTTCCGTTCCCCGCAGGCGAGAACGCGTCGATAAAATACGTGGTGAGCTGGTCAGAAAAATGGATGATGGGCGCGGTGAGCACAAGGCCGAAGTTTACGAGGATCGCCATAAAAATGAGTTTCCAGAGTATCTGTTTCATTCCGTAGGTCTGGCTCCGGAGTATGGTCGCGATCGCAATTACGATAATACCCAGCACGAAAAAGAGATTGGTAATCGCCAAGCTGATCTGGAACCCCTGCTTTACGAGTAGTGAGTTTGGGATGTGGGTATTGATCGCAAGGAGCACCTCGATGAAATACGCGGCGACCGAGATCCCAAATCCCGCGATGATGCCGATCACGTAATAGACGACAAAGATAACCCAGGCGATCGCACCGCCGAGGATGTGCCCTACCCCGATTAAACTACCCAACGCAGGAAGAACAAATTTCACGCCAGAATAGGCTCCAGAGTAGAGAGATGCGAGAGACTGCAGGGACTGCGCATGCACTTGTTGCGGCATCAGAGCTACCGCCGCAAGCAAAACTCCAGCCCAAGCGGACATGGCGCGCATTCCTTTCTTGTGGAAAAAATTTTTCATCGCGTTATTCAAGCGGCGGGATGATGCCCGGGCAGGAGAACGGGTGAGTGATATCAATGCCGCCGATTGCAAGCGCGAGCGCTTGCATTTTTTGGAGCCGGTCTTTTGCGGCCTGGGATTCCTGGGCAATTTGCTCCGGATCGTAGTGGCTCAATTGGTTTGCGAGGTCATTCAACTCTTCGTCGTTTTGCGCATCCGGAATTTGATTGATGATGTTGCCGATTATTGTCGCCGCACTGTTTGCGCGTTTTGCTTCGTCCACGATTCCTGCCTTATTCGCGGCGATGAACGAGAGGTCATTACTTACGTCTTTTTGCGCGGCGGGACAACTTGCGCTAATTGCACCGAGAATCGGACTTACCCTTTCTTCATCCGCGAGCCATCCGCTGTTTGCGTCCGCGTAATCCTGCCAAGTGCCATGATTCGCGTCGGCGGCTTGCTTCAGCTGATTTTTCTGTCCCACGAGATCGCCCCCGACGCCGCCGTTCAAGCACGCGGCGAGGCCTTTCCCGGTCAATCCTACGCATTCCTCGGCGGGCGTCGTGTTCGTGCTCCCTCTGCCGATGTTGCCTTCGAGCGCGCCTTGTAGGCCCTTCACTCCCGCATGGATCAGCCGGTTCAGGCCGGAGTTTATGAGCGCGGTGATCAGGTTTGTCCAGTCCTGGGCGTTCACGATGCGGTCAATGGGCGAGCCGATTGCCCGTGAGAGCTGGTCGGCGACGAGGCCGCCGGGGGTGGTGTTGGACCGCGACGCGCAGTAGATGTGCTCGAGCGGCCCCTCTTCGCCCGCGGGCAGCGGCAAGTCAAACGAGTCCTGTTGTATCTGCGTGAGGTAATCCGCGTAACTCATCATATGCCCGGGCTGTCCGCTATTGGGATTGGCGAGCTCGCCGGAGGGCGAAACCAACACCGAGCCGCTTTTACTTGCCACGGTGCAGATGCCCGGAGATTTGAATCCTTTGTTTGCGGCGAGTTCCTGCTGTTTTGCTTCTTTTTGTTTTGCCGTCTCGATTGCCACGATGTCGCTCGTTTCGATAAGGGCGCCAAAAAAATTATTACTCGGCCGGAGCGAAGCCGAGTAGGCAATCCATCCCCCGTTCCCGAAATTGTCGTAGAAATCCTGCACGTTCCGCACGACCTGGTTCAGGGTACATCTCACCGCGGCGTCATAGGTATTGACCTGCTGGAACGAAAGCCGGATCAGCGGCCCGAACGAGGAGCAGAGCCGGGGAGCGATATTCGCGATCACGCTTCCCGCGGCGTTATCCGCGGTAGTTTTCAAAAATCCTTTCCAATTCGTGATAAATTGGGGCTTGCCGCCGCCCTGGACCCAGTTGATGACTTGATTTACGAGCTTATGGATGAGCTGTTCCTTGATTGTTTCGGTAATTACTTTTTGGACGTGTTGCCAGAATGTTGTTCCGTAAAGCGTCGGATCGAAAGTGATTGAGAAATCAGCAATATCTAAGAACGCGTATGCCTTTTTTATGCCGAAGAGATCATTTGTAAATGTGATAAGCGTGTTTTGCGATTGAGGCGCAAATGCGTGGCGCGTTGCGCTTTGCTTTTGGAGTTCTGTTTGGAGCGCGAAGATCGCATTATTGTAATTTGCCTCCTGCGCGCGGAGGATGATGGACGCCTCCACGGGGTCGTCGCTTCCTTCCGCCGCGAGCGCCGCGACGTTTCTTTCGTACGCGAGCAGTTTCACCAGGCTTTTGTGGAGCGCCGCGAACGACGCGGGCGCGGGAATTTTTTGCGCGTCGCGGAGCGCGCGGTCGAAGGCGAGCCGCGCGTCTTCGAGGTCATCAATTGCGATTGCGGAGGATGCCGGATCGGTGATGCCGATCCGCGCCGCGAGTTTTCCGGTGACTTCATTCACCGATGCAAGGTACGCGGCGGCGTTGTCTTGGTTGTCAACTTCCGTTTTTATGATTTTTATTTTTTCCGCGTCGGATTCCCAATCAGGAATTTTTTGGAGCCGCACGGCGGCGGTTTTTGCAAAGGCGTCGCTTACGCCATAGAGATCGGGCGCGGCAACGCTTGGGCTGCCGTTTACGACCTGCGGTCCTTCGGGGTTTGCCTTCACGAGTCCCTGCGCGAGGTTTGCGGCAAGCGCTTCGGTGAGGTTTGAGGAAGGAAGCGCGGTGTTGATTATTTGGCTATTGGCTATTGAGGTAGTAGTTGCGCCAGCGGGGAGCGGCTCTACAAAGGCATTCTTGGGAAGCGCGGCGGCGTCCCCCGCTACCTGCTCGCGCGCGGGCGCACCCTCGGAAGACGGCGATGAGTAAAGAAAAATGAGTAAAGAAGAAGCGGTAAGCGCCGCAAGCACCAAAAAACCAGTAATCAGTTTTTTGAGGGAAGGCGTAGTCATCCCGTGAGAAGCAGATCGCGATCGCAAGATCTGATCTGCGCAAAGCAGTTTTTTCGATCTTTACGTATTGAGAATGTCATAACAATAGTATTGAGCGATCGTGGCTTCTCGCGGGATCATAAGAAGGCAGAATTCGGCACTTTCCTGCATTATAGCGCAAAAATCCGCATTCTACGGCGAGTTATCCCCACTTCTCCAGTCGGTTATTCACAAGAAACGCTTCCGAGGAGAAATAAAAAGTATGGAAGCTGCAGAGAAAAGCAACACCTTATTCGCCGTTCTCCGATGGCGCGGGAGAGTTATGGGTTGAGGCGGGCCAGCCTCGACTAAGTGATCGAGTCTAGGCGGGCGATGCGGGCGATGTCTTCGACGGTTTCGTCCTGCGGCCGCAAGCCGGGATCGATTCCTGCACGGGCAAGCGCCTCGATAAGCGCTTGCTTCCCCTTTTCTCTGAACTTCGGCGCGGCGGCGAGATTGTTCAAAATGGTTTTCCGCGGCTGGGCGAAGAGCGCGCGCACGGTTTCTTCGTATGCCTCCTTTATTGCCTCAAGTTCTTTCGGGAGCGTTTTTTTCGCGAGCACCACGACTGCGGAATCCACTTCCGGCGGCGGATCGAAATGCGTGCGCGGCACGAAGGCGAGTATGCGCGGCTCTGCCCAGAATTGTGCTACTGCGGCAAGGCGATTCATGTGCGGCGGATGCGCGGTGAGGCGCAATGCAACTTCTTTTTGGATCATGAGCACCGTGCGCAGCGGCTTCTGTGGCAGTGACCCGAGCACGCGGAAGAGGCGGCCGGTGAGATAATAGGGAATGTTGCCGGCGATTTTGAGGGGAGAACGAGGGGCAAGGAATTTTGGATCGTGGATGAGCGTGGGGATTTCATAGAGCGCGTCGCCGTAGATTACTCGGGCATCGCGGAGCGCGGGGAGTGCGCGGAGCGCCGTAGCGAGCGCGCCGTCGCGTTCGATCGTAATGAGGCGCGCGCCGCGCGCCGCACACGCCTCTCCGAGCGGCACCGTGAGCTCGCCGTGGCCGCCACCGATCTCGACGACCGTATCGCTCGATGCAATCTCGAGCGCGTCCGCGATTTTTTTCGTGACGCTGCGGTGCACGAGAAAATGTTGTCCGAGGCGATGCATGGTGTTTCTGTCTATGTGTTATTCGAACTCGATCACGCGCTCCCCGCGATCGGAAAACATATCGGCTTCGGGCGCCGCGTCCGCCTCTTCATATTTTGCACATTCTTCGGGAATTTCGGAAATGAACCGCGAGGGCACGTCGGAGAAACTAACCCTAAGCTCCCGCCGCGCGCGCGTCATTGCCACATACATCAGCCGCCGCTCCTCTTCGAGGCCGCGCGCGCTCTCCATTGAACGCGCATGCGGCAGAAGCCCTTCGGAGACGCCCACGAGGAATACCGCGTCGAATTCAAGCCCCTTAGCGAGGTGGATTGTCATCAGGGAGACCTCATGTCTCGTATCTCGTATCTCGTATCTCGTATCATTATGATTGATTTGATATTTATTGTGTGCGACTAGGTCCGTCGCCTGGAGCAACGCGACGCGCTCGAGAAATTCCGGGGTATCCATAAATTGCGCGGCAAATGCAGCTAATTCGCGTATATTTTCGATCCGCTCCTCGGCGTTCGAGAAATTATGTTCGAGAAAACCGACGTAATTCGTCACCGCGAGGACGCGCCCGATGAGTCGCGCGGGAGCTTCATCCGCGTGCGTCCGGAGCGTATCTACGAGCTTCTCAAAGATTGTTCTGCGGAACGTCTTCGAAAGCCGGTCGCGGCTTATGGAGTCGCGCGGATTTGCCGCGTACCGAAGCGCGGCGATGATATCTTTCACCTCGCGCCGCTCGTAGAAGGCGATCCCCCCGAAGATGCGATAGGGTATCTCGTGCAGAAGGAGCGCCTGCTCGATCGCCCGCGATTGCGCATTCGTGCGGTAGAGAATCGCCGTCGTTGGCGCACCGCCGTCATTGGTCATTGGTAATCGGTCATTGGTAATTTCGCGTGCCACCCATTGCGCTTCATCGTCTTCGTCCGCGGCGCCGAAGATGCGAATAGGCGATCCCCCCGCCTTCGCCGTCCACAGTTTTTTCGGTTTCTGATGAATATTGTGCGAGATCACCGCGGAGGCGGCGTCGAGAATGATGTTCGTGGAGCGATAGTTCTGTTCGAGGAGCACCACGCGCGCCGGCTCCCAATCTTTTTCAAAATTCAGAAAAATGTCGAAGTTCGAACCGCGGAACGCATAAATCATCTGTTGATCGTCCCCGACGGCGCTCACCTTCCGCGAGCGTTCAGAAAGCAAACGAACCAATGTGTACTGCATGTTGTTCAGGTCTTGGTACTCGTCGATCAAAAGATATTCCGCGCGCGCCGCATATTTTTTTCTGGTCTCGGGATATTCTTCGAAAAGGAACACCACTTTTTCAATCAGGTCGTCAAAATCGAAGGCGTTGTGTTCTTCGAGCGCCGATTCGTAGCGCTCGAAGAGCATTACCGCCGCGCGCTCCTTGGGATTCGGGGAGCGAAGAAGCTCTTCTCGCGAGGCGACGCCGTTCTTGAGGTCAGAAATTTTTCGCAGGAGAAATGCGGGAGCGCTGTCTTTCTGCGCCGCGCTTTTTTCTTGCCCGCCAGTTTTTTTCTTCTCTCCTTCCGCCCCCGTAATTTTTTTTATGAGCTGGCGCGAGTCATGGTCGTCAAAGATCGCAAAATGCCGCGTGCGCCCCAGGCGCCCCGCTTCGTTCCGCAGGATGCGCGCTCCCAAAGAGTGGAAGGTCCCGATAAAGGGCATCATGCCGAGATCTCCTCTCCACTGTTCGGGAATGCGCGCCCGCTCCCGCATTTCCCGCGCGGCTTTGTTGGTGAACGTGAGGGCGCATATGCGGTCGGCTGGAACCCCTTCTTCAAGAATCCGCCGCAGGCGGCTCGTGAGCGTTTTCGTCTTGCCGGTGCCCGCTCCCGCCACAATGAGGAGGGGTCCGTGGGGGGCTTCGACCGCCTCTCGCTGGGCCGCGTTAAGCTCCGGAGCGGGAGCGTGCGCATCCCCTCCTCTTTCCACATATTCTTCAAAAAAACCTTTATTTATATGCATAAAATGAGATATTTCTACCTTGTGGATAATGTAGGGAACTCTTGAGTATACAAAAGCGAAACCATAGGGTACACTTATCTCTATTAGTACTATTCTAGTTCAATTGTATAAGGAGAAGAAGCCATTAGGAGTGGCTCTTTTTTTGCTCGGGTGCCTCCTCGCGGCATATGGAGCCCATGCCGCCTTCGGGAAAAGCGCGGGGCGCCTTGCCGTAGTGGAACGGGGCATTTTGGGAGGCCCGGCGGCTTCGTCGCCTTCCTCGGAAGGTTCTTCGGAGTCAACGTTCGCCGTTGCGGAGAGCATGCCGGAGGTGGTTGTAGACAATGCTCCTCAAGAGGAACACACAACTGATGCTTCCATGGGGATGCTCCGCGCGCCTCGCGAGGCGCTCTTCGGCGGAGGGGTGTTCGTGACCTACGCCGTGAAGCGCGGCGATACGCTCTCGAAGATCGGACGGGATTTCGGCGTATCCGTGCAGACCATTGTCGGTTCAAATCCGGAATTGCGGGGGAAGTCACTCCAGATCGGGCAAGAGCTTCTCGTGCCGCCGGTCTCGGGCCTCGTCTATCGCGTCCGTGACGGAGAGACGCCCGAGTCCGTAGCGCTCGCGTTCGACATCACCGCAGGTCAGCTCCAAGAGTTCAACCGCGGCGTTGATTTCAATAAGTTCGGCCTCGGCATGGTGCTCGTCATCCCCGGCGCGCATCCCCTCCCCTCGTCCGTAGGAACGCAGGGAGGAGGCGCGAGCCTCGTGCTCCAGGGATATTTCATTCTTCCCACGGCGGGCTTTAACTGGGGAAAGCTTCACGAGCATAACGCGGTCGATATCGCGAATGCCTGCGGCACGAAGGTAGTGGCCGCCGCCGAAGGGCTTGTGATCGAGACCTCGAACGATGCGTGGGGCGGCGGCTACGGGCACTACGTGCTCCTCGAACATCCGAACGGCACAAAGACGCGCTACGCGCACTTGGAAGAGGTGGGTGTTTCAATTGGCGACTATATCAAACAGGGAGACGGGCTCGGCACGATGGGCCAGACGGGCGAAGCCTCGGGATGTCATTTGCACTTCGAAGTGGAAGGCGCGAGGAATCCGTTCGCCAGAAGTTAGGTTACGAAATACGAATCTTGTACGAATATACGAACATAAGAATCCGCCGATGCGGATTATTTTTTCGCCCTATGAAGAATTACATTAATCAGCTTCTCTTTCTTTTTGGTATAAATCTCTCTTTGTTTGCTATATTGTCTCGCTAGTTTTTTCTTCAGTGTGCTATAGTTCTTTGCCGCGCTTTTGTGTTGCTGTAGATAATTCCTGAACAGAACCATGTCCCCCACATACCCATTCCCGGCGTCGCCAACATGGAGGTAATGAGTTCTTTTCTTTTCGGGTCCCTTCGTGAAAAATAATCTATCAGATCGAGCCTCTTTTTTGAGCACATATCCTATTTTTTCCAGTAATCCTAGATATTTCCTTACTCTTTTCAATGAAGGAACAATAACTGCGATATCTATAAATCGGCTTTGCGAGTATTCCGTTAATGGCAGTACTACCGACATGCTGCACATCTAAAGCACCCTTCCCAAAAACTTTGGCAATTTTTTTTGCCTCTTGCTCAAAATTATTTTTCCATTTCCGACTATATTTAACCAATTTTACCGTTCCTCGTTTTAACCCAATCATAAGTTTTTGTTTTAATTCGTATATTCGTGCAAAATTTGCTTGCCCTCCATAGCTCCCGTGGAGCGAAGGATGGATATTTCGTAGCGGCTACACCTCCTCCCGCAGCCGGTAGCTGAACGCCTCTGCGAGGTGCGGGGCGTCCACGCGCGCGGCCCCCTCGAGATCGGCGATGGTGCGCGCGGTCTTCACGATCCGATAATACGCGCGCGGCGAGAGGCGGTGCGCTTCGAGCGTGCCGATGAACTGTTCCGCTTCCGGGGTGAGCGCCGCATGCGCTTCGGTATCGTGCGAGCTCATCTCGGCGTTCGTGTGCATCCGCCGCTTCCCGTGCGATTGCGCGAAACGTTGCCACTGGACTGCGCGTGCGCGTTCAATTTCTTTCCGGAGCTTCATGCTCTCGCGCTCATCACCTCCCTTCTTCTCGCGGAGCTCTTTTATTTCCACGCGCGGCACGCGCACTTGAAGATCAATGCGGTCGAGAAGCGGCCCCGAAATTCTTTTTTGATAGCGAATCACTTCGTACGCAGAACAGCGGCAGTTTTTTTCGGGATCGCCGTGGAATCCGCAGGGGCAGGGATTCATCGCGGCGACGAGCGTGAAGCGCGCGGGGAACGAAAGTGTTCCTTTCGCGCGCGCGACGTGCACGTTTCCGGATTCGAGCGGCCCGCGGAGCGCTTCCAAGAGACTGCGGGGAAATTCCGGCAGCTCATCGAGGAAAAGTATCCCGCGGTGCGCCAAACTAATCTCGCCCGGCTTTGGGTTCGTGCCGCCGCCCACGATCGAGACGACGGAGGCGGTATGGTGCGGCGCGCGGAACGGCCGTTCGGCAAGAAGCCCCTGCGGCGCGAGCCCCGCGGCGCTCCAAATTTTTGTGATCTCAATCGCCTCTTCGTGCGCAAGAGCCGGGAGGATGCCGCTCATCGCCTGCGCGAGGAAGCTTTTCCCGACGCCGGGGGGACCTATCATGAGCACGTTGTGCCCTCCCGCCGCAGCAATCGTAAGCGCGCGCTTTGCGTGCGCTTGCCCGCGTATGTGCGAGAAATCATGGAGTGGCGGCTCGGCCGATCCCTTCTTGCGCGGCAGTGCGCGGGAGATCGTGCGCGCTCCCTCGAGCACATCGATCACGTCCTGGAGCGTGTCCGCGGGGATCACCCGCACTTCGCGGATGACCGCCGCCTCATCGGCATTCTCCCGCGGCACGAAGAGCGTGGAGAATCCCCTCTCGCGCGCCATCTCTGCGATGTTGAGCGCGCCGTTTATAGGACGGAGGTGTCCGTCGAGCGCGAGCTCTCCCACGAAAATCATCCCCGAGGTGTCGCAGGGCTTCATTTGCTGCGAAGAGAGCAGATACCCGATCGCGATCGCGAGATCGTATTGCGATCCGGTTTTTTTGATGTCCGCGGGCGCGAGGTTTACCGTGATCTTGCGGTTCTCGCGATTCGGCGGCTTCACGCCGGAGTTTTTGAGCGCGGAGTTCACGCGCTCTTTCGCTTCATTGAGCGCCTTGTCCGCGAGTCCGACGATGGTGAACGAATGCAGACCGACGTTGAGGTCCACTTCAACCTCGATCGGCTTCGCCGCAATTCCCTCCAATTCCGCAGAATGCACTTTTGCAAGATTCTTTTGCATCAGGAGTAATCGCGAACCTGCCTACCGGCAGGCAGGTAATGCGAACTAAAAATTAATAATGCTGATAACGGAATAGTGAGATTCGCATTATTTCGAATACATTCGCGATATTAGCGATTACTCTTGCAGTCGGCGCACAGTCGCGATTCTGGAACGAGGTCCAACACTTGTTCGGAAATTTCTTTTTTGCAGTTGGTGCAGATGCCATACGTTCCACTCGCGATATCCGCGAGCGCGGCTTCGATCTCCTCGATGCGGATGCGGAACGCGCTTCCCACCGCGAGCTTGTTCGCGATCTCTTCTGTTTCGTCGGACTCCTCTTCAAGCGAATCAATGTCGTCGCCAAAGTCGGTGACTTGTTCCGCACTTTCCAGTTCGCGGAGAAGTTTTTTCCGTTCCACTTCAAGCTGCGCCTTGTAGAGGGCAATTTTATGCTGGTCCATCCTCAATAGACTACTGGCGTACGGAACGAGCGTCAAATAACTCACCATGCTTCCCTATTGCGTCATGGTTTTGAGTAGAAGTAGAAATGGAAGCGCCAAAAATTCATAAACCTCCGCTGGGGCGATGAGCGGAAATTTTGTTTAAGAGTCGTTGGCGAGAAGGGAAATTAGTGGGATAAAAATGTCGCCTCCGGGGGCACTTTAATAATGCGGCAATGCGGCAAAGCGAATGCGGCAACGGTTGCCGCATTAATGCGGCAACCGTTGCAGAGCTGAGCATTGATTTTACTGGCTAACCCATTCGTCACGTAAAACCTACATTGCCGCATTCTTGCTAAACATTTTGCTAAACATCGATTTTTTGCCACAAGCCATTCGTCACGTCATTGCTACATTATTACGTTTAACATTAAATCGGTGTTTCTTGATAAACACTCCATTTTTAAAAAACGCCTAAAAAGTTCAATAATCAATAAATTTTGGATTCTTATCATAAAATCCTGATTTATAGATTTTATGGATAAACTTATATCCCTCGGGAACGTCTGGATCGCTATCGACTTTTTTAATCCACTCTTCAAATTGGGCAAGTTTCCCTCCAAATAGATTTCCATAGATAAGCGGAATGATTGTATTTTTCAACTGACCAATGTCTCTCACTATAAGGATTGCTATTCCCGCGTTCCTTTTATGACCATCAGATCCTTTTCTTGGGCCATATTGATAAATCTTATTTTTTAAATTTAACCTATCTCGAATGAGCGTCAGAAGAGTAAATTCAGAAGAGGGAACCGTAAGAATAAAGGCAGGTATCTTATCCTTCCTATGCTTTGGCCCCGAGGTACAAAAAGTGAAACAAGCGCTTTCTTGAATGATTCCTCGGATATAGGAATATTTCAATTCATCAACTTTCATATTTTTTATAAGGGTGTTTAGCGCGTTACACCCTATACTTGTTTTTATAATAACATTAATATGATAGAATTAAAAGAATCAAACAAAAAGAAAATAGAAGGGAAATAGAGCGGATAGACAAAAAAATGAAAGAGAAAATAACATTAGGCCAGCGGGGCGAAGATCTCGCCTGCGAGTTTTTGAAGAAGAAGGGCTATGAGATCCTCGCGCGGAATTATCGGAAGCCATGGGGGGAGATAGATATTGTGACCCGGGCGGGGGACGGGACGCTGGTATTTATAGAGGTGAAAACGATGGCGGGGGCAGGGGCCTCCTTCGCTCAAGTTACGGAGGGGAAAGAAGAGCTTTTGAACCCCGAAGACCATGCGAATGAGCCGAAAATGAAGAAAGTGCGGAAAACCTGCGAAGCGCTCGTGAATAGGAATCCAAAACTGGTCAGTGAAAAGAGGGGATGGAGGATTGATCTTGTGGCGATTGTGATAAGGGACTCGGATCCGGTGATTCGGCATTATGAGAGTGTGTAAGCTAAGCGGTATGACTGCGGAAACGCGATCCTTTTCAACATAAAATGGAGAATTTTTTTGTGTTACTATTTTACCCACGCACCAGCGACCCTCTTCGGGAACGCGGGGGATAAATTGCGGGGAGGCAAAATGATGAGCTATCTCAAAAAGTAAGTATGTACCCCATGAGGCACCTTTCTTCACGCATTGTGTACACCCCGCTTATCGAGCGTGCGGTCGCGTTTGCGATACAAGTGCACGAGATTGATCAGCAACAAAAACGTAAAAGTAAAGATATTCCCTATATTGTGCATCCTCTTTTGGTGGGAATGATACTATCACTTGCGGAGGCAAGCGAAGATGTGATTGTCGCTGGTATTTTGCACGACACAATAGAAGATAGCATTTCAGAGAAAAAAATATCGCGAGAAGTCTTGGCAAAACAGTTTGGAGAAAACGTGGCGAATCTCGTGGTAAGTGTTTCTGAGTTGCAAAAGGATTTGCTGTGGAAAGAGCGGAAGCGGGAAGCGCTCGAACGCGTCGCCACGTTTTCATGCGATGCGCTCCTTATTAAATCTGCAGATATTGTATCTAACGCCACCGAGTTGCTTGATGATTACGGGAATGAAAGGGAGAGGATTTTTTCCAGATTTAACGGGCCAAAGGATAAGGTCATCGCTCACTACATTTCGATGATCGGCGCAATCAGTGAGCGCTGGAAAGAAAATCCATTTTTTGAAGATTTAGAAAAATTATCAGGGAAATTGGGGCTTTTGTTATAGCGCACTACCAGACGATTTGTCGCGCGGAGAGAATTCCACCTTGCACTGCACGCTGCATGGAACAGCGAAAACTTTTCTGTTACAATATTTTTATGCTGAATCAACTTAAGGCAATCGGCCTGAGCGACAACGAAGCGAAGACCTATCTCGCCATGCTTGAGTTGGGACCCGCGTCAGTCGCGGAGATTTCCTTGAAGGCGGGGATCAATCGTCCGACCGTGTACATGCAGATCGAAGCGCTCAAAAAGAATGGACTTGCTACCACGCAGACGAAAGGGAAGAAACAGCTGTATATTGCAGAATCCCCCGATCAACTTGAGCGGATTCTCGATCGTGAGCGTTTAGGGCTTGAACAAAAGAAAAATGACCTCACTAAGTTGCTTCCAGAACTCGAGACGATGTTCCGGACGACCGACAGCAAGCCCGTGGTACGCTTCTTCGAGGGCAAAGAAGGAATCTTAAAAATGCAGCGCGAGGTGTTGAAGTGTAAAGAGAAACTCATAAGAGCAATATCATCGCTTGATGAAGTGTATGAGCTTTTTCCTGACCACGGCCGTAGATATCCTTCAGAACGCGTGAAGCGAGGAATCCGATCTAAATTTATTTATACTTCGTCAAAGGGGCCCACTCTTAAGGAATCTGACAAGAGCGAGCTTCGAGAGTCGAAATTTATTGCCCCCGAACGGTTACCGATTACTTTCGACTTCACGGTTTTCGATAGCACGGTGAAGATCGAGATTTTAAAAGGAAAAATCTTGGGGGTGGTGATAGAACATCCGCAGATCGCCCAATCATTTAAAAATCTTTTCGATTTCTTTTGGAATTTTATTGAGTGAAGTTTTGTTATTGCGAGTCATTGCGAGTATAGCGAAGCAATCTCATTTGAAAGAAATGGGAAAGCCGTCATCCGATGATGCTGGATGACGGCCTTTGCTATGTGCTGATTTCGGGACCTGTTTACTGTCCCGAAATCAGCTTATTCATGGAATGGAAACTTAGTTTCCATCGCCACCAATGTACATGATGGCCTCCTTTCGGTGGAATTTGAGCGGAGCGAGGAATTCGCCCCGCTTTTTGCTGCGAAGCTCCTGCCAGACCCATCCGAGTCCAGCAAAAACCTCACGATTAGGGTAGTCTAAAAATTAAAATTTGTCAAGTTTTCCAGACAGAACAATATTATGAAAAAATTACTTTTAATAAAATCTTATTTTTGAAAAAGTATAATGACACTTATAAAACACTTAAAAAACCTATACTTTATATGTATAAATTGCCTTATTTGTCATTAGCTCTTGACAAAATCATTTTGGCGAGTATAATGGCCAACATAGATTGACAGCGAGGGGCTTGAGGCGATTCCGGGCTCAGACACTGACCGCCCGGCCCCTCCCCCTCGTTGCTCAATCGAACGGAGTTCTTTTCCAAAAAGTAAGGTTTTTTGAGGGTTTCCTCGGGCGGGCTTATCCCACAAGGATAGAGAAAGTCCTTGTGGAGCGGGTAGGTCGGCCAGAGGAAATCCTTGTCACATGCGTGAAAAACGCGCCCTTGAGCAGGGGGCAACCAAACTGCTCCGGAACGCCGGATTTACATGGTCCGGGCGGCCGAGGAAGGATGTCAACGTGGGTCAGCGCAAGTTCGAAGGCGCGATGGCCCGTTGCCCCTTCCGCGGCAAGTCTACCCGGTAATCAAGGGTGGTGTTCCAAGGCTGGATCTGTTTGTTGAAAACCCTTCCTCGACCGCGCCGGTGGTTGGCGCGCTTGCGGAAAGAGGGTTACAAACAAGCCTTAGTCGGTGCCAGCTGTGTCCGACGATAAAAAAACTGGCTAGAGGGTGCGGCAATATATCCAGGAAACGCCCCCCCGTCTCGGTGAAGTTCCGAGCATCACGGCCTACATGACGTAGGCCATCCATCAGAGCAATGAATGAAGGTTTGATTGTTCCGATGGGTGCTGTGCCCGGTGTTGGTCATATCGGCAATGCCGATGCCTGTGGGCAACCAACCCGGCGACACAGTCCCAAGCTCTTTATAAATTTAATTTAGGTTTGAGATTTGCCGCCGGGGAGCTGAGGCGAGAGAAGGCGGCACCCTTCTCTCTAAGCCGACCCTCCCGGCCCGACTGCGACGATCCGGTGGCAAGAAAAATCCTGGGTGCAGGAGAGTCGGAGCTCCGCCGAGCACCATGGGTCCGCCCAGTAGTCGCATCTTATCTTATGGTGCGGCGAGAGACGACGATGTTGTCTCGCGCACTAGATCTCTATTTCTCGTGAACAGAAATAGAACAAATCTAGTGAACAGCGGATCGGCACGGAGTGTTGTCCGTCACGGGACAGCGCTCCAACTCCGACAATCTTTTTTAGGCGAAAGTCGCGTTCGCCTCAATCATCAGGACGGCGCGCCGAGGCCCTTAGGGTTTTGGCGAGAACTGATGATGGGAAGGGAATCTTGAAATTTGAGCTCACGGCGCCAGCATAACCTGGCGGTTGCCATGCCGATGGCACAAGGAGCCGAAAGATTCCCATCGCGACAGTCATCATCGGGCGTTGGTTTTCATTTTATTTTCATCCAACGCCCCCCTCATCTGAATTCAGGAATTTACTTCGCGGCTTCAGATGGGGGAAACCCCGAAATAGTTCTTTGTAAAAAACTTGCCGGACGCCGCGGCTTTTTCAATCGGGCGGGCCATTTTTACCTCGAGTATTCGGGACACGAGCCCGTGAGACTCAAGAAAGGAGGGAAAGGAATGGAACATGGAATGTACCTCCATAGGTCAATGCAATTTTTCTGTTTCTGGACGAGAACGCGGCCTGCCGCTGCCCTCGTGATGAGATGGGAAGAGCATTTTGACGGATGGAATCCATCCCCGGCGCTGCGCTTGGAAGTCGCCGTTCCCCGCGATCGGCCGTGTTGGCATCGGAGTGTTAGAGTGGCAAACTACTTCGACATCCAAAAAGCCGAGAGGGCGCGACGAGTGGGACTCGACGTTCCGGTGC
>OBEQ012862090.1_pt1 | contig 15607 bp, 15 predicted proteins | sample 1670901 | NCBI WGS metagenome assembly OBEQ01 (sample SAMEA104232315, study PRJEB22302) | groundwater metagenome | biome: forest; feature: aquifer; material: groundwater | place: USA | collected 2011-08-07 | depth 5.4 m | reverse complement strand
TAATCCATGCTGGATACTATATCAAAATGATAAGTATTCGTAAAGAAATGTGTTTGGAATGGAAATATTTGAAAGGAGGTGCTTTGCGTTAAGGGTAAGGAGATTTGTCATTTCGGTGAGAGAGGCTTTAGGGAGGGGGGAGTTGCCATCTTCAAGGTCGTCTTTGATTTGATAAAGGAGGCCGAAAGTTTGGCCAAATTGGGTGTAGAGGGCGATATCAGTTTCGGGAAGATTTTTGATGCGGGCTCCTACAATGAGGGCGACTGTAAAGAGGTCGGCAGTTTTTTTAAGGGCGATGTGCTGGTATTCTTCCCATAAGGGGTTTTTGGAGGTGAGATCGAGGATTTGTCCTTGGATAAGGCCGTTACCTCCGATATAATTAGAAATTAGGCGGATTAGTTCTAAAGATAAAGGTGATGGGAGGGGGCTTTTTGCAATCACTTCAAAGGCAAGAGTTAAAAGGAGGTCGCCCGTTAAAATGGCAGTTGCCTCATCAAACGCCTTATGAAGGGAGGGTTTGCCCCGCCGAAAATCGTCATCGTCCATCGCGGGGAGGTCATCGTGAATTAACGTATAAGTGTGAATGAGTTCGATTGCACAAGCTGCATCGAGGCCTATATCGCCTGCAATTGAGAGAAGCATCTTGGGGCGCAACCGTTTCCCACCGGGGAAAAGAGAGTAAAAGGCTGCTTTTTGTAAGATCGGGTTTTTAATTTCATGAACGAAAACTTTAATTCGCTCGTCGATTGTTAGCTTAATATCAACGACTTGCATACGCCACCTTCCAGTTGCAATTTCGTGTCCACAAGATTAGAGAACCCGTCATCATGAGTCACAACTATTAGGGATTTACCAAATTTTTTGCAACAATTGAGAAGAATTTCTTGAGTCTCATTTGCAGAAGTGCGGTCCAAGTTTCCTGTCGGCTCATCAGCAAGAATTAAATCGGGGTGATTCATGAGCGCTCGCGCAATTGCGGCCCGCTGTTTTTCACCACCGGACAAATATTTTACAAGGAAGTTAGTTCTATGAGAGAGATTTACCTGTTCGATAAAGGCAAGCGCTTCATCCCTCGCTTCATTCATGGGCCTTCTTGCAATTTTTGCTTTAAGAAGAAGATTGTCCAATACTGAATACTCTTCCAACAGGTTGCCCGCTTGAAAGACAAAGCCGTAATGTTTATTGCGGATAGAGGCAATTTTTTTAGGGGAAATTTTTTCCCCATAAAAATAGAGTGATCCAGAGGTTGCCTCTTCGAGGGTCCCTAAAATATGGAGTAACGTGCTTTTCCCAGAGCCTGAAGGACCTACAATTGCGATGCTCTCTCCCAATTTAACTTGGAGGGAGATCCCTTTTAAAATTAACACTTTTTCCGGATGATAAAACTCTTTAGTAATATTTTCTGCTACGAGGACAAGTTTGTTCATTCAGACCTCAAAATAGACGAGGGTTTTAATCGGCACGCTTTAATTGCTGGAATGAGCCCAGCTAAGAAAGAGAGAATCGGTGAGGCGATAAGGACGAATACGAGCGCTTTTCCACTCACTTGATTGGGTAGAGAGTCGCCGTAAAAGAGGGGGCTAAACGCATCCCTACCTTCGATTGAGCTTAAAAATTGGACAAAGAGGTCGATATGCGAGAGGGTAAAATAGGCGAGCGTTATACCGATTAAAGAACTTACAAAGCCGACTACAATGCCGATCCCACCAAAAATCATTGCAATGCTTTTCTTCGAGGCTCCTAAAGAGAGTAGGATTCCGATCTCATGCTTTTTATCGTTCACAAGGAGTAAGAGAAGAGAAATGACATTGGAACAGGCGACTGTCAAAATAAGGATGCCAACAAGACTAAATAGGTACCGATCGCTCTGGAATTGGCTGATTAACTCTTTTGCAAAGTCGTATTCGTAGTAGGGGACAATCTCCCAATAGTCTGCAATTCCAGCTTCAGTAAATTTCTGAGAGAGCGCTTTTTCAATTCCTTGAGTCCTTTTTAAATCGTCAAACCAAACTTGAATTCCATTGGATAATAGTGGGTCGAGGGCAGTTGTTTGACAATTGGTGTTCATTGTATGGACAAGATTCGGATCTGCTAAAATAAACCTTGCACCAATTGAAATTACACCCGGGTCGTAAAAGCCTGCGACACACATAGGAAGCTTTTGTTCTTGCGAACTCATCGGAGTAACTGTTTGATAAGCAAAGTAACCTTGATCTCCCAAAAGGACGTCGTTATCCCGAAACTGCTTTGGCAAGATCACCCCATTTTCTGGAACAACAAGCTTGCTCTTAACAAAATGGGCCCACGGAGGGGTAAGTTTTGGACTCTCTTCAAAGGTTGTGCGGGGAGTGCCATCTGCAGCGAGGTTTGATTGGATCCGTTCGGCAAGGTCGTTTTGAGAATAGAGCGATGCGAGGTAGAGGAGGTGGCGAATGTCTGCAGCACTTGGTTTTTGAATGAGCGATTCGAGGTGGGAAGGGGCTTGTGGATAGCTTGAAACATAGGAAACTTGAGATAAAAAGCTCTGGCTATTTCTTGAGTGAGGACGGATGAGTTCGAGTCGCATGAAAGCGCCCGCCACTTCATAATCTTCTGCAATCAGATTTAGTGAGTCCAAAGTAGAAAAAGCCCCTTTCACAGGGTCTTTAGAATCTCTCTCTGGCCAGTACGAAGGGAGCTCTTCATCAAGGTCTTTGTTATAAGGGTCTGTTTTAGAGGCTCGCAGTTTTTCTCCGATGCTTTTCAACGCATAATTAGATTCTTCGGCGAGGGCATCAATCTGATAGTAGTACGAATTGTAGTAAGCTTCAGTTGGTGTGATCCGGATAGGGGCATTAAGAGAGGTCAACTTAGAAAGCCAAGCCCTTTCAATCCCTTCTGTAATCGACAAGAACAACAATAAAAGCCAAACAACGATTGAAATGACAAATAGAGACAAAAACCCAATCAAAGCAACCGATAGTTGCCTCTTCTTGGGCCATAAGTAACTTCTTATAAATGACAGTTCAAACAAGGTCTATTTTTTCTCACGAAAAAGAACGTGCTTCTTCAATGTTGGGTCGTACTTTTTCAATTCTAGACGCGCTGTAGTGTTTCTTGGATTCTTCACAGTGCTCATTCGAAAAGTACTCTCTGTGCTTTCTAAAGTAACGATTTGACGGATTTTTTTCTTTGCCATAAGTATGCCTTTAAATTTTTGGGACCATTATGCCCCCTTTTCTTTAAAATAGCAATGAGGTAGTTAAAAAAACAGACTAAATAAGAAAGAATCACCGCAGAGTCACAGAGAACGCGGAGAGCGCAGAGAAGTTTAAACGACTATAATTCTTTTTTCTTAAAATTAAAATTGCAAAGAGTTCTCTCTGACCTCTGCGTTCTCTGCGACTCTGCGGTGATTCTTTCTTTTTTTATTACACAAACATGGGTTGCTATAGGCTGTCGGAGCGGGAGGTGGGAGAGGGGGTGAGATCGAAAGGGTCAGAAGTGGGATTATTGTGGTAAATGTGGTAGCCGAGGCCTGCAATCATGGCGGCGTTGTCTAGGCTGAGCCCCTTTTCAGGCCAAAAAATTTGGGTGTTTTGGGGTGCTTTTTCTTGAAAAAGGGTGCGCAGTCGGAGATTGTTGCTTACCCCGCCGCCAATGTAGATCGCGTTTAAAGAAAAAGTTTTGAGGGCGAGAAGAGCTTTGTCTACAAGGTCATTTAGAGCAGTCTCTTGAAAGCTTGCCGCTACATCTGCAACGTTTGGATCGGTTTTCATTGCATAGAGCACTTGAGTTTTGAGCCCGCTGAAAGAGAAATGAAAAGGTTTTTCTTTAATTCTTCCTGGTTTAAAAGGGACTTTTTTTGGGTCTCCGGTTTTCGCGATCTTTTCAATTTCGGGGCCGCCTGGATAAGGGAGGCCTAAAAGGCGGGCGGTCTTGTCGAATGCTTCTCCGACAGCATCATCTAAAGTATTTCCTATCGGAGTGTACTTGCCAATTTCATCGATTCTTAAAAGGGAGGTGTGCCCCCCCGAAACGATGAGGCCAATAGCAGGCAATGGGGGGTGTTCAAGGTGCATCATAGCGGCGTAAAGGTGGGCCTCTATATGGTTGACACCTACAAAGGGGATTTTCCAGCTGTAGGCTAACGCTTTTGCAGCGCTCAAACCCATGAGTAACGCCCCCATCAAACCGGGGTTTGCCGCAACCGCAATAAGATTGATTTCGGAACGGGTGATTTTAGCTTGAGTGATCGCCTCTTCGATAATGGGAATCAAGACATCGACATGCCGTCTCGATGCCATCTCTGGGAAAACTCCCCCATACTGCCTATGGAGATCTACCTGAGAGTGGACCACATTTGAAAGAATGGTTCTCCCATCTTTGACAACGCTTGCCGCTGTCTCATCGCATGTAGTCTCAATTCCCAGAACCACAACCATTATACGAATTCTACGAGTTGGATTTCGAAGTTTAAAACTTTTCCTGCTAGGGGGTGGTTGGCGTCGAGGGTCACTTCGTTGTCGGTTACTTTTGTTAGAGTGACGATAGTCATCTCTTCATGCTCGCCTAGTTGGAGCTGCATCCCTTGCTCTGGCGTTAGGTGTGCGGGAAAAAATTTTCGATCAATTGTTTTTACAAGGTCTTTTAGATGTTCTCCATAAGCGTCTTGTGGAGAAATCGTTACGCTTTTCTTTTCCCCCTCTTTCATTCCAACAAGAGCTGTTTCAAAGCCAACAATTAGGTCTCCAGAACCGATTTCTACCATTAGAGGATCCCTTTCAAAAGAAGAATCAAAGATGGTACCATCTAATAATTGCCCTTTATAATGAACTTTTGCTTTATCGCCCTTTTTCGCTATACGCATAGATTTCCTTAAATTTTTAGTGATTCCCTTATCTTAGCGTGAACTGCGAATTTCGTTAAAGCGCCTTGTCGATCGACCTCCCAAAATCCTTCTTTATAGGAGAGGATGGTAGAGGCTAATCCTTGTGTGGGTACGTATCCTTCTAAAATAGGAAATTCTTTCCCAAAAGTTTCCTCGATAGCGGCAGATGTTAAAAGGGGTAGTTCTCCTGAAATGTTTGCGGAAGTGACAAAGAGGGGACCTGTTTGCTTTAATAAAGAGAGGATGAGTGCATGGTCGGGGATGCGGATGGCAATTGTATCGCCTGATTTTGAGGGAAGGACGAGGGTTAATGGGCCTGGCCAATGCGCCTCCATGAGTTCCTTTCCGCCTCGTGGGATTTCTCCAATAAAAGAGTCTAAGGAGGCAATTTTATCGACAAATAGGACAAGTCTATTTGAGGGAGAGCGTTTCTTTAATTCAAAGATTTTTTGTACAGACTCTTCGCGAGCAGCAAATCCGTAGATAGTGTCTGTAGGGATGACAATTACCTCTCCTTGTTTCAAGAATTGTATTGCTTGATTGATCAAAATTTTCATATCCTAATAGGATATCAAGAGGGGAGATTTTATGAAAGTAGCGATCTTATTTGGAGGCAGGTCGGGAGAGCACGAGGTATCGATCATGTCGGCTCAAAATGTGATGAATGCAATTGACAAATCGAAGCATGAGATAGTCCCCATTAAGATTGATAAAGAGGGCCTTTGGGAAGGGATGCCGTTTTTCGAGGGGGTGAAGTTGTTGCAAGGGGTTGATGTGGCATTTCCTGTTCTCCACGGCCCTTTTGGGGAAGATGGCACTATACAAGGGGTGCTCGAAATTGCAGGGATCCCTTATGTAGGCGCTTCAGTTTTAGGATCGGCGATCGCTCTCGATAAAGATGTAACCAAACGGCTCCTCAGAGATGCAAACATCCCCATCGCTAAATTTCTAGCCTTCAAAGAGAGACCCGATTTTGATACAGTTGTTCATGCACTTGGCCTCCCTGTTTTTATAAAACCTGCTACTATGGGCTCATCAATTGGCATAACAAAAGCGTTCACGAGGTTAGAATTTGAAGAGGGGCTTCATCTTGCATTCTCCTACGATTCTAAAATCCTCATTGAAGAGACAATCATTGGACGGGAACTTGAGTGTGCCGTTCTTGGGTTAGAAGCATCTCTCCCTGGAGAAATTATTCCGAGAGATTCTATGCAAACCTACGAGAGCAAATATTTTACTTCTGGCGGCGCTCGCTACATCCTTCCTGTACAACTCTCCCCAGAAAAAACTAAAGAGATACAAGAGCTTGCCCTAAAAGCGTTCAACGTTCTTTGCTGTGATAGCATGGCCCGTGTCGACTTCTTTATGGATCAAAATGAAAAACTCTACATTAACGAAATCAATACCCTTCCCGGCTTCACAAATCTAAGCGTCTATCCACGCCTTTGGGAAGCATCCGGCCTCTCGCAAACCATCCTTATCGAGCGCCTCCTTGAACTAGCCCTTGAAAAGCCAAAAATACATATTCGAAAGAGGTCTATTGTAAAAACTCCGGTTAGGTGTCTTCAGAAGAGGGGTCATCATCGGGGGGGAGGAGTGTGTTAACGTGTGCAAAATCAGGGAGGGTGGGATTGGCGTCTAAGAGAGCGGTGGAGCTTGGTCGGGGGGGAGAGAGTAATTCAAGAAAAGACTTTAAGCTGGAGAGCATCAATTTTTTTTTGACGATAGGGGCTCTAGAATAGTCTCTCGCGAAGATTATAGGATCTATTTTTAATAGAAGAGCCCGTTCATGAGAATCAACCGAAAGGTGGGGGGATTCTGCTTGTTTAAGTTTTGTTAAGTTGTCGAAGAGGTGTTTAAGGGGTCCGCGGGGAGGATTTTGCCCCTTGAGCGTCATTTGTAGAGTTTGAATGCATGCGAAGGTATCATAGAGTAAGGTTTCTAAAAAGGGTGGTTCTGGAGCTTGCCTAGCGGTAGAAGTGAAGGGTTGTGGAACATTTGAAGAGATAACGGAGAAAAAGACCTTTTTTGGAGTGGAAGCTATTGAGGGAGAGGCTGTTACTGAAAATGGGTTGGGTGCAGGCTCTTTAGAGGGTTCTGGAAGCCCTTTATCGACAACGATTGAATCTGAATAGCAGCAACCAAACATGGCAATACCCCATTTTAATTATTAATATTTGGATAAGTATACTAAAAAAATTATTTTAAGTCAATGGTTTATTCCACGCCTTAGCAATCTTAACATGTTCTTTTTGATGCATTTACGTAAAAATAAAGGTAGGGGTAAGATAAGTGAAAAGTATAAGGAGGATAAATATGACAAAATTAAAAGAAATTCTAGAAGCATCTGAGCATGTGATCATTGCGGTGCATACCGAGTGGTGCGGGTATTGTAAGAAATTTGCCCCAATATTTGATGAAGTATCGCAAGAGCATGGGAAGCAGTATGTGTTTACCAAGATGGATGCTCAGAAAAATGAGGAATTTTCTAAAACATTTCAAGTGGCAGGATTTCCTACAATTTTGTTCATCAAGAATGGGAAGGAAGTGGGAAGGGAACTTGGCTATATGACGAAAGAACAATTAACAGTGGTTATTGCAAAACACTTTAATTAAAAGTAATTATCTATTAATAAAGGGTAATGAGACGTATAATCCCTTTTCTTATTTTTTTTGCTTCGTGTGCAAACATGGAGAAAAATGGTGCTAAGGCAACTGCTATTAAAGGGTTCGATATTGATAGCAAGCGGTGTGAAGCGCTACAAGATAGGAAAGAGTTTATCTGGGGAGAGTGGCCTGAAGAGAAGGGGGGGGAAGTTTTTCACGACAATGATTTGGCTAAAATCATAGAAACGGCTCTACAGGAAAATTTTTCTTTGCAAAGTGTAGAGGCGAGGGTGAGAAAGGCAAAGGGTGAAGCTGATGTAGTTCGCTCCAAGTTATACCCTCAATTAAACGCCCTTTTTAGTGTGATTTGGTCTTTTATTGGGAAAGAGACTTTAAAAGTGTTTCCAAATCTTGATTCGAACTTTCAGTTTTATACAGCTGCCTTCAATTTTTCTTATGAATTTGACTTTTGGGGTAAAAATCGGAAATTATTTGAGGCGGCTCTTGGGGAGGTAAAAGTTCAAGAGGCTTTATTTCAACAAGCTAAGATTGCACTCAGTGCGAGCATTGCGGTTGAATACTATAATTTACAAGCGACCGCTGCTAGGTTAAGGGTTTTAAGTGAACTTCTTGAAAATCGGGCAAAGCAGTTAGAGCTTACGTTATTAAGAGACAAATACCGGATTGATAGTTTGATTAGTGTAAACCAAATTAAGGGGGAAGTTCTTTTCTTGCAGAAGAGTCTTTCTGCGTTAAAGGAGGAGCTTGAATTGAATAAGAGCTCTCTTTTGACATTGATGGGGCACAATCCGACAGAGGAGTTAACGTTTGGTCTTTTCTGGAAGCCGAGTTATCTTCCGTTTGATTTACCGAAAAACATTGGACTTGATTTGCTCGCAAAAAGGGCCGACATAGCGGCAGAGACGGCGAGGGTGACAAAGTCGGCAAAGCTTGTGGGTGTAGCGATTACAGAGTTTTATCCAAACATTAGTTTGTCGGGATTGGGTGGTTTTTTTAGCCCTGATATTAACAATCTTTTTACTGCTGGAGGGTTTTCAGTAGGCGCCTTACCGATGGTGCAGCTCCCTATTTTTCAAGGAGGGAGAATCAGAGCAAATTTAAGGGAAAAAATAGCCTCTCATGAATCGGCTGTTCATTCGTATAACAATGTGATTTTGCAAGCGGCTAATGAAGTTGTGAGTGGGATTAATCGATTGATGGGTGTCAATGAGAGGATTCAGTTTCAAAATAAAGAGGTAGGTCTTGTAAAAGAGAGTTATGAATTGACCGATATCAAATATAGACAGGGGATTGATTCTCTTTTGACGATGCTGCAATCAAAAGAAAAGTGGCTTTGGAGTGAGATGCGCCAAATTGAATTGGAGCGGATGAAGTATGAATCGATAGTTGGTTTAATAAAAGCGCTTGGTGGGGGGTTTGGGGGTGAATAAAAAGTGGCTTTTGTGGTCGAGTATTGTTTTTGTAGGGATAGCCCTACTTGTGTTTATGTGGTGGATTTTTTGGGGAAGGTTTACGAAGTGGACAGCTGATTCATATGTTCAGGGGAATCAGGTGAGGCTTACTTCCCAAATTGAGGGGTATGTTGCTTCGATTTATGCGGAGGATACAGAGCTTGTTGAAGAGGGGAAGGTTTTAATAGAGCTTGATCCAACAGATAGGATACTAGCTTTTGAGAAGGCAAAAAACGAGCTTGCCCTTAAAGTGCGCGAAGTTACAAAGTTATTTGAAACAGCTTACATGATGGCTTCTGAGTGTGAGAAAGCGCAAGCGAAATTGATTGAGACTGAAGTGCTTTATAACAATCGAAAAGAGGTTGTAGAGAGTGGTGCTGTTTCAGAAGAAGAGTTTATTGTATCAGAGATCAATTATTGTGCAGCTCAATCGGCGCTCATGTCGGCTCAATACAATTTAATGAAGGCTGTTTCCGAGGTGCAAAATACAACTATTGCCACTCATCCTCTCGTAGAAAAAGCAAAGATGCAGCTTCGGGAGGCGTATGTCAATTTGCAGCGGTGTATATTAAAATCGCCTGCTACTGGGATTGTATCTCAAAGGAATGCGCAAGTAGGGCAGTCGATTAATCCGAGCAATACTTTGATGTCGGTTATCCCGTTGAATCAAATGTGGGTCGATGCAAATTTTAAAGAGGTTGATCTTTCTAAAATTCGGATTGGGCAGAAGGCAAAGCTTGTGTCAGATATGTATGGGAGAAAGGTAGTTTATACAGGATATGTAGTTGGAATTGGAATCGCAAGTGGGGCTGTTTTATCGCCACTTCCGCCACAAAATGCTACAGGAAATTGGATTAAAATTGTTCAAAGGATTCCTGTCCGTGTCTCATTAAACCCGGAAGAGTTGAAGCAAAATCCTTTAAGGTTAGGTCTTTCGATGAGTGTCTCAATCGATGTGCGCGATATGGAAGGAAAGCGGATCCCTGATAAGGCCGCCAATCAACTTCTTTATCAAACCGACATTTTCAAATCGCAACTAGATGGTGCAGAAGCTGTTATAAAAGAAATCCTCAATGAAAACGAAACTTTCGATATGAGCATGGTATGGACGAATTAAGTCCGGGAAAGCAAATTATTGCTACGATTGCGCTGATTTTGGGTTCATTTCTCTTTGTTCTTGATTATACGATTGCTAACGTTGCGATCCCTTATATTGCAGGTGGTCTTGCTGCCGGAGTGAGTGAAGGGACATATGTGATCACATCGTTTGCGGTAGGGAATGCGATTTTTATTCCAATGGCAGGTTACTTTTCTGATCGGTTTGGAATGATTCGGACGCTTGGACTATCTCTTTTTTTGTTTACCTTTTTTTCTGCCCTCTGTGGGGCAGCTCCGACCCTTGTAAGTCTTGTAATATTTAGGTTTTTGCAAGGGGCTGCTGCAGGGCCGCTTATCCCGTTGTCGCAAGGGCTTTTAGTTATGATTCAGAAGCCAAAGCATGTGAATACTGTTTTAGGGATTTTTTCTATGGTGGTTCTCGTTGCCCCAGTATTAGGTCCGATTATAGGGGGGTATTTTTGTCTTTATTGGGAATGGCGGTGGATTTTTTATATCAATGTACCGATAGGAATTTTTTGTACGGTTGTGGTGTTTGAAACCCTTAGCCATTTAAATAAGGTGAATTTAAAAAGGAGAGTGGACTACATAAGTTTTGCCCTCCTTTTTGTAGGGATGAGCGCTTTGCAGATTTTTTTGGACAAGGGGCAAGAGTGGGATTGGTTTGGATCAGAAAGGATTTGGGTTTTAGCGATTATCGCTTTTTTGGGAACTTTCTACCTTCTCCTTTGGACTTTTATGACAAAAAAGCCTCTTTTAGAGCTATCTTTGCTTCGGGTACGCAATTTTGCGATCGCCTGCATCGTAATCTTTTTTGCCTATTCAACCTACATAGGAAGTGTTGTTATTATCCCCCTTTGGTTGCAGACTGAGATGGGGTATACAGCTCTTGCGGCGGGGATTGCGGTAGCTCCTATTGGCATTGGATCGATTATTATCTCTATCCCGATTGCAAAAGCAATGAAATGGACAGGGCCAATTTGGCCGATGCTCATTGGATTTATTCTTGTTAGCATTTCGAATCTCTATGTGAGGTATTTTCCTTTTGATGTCGACCGGTATCACATTATGCTCTCCCGCCTTATTTTAGGTTTCGGGATCGGCTTTTGGCTTACCCCCCTTTTTATGATGGCGACAACTTCTCTTCCCAAAGAGAAACTTGCAAGCGGGCTTGGCATTTTCCATTTCATTCGGGGTCTCTCAGGGGGAATTGGAACCTCAGTTTGTACCACCATGTACCTTCGAAGGCAAATTCATCAGCATGAAAATCTAATCGCCAATATAAGATCTTGTCCAGAGAGCGCAGCCCCCTTAGCCAATCACTTCATTGACCAGCAAGCCTCAGTCATCGCCATCAATGAAGTATTTCAAGCAATGACTTATTGCACCCTTTTCCTCTGTTTCATCCTCCTCTTTGCCTTCAAAGGGAGCACCAAACCAGCAGATGCGCCCCTCATAGTAGCCGATTAAAAATCAACTTGTCGTTTATTCTTAATTAGATGCATTTTCCCCGAAAATGACAATTGCAGTTTTAGGGGAAATTTTATTAATAGTGGTTACTTTGCCCGCATCATCGATTTCTCGGAATTATTAAGTTAGGAGGAAGGTGGCGGTTAGGATTAGGGTGAAAGAGCCGAGTAGGATCGGCCAATAAAGAACTGTTAGAATGAGGTGGGTGTCATCTTTTTTGTTGATATTTCGTAGGTTGAAGATGAAGTAAGAGGTGAGAGTTAAGAGGACAATATAGAATGAAACAAAAAGGTATTCGACGTAGGCAAAAGAGCCCACGGATAGGACTTTTCGAAAGGCGGAATGGCTTGTCACTACGATAAATAGAAGGCCGACAAAGATGGAGATTGTAGAAAAGAGCGATTTTAATATGGAATTTTGAGGGATGAAGAGGACGAGGAATGTGACAATGATGCAAAGGATTAAGGAAAGAAAGGTGGAGATAAAGGTATCTAAAAACGCTCTTGCTAAAAGGATGCTAAAGTTAAAGGAGATTGAGTGGGAAGTGTGGAGAAATTTGTAGGGGAGAATATTGTCGATTAAAAAACCGCTCCTTGTTACGTTCCAGCCAAGAACACTGACATGAGCGCCGATGCCAGGTTTGGCTACTGGGAATAGGGAGGGATAGTCAGAGAAATGAGGGATGAAGATGACATCTTCGTGTGCTTCTAAAGGCCAAAGGATAATGTTTAACTCCCGTGTATCGAAGGGAAAAAAAGAGGACTGGAAAGAGCCTGTTAAAGTGACTCCAAATTGCCAGAGGATCTTGATGTGATTTCCATCGTCCCACCGGGTAATTTCATTTACCCGAGAGTTAAAAAGAATCGTACTCTCTGGAAAAATGAACCCTTTTTCGATTGAACTATTTTTAGGATACGATTGATAGATGAATCCTGTCACAAGAAAAGAAGAGTCTGAAGGGAAAGAGATCGATTCTAAATAAATGGTTGTTGGGACAAATACGGCGGAGGGGGCGCTTTTGAAAAGCTCTGTTGTTTTTTTAAAAGAGAGGCTCTGTTCGGCAATTTGATGGAATTTAGTGGGAAAATCTAAAAAAAGAACTGAAATAATAGTTATGCAGGAGAGATTAAATAGGATAGAGGTTGCAAAGAGAGCTTTACGATGGGCAAGATCGGCGTGAAATAAAACAGCTGTCCCCAAGGTTAAAAGGGCGCCCCATAAGGCAATTATAATCAAAAGGGAGTATAAATCGGCTATAGAAAAGGGGTTAATATCACTCCAAACTCCTGCAAAGACAAATGTCCATTCTGGTGTTATCGGTTTTGAAAAATAGATGGGGGCATTTTCTAGCCTAGAGAGGGCGTCGATTTCTGACACATTAAAAGGGGGAACGGTGTACTGGTTTGAAATGTGATTAGTTGTCGCAAAGCTTTCAGAACCAATGCTCATTCCCTCTACAAGATTTAATACATCGATAAGATCGTAAGTGATAGATAAGAAGGAGTGATCTTCTTTTTCAAGGACATAAGTGCCATAGCAGGCGTGATGAGAGGATTCAATGTCAATGCGGACCCAGTGAAATGGAATAGGCGGTAAAGTGGTAGGAGGAAGATTTTCTAATGTTCCGTCACCGTTTCTTTCAAAGCCGTAGGAGAAGTTCTTTTGAGAGTCAAAAACGGCAATTGCAAGTACATTTTTAGGGAGAGTGCTTTTTAATTGGGATTCGTCTTGAATTTTAGCTAAAGTAGCCGCTTCTGATTCAAGGGAGGCAAAGATTTTGGAGATTGCATCGGCTTGTTCGGAAAATTTTTGGTTAAGTGCTGTATACGCTTCATGTTGCGTTTGAGACATGTGCAAATAGACTTTTGTTGTGTAGTAGGCAGTTGTAATGCACAAAAGCAACAATATCGAATTAATTATTATTTTTTTCATTTATTTTTAATAGTAAAATTATTTAATTACTATTCTTGCAGAGAGTTATTTAAAGGTCTAGAGATAGCGTAAAATATCCAACTAGCTGAAAATAATGCACATATAATTGCTGCAATAAAAGGAAGATAGAACCAAATTGCTGCAAAGATACCGCAACAGAAAGAGGCGATTGCTTCAGTTAGCACGAAGAGTGCCTGATTTACACCTAACGCCTCTCCCTGTTCTTCATAAGAGGAATAATCGGTGATAAGAAAGGTTGAAAAACTCCAACCAACAGCTGTGAAGTAGCTTGCGAGAAAGAGTGAGGTCCAAATAGTGCATTTAAAAGGGAGTAGAATCAATACGAGTAGTGCGAAGGTAATTCCGAGGGAGCTAATGCAAATAGCATCTTTTCGGGAGCCATATTTTGTAAAGAGCCAGTAAGTAAAAGGGGCTAGGCATGCGGCACAAGAGAGGCAGGTATCAACAGTTCCGAGACTTGCTGGATCAAAGTTATACCCATTCATTAAAAAAATAGGGATGTAGTAAGAAAAAATGAAAGTGGCTGCATAAAAAAGGGAGTTGCTGATTAAAACAGGTTTTAAAGAGGGGTGTTTGAAGGCTAAAATAACTGCAAGAAAGGGGTTTTTAGTATTCTCTTTGGGGGAGAGTGCTTTTTGAGACTCTTTGAGAAAGAAAAAGACTAGGAAAAAAAAGATGAGGTCAAGGAAGAATGCCCCCCAAAAAAGGAGTGCGAGGGGGAAGGAAGGGTTTGCAGCCATATTCCAACCAATGAGAGAGCCTAAAATCCAACCACAGGTAGAGGCTATGGTTGTCCAAAATTCGATGTTGGGTAGCTTTTTGTTAGAGTTTTTGTCTATATCGATAAGGATTGTGTAGGCAAGAGAATAACTTGAATCGAAAAAACCTGTGAAAAATCTTGCAAAGAGAAGAAGGGCAAACAGAGAAAAATAGATCGAACATGCAGAAAGGATGTATGTGATGGCCGATAGTAAAAGGGTGATTGATAAAATGGGTTTTCTCCCAACTCGATCAGAGAGCTTCCCCATAAGGGGAGTCCCGATAAAGCCCCCCACACAATAAACGGTGTAGCTAAGCCCCAGTAAAATATTTCTTAAACCCTCCCCCATTTCTTTAGGGAGGAATGAGTAATTATCGTTTAAAAAAATTGTGGGAAACAGGGGTAAGGCTAGATAGAAGCCAAAGTAGCTCCCCATGAGCACAGAGAAAATGATGAATCTTTGATTCATTATAGTTATAGTCATTTAAATTGAATGTGATATTTTTTGGAAAGCAATAACAGTAGATTTTTCTAACTAGTTGGAGTATAGTTGCTCGCATGTCTGATCCGGTACATCTAGGTGTTAACTCTGTTCAGTGGCTTGAAGGGCCGAATGAGCTCGATCGAAGTTTCATTGATGAAGTTTTTCTTATTCCTGAAAGGGCCACTCAGGGGATTATGGTCCCTATTATAGAGAGCGCGGTCGAGAAACTATTTGAATACAGTTTTCCTCAAGCGTGGGCTTATTTTGTCCCCTTTAAAGAATACCACAACTCGGTGAAAAGATTGTTTAGACGGAAATTACTCACCTCTTTTGATCCCGAAGTTGCAAGAGATCTTCTCGACAACTACCTCGAAGATGAGGAAAACGAAGATGGGGCAAAGATCTATGAAATGCTTCAAGAACTTGATCATCTAAACGTCATGCTGGAAGAAATCTACAATAAGATTCTATCTTGTCTTAAACCGTAGTATTAGGGCGTGTCATCATTTGAATTAGGGTTCAGATTAGGAGGGCATTTGCAAAAGATTCTTGGTCTCGACTTTAGGAAAATTATAAAAAAAGATCGGTTACGGTTACGCATACGGTTACGTTCACGGGAATGGCTCTGCTGCGCGAGAATTTAATTAAATCTCTTTCGAAATTGAAGTAATTCCACGCCTTACCCAAAAAGAAAGAAAAGTCGCAATCGCAATCGGGCACGCAATCGCAATCGAATTAATCAGTATCAAACTTCGTTGTGCTGATATAACAGGGCCACGACTGCGTGTGGCAAATAATTTCGGCACGATAGTTGCCGTCATTTCTAGTGCCCCCACGCAGTAGGGCCTGATTAGATCGATTGCGATTGCGTGCCC
>OBEQ012122772.1_pt1 | contig 15608 bp, 18 predicted proteins | sample 1670901 | NCBI WGS metagenome assembly OBEQ01 (sample SAMEA104232315, study PRJEB22302) | groundwater metagenome | biome: forest; feature: aquifer; material: groundwater | place: USA | collected 2011-08-07 | depth 5.4 m | reverse complement strand
TCCCCACTTTTAACATTCGTGTTTATACCACAATTAAAATTTTACAAGCAATGAATTTTACATCAATATTAAGGTAATTATTAAAAGTGGGGAGGGGTGTACCGGAAGAAAGTTGATATTTTTATGAGTTTCGTAATTCACTATAACATAACTATTTTTGGAATGAAAACACTTCATTTTTTCCATCAGACTTCATAATTATAGTGCCTAATAAATCAGTTCTAAAAATCTTGGCGCTAAATGAAGTTAGCGTGTCTAGAATATCTTGATGTGGGTGACCATATTTATTATCCCTTCCGTCGGAAATAAGCGCGTAAGTTGGAGCAACAGCCTGCACGAATGAAGCACTAGTTGAAGTACGCGAACCATGATGCCCAACTTTTAAAATAGTGCTGGCAAGCGCAGTTTTAGAAAATTCCCCTAAAATTATCTTTTCCGTCAACGTGGTCGCATCGCCGGTGAGCATTACGGCAGTTTTGCCATAAGACAGTTTAGCCACAACTGACCCGTCATTAGAGGACCAAGTTGAAACATCTCTGTCAGGAAATAAAATATCAATCACTGCCCCGCCTCCAATATCTAATCGCATTCCCTTTTTTACTAAAATGTCTGGAATGTTTTGTCTTTTTATTTCTTCTTCCAAATTCTGATAAATCTTCGAGTCATTAAAAGTTCCCGGCTCGAAAACTCTATCCACTTTATAATTTTTCAAAACATCTAAAAACCCGCCAATGTGGTCGGCATCCGGATTGGTAATAACCACAGCATCTATATGTCTATCAAATGGAGACATCACGCGCGAAAGCGGACCCAAAATTTTACGGACTGGTCCGCCATCAAACATAATTTGCGTTCCGGTCGGAGACTCTATGAAGAGACCATCGCCCTGCCCGATATCCAACATCGCAAAAGTCAAATCTCTATTGGAGCTTTGTAAATCAAGACGAAAAAGGAAAATATTTACAATAAGTAGAAAGAAAACAAATATCAACAGACTATATTTCTTGTAATTTTGAAACATGTTATAATAGTAACACACATGAAATTCGAGGAAAAAAAATTTAATATAGGAAAACTGAAAGGTATTTCTGACAAAACTACTGAAGATCACTTGAAGTTGTATGCCGGTTATGTTAAAAATACAAACTTAATATTGCAAAAGATAGAAGAATTATCTAAAGATTCGGGAAAAAACGCTTACGAGCTTGCCGAAGTGCAGAGACGCTTCGGTTTTGAATATGACGGTATGCGAAATCATGAAATATATTTCGAAGCGTTATCAAACGGAGCAAAAAATATTTCAAAAGACGGAGAACTGTATAAATCTATAGAATATGTTTGGGGATCGTTTGACGCATGGCTGGCCCGATTCAAAGCCATAGCCATGACTCGCGGGATCGGCTGGGCAATCTTGTATTTGGACAAAAAAGAAAAATTTCTAATGAATGCGTATGTGGAAGACCATCAAATGGGGCAACTGACGGGTTGTACGCCTATTTTGTGTCTAGATATGTGGGAACATGCTTATATCGCTGATTATCAACCAGGCGGAAAAAAAGACTACGTAGAAGATTTTTTTGTAAATCTAAACTGGAAAACTATTGAGAAAAATTTTGTTGAGGCTCAGTAAAAAAACTTTTGATATTTCTGCCGAAAAGCCTGTAAATAAAATAGGTGTATATTAAAATCGTAAGGAGAAGTGGAAAATCCGGAATAGACAATGAGGCAAATGGAATATTTGCGAAAAAACTTATAATAGCAAGTTCATAATGAAGAAAAAGATATGAGATAAAGCCTAGCGGAACTGCAAGAATATACCAAATAACTCCTGCAAAACCAGTTAAAAAACCAAAAATCATAGTTAGCGAAATAAAAGGCAATATCAAGATGTTTGCCGGTAACGCCACAAGAGAAAGATTCCCCATTTGGTAAAGAATAAAAGGAAAAACAAAAATATAGGCCGCGCAAGTAACTGAAACGATATCTCGCAATCCCAGACGAGGTGTAACCCATAAAAAGTATTTTTCAATTCTGGGCGCAAAGAAAATTACGGCAACAGTAGCAATAAAGGAAAGCTGAAAGGAGACATCATAAACGAGAACAAAAGGATTTAATAAAATCATAACAATGCCGGCCAGGAGAAGCGCCCGCGCAACATCATAGTTTCGTCCAGTCGCTCGAGCAACGAGTGCTAAAGTCGCCATTATTCCAGCCCTAAGCGCAGTAGAGCTTGCGCCGGTCATTATGATAAATAAAAAGATTGCGAATATTCCCATTCCAATACCAAGATTCTTAGGAAGAAAGGCAAACAATTTCATAAACCATTCGGCAACTATTGTGATGTTATATCCGGAGAGAGCCACGATGTGTATCGTGCCGGTGTCTATAAAGCTTTTTCTTAACTCTTGACTGAAAGAAGCTTTCTCTCCTAAAATAAGCCCACCCATCAGCAAATTTTCCGGACTTTTTATGGCAAAATTCATTTTCTCTAAAAACTTTTTCTTGGTAAAAAAGAGGGTATTTTTAATTGCATTGCCGTTACCATGTGAGATAATTTCAATTTTGGGATATCTCATTACGTATAGAATTCCGTCTTTTCTTAAATAGTTTACATAATCAAAATTTTTACCCTGATCAGTAATAAAATTTTCTGGTCTTTTTAATTTTCCGGAAAAATTTATTTTATCGCCATATTTAAAATCCTCATCAAAATTCACAGTAGCCAAAATTTTAGTTTTCAGAACGCCTATCTGTACCTCAATAGTCAATTTTTGATTATTCTCTCTCATATCCGGCTCGTCCATAATTATTCCAGAAAAAGATACTTTTTGACCAACTTGCGATTCAAAAATAATCGGCGCAGGAATATCAACCATATGAAATCTAAAAATTCCCAAACAGAATGCTAACACAGAAACTGAAGCTATAATCCCCCACTTATTTTCTGAAACAAGAGTGAAGAATAAAAAAACTGCAAAAGAAACGACTGAAAATAAAATCACCAAATAAAAATTTACAAAAACAAAGGAACGCAAAAACACTCCGAAGAAAAAAACGAAACAGATCGCGTAGAAAATTCTATCTTTCATAAAATTTTGGGATTGCTTTTTAGAATGGTCTGGCTGGGATAGGGACCCAGAGAACCGAGGACCTGATAAAAAGCAATTCCAAAATTTTATATTACAGGCTCACCTTTCGCAAAACTGGTGGCGATAAGGTCGGCGCGATCATTGTGCTCATCATCATTGTGTCCTTTAACATAAGTCCATTTCGGTTTTAACTCTTGTGTGAGTCCGTAAAGTTCTTCCCAGAGCTCGCGATTTAGTACTGGTTTTTTACTAACATTTCGCCAATTATTTTTTTGCCAATTAAAAATCCACTCCGTAATACCCAAAATCACATATTTAGAATCCGACACGATTTCTATGCCCTCCGCTAGGTCTTGGTCTTGCCTAGCGGAGAATTTCTTTAAGTATTTCAATGCTTCTATCGGCGCTGTTAATTCCATTTGATTATTGGTGGCATGTTCTGCTTTGCCGCCAATTTCCAAGACCCCCTCTTTGCTCCTCTCTTTTTTTAGGAGGGTTGATAAGGGGGAGGTTGGGTAGGGGTAAAACAAAATGACGGCGGCCCAGCCAGCTTTCCCTGGATTCCCTTTAGCTGCGCCATCTGTATATATTTTTATCTGATGTTTTTCTTGGTCTTTTTTCATATTTAATTACTATACTATATCAACAATTCTCAATCTTAGCTCCTCTCGACCCCTAAATCTAGACAGGTCAAAAGTGGCAAGTAAGTTTACACTAAGCCCTTCAAATAAAGTATTTTCAAAAGAATCAATACCAGAAAAAAAGGAAATGGCTTTAGCTTTATTTCGTCTAAAATCAGAAAAAATGATTTCTAAGTGTTCTCCCGAACCATTTTTGCCGAATTTTTTTATTTTTTCTATCTTGACGTCGGGAAAGAGAAAAACGGGGGTTGGATTACCAAATCCAAAAGGCGCGAGTTTCTCTATTTCACGCCAGTTTTTCATATTTACATCAACTAAAAAAAGTTTTGCATCAAAACTGACCCCCTCCCCCCTCCCCCTTATTAAGGGGGAGGCGCTGGAAGCGGTAGGGGTAATTCTTGCGTAAGAAAGAGATAATGCCTCTTCTAAAAAATGAATTTTATCATTATGAACAGTAAATCCCCCAGCCAGCTCATGACCGCCAAAATCTAAAAACGATTCACTAGTCAATGTCATAAGCTCTACCACAGATACCGAACCATCGCTCCGACAAGAGCCTTTAATGCAATCATTCTCATCTTTACCCCAGACAAAAACAGGTTTTTTATATTCATCAGAAATTTTACCAGCTACAAGTCCTAACACCCCCACACGCCAATTAGAATTCCCCATTACAATTACTTCGCTCATTGCTTTACTTTCAAATTTTTGCTGAATTTTTTTCTTGACATCACGCATAATGCCTGTAACGATAGTCTTTCTGTCATCATTAATTTTTGACAAATGGTCCGTAAGCGTTCCCGCTTCTACCTCGTCCTCAGTCGCAAGAAGCTCAAATGCCTTCCTTGGGTCACCCATTCTAGATGCGGCGTTTAATCTAGGTGTTACCATAAAACCTATGTCATCTACCGACAAGTATCTCTGATCAATGTTTATTTTGGCAAAAAGTTTTTGTAAACCTGGACGAGGAGATTTTTTTAACACCTTCATTCCAAAATACGCGATAGCTCTATTCTCGCCTGTTAGCGGAACCATGTCAGAGAGCGTTGCCAAACCCGCCATATCCAGCATCCATTTTTCCTGACCCTCTTTAATTTTAAAATATTCGCCGTACTTTTTTAAAAAACCTTGCACGAATTTAAACATCACGCCTGCCCCGCAGAGCATTTTCTCGGGATAACTTGCCCCGTCCTTAGCGGGGTTATCTACTTTTGGGTTTAAAATTGCATAGGCGCGAGGCAGAGTTTCTTGGGGCAAGTGGTGATCTGTAATTATCACATCAATACCGTCCACTTCCGCCTGGGCCACCTCAGCTACCGCAGTAATGCCGAGGTCGATAGTTATCAAAAGTTTTACGTTAGAATAACCAAATTGTTTTATGGCGTCTAGATTGAGCCCATAGCCTTCAGAATTTCGCTGGGGAATATAAACTTCATAATTTTTATATCCTACTAATTTAAACAAGTCATTTAGAATAATTGCGCCGGGAATCCCATCACAATCATAATCCGCATAAACAATTATTTTTTCGCCCGCATCTATCGCCTCGTATAGACGAACACAAGCTCTTTCCATATCTCGCATCAAAAAAGGATCATGCAAATCTCGTTTGTAATCTGGATTAAGAAAAATTTCAGCTTGCGCTGGATCAATAACTCTTCTCTTTGCCAATAATATTCTCAGTAATTCTCCATATCTTTGCATAAGTTGAATTTTAGCATATAATATAGAAAGTTTTTTAAAATATAACTTTTGAAGGGGTTTTGAAGCTGACGAGCCGAGAACTTCAAGGTTTTTTAAGCTTCAAAAAATCTGTACCGAAAAAAGTTTATATTTTAAAAAACTTTCTATGGAAAACTGTATTTTTTGTAAAATTATAAAAAAAGAAATACCTTGTGATAAGATTTATGAAAATGGAAATTTTTTGGCTTTTTTAGATGTACAACCCGTCTCCTTCGGACATATTTTAATTGTCCCCAAAAAACATATTATTTGGATGCAAGAAGCAGATGACTTGACAATATCGGAAATTTTCAAATTAACTAAAAAATTAATGCTGGCGATAAAAAATAGTTTAAAATGCGATTATGTGCAAGTTTCCATTGTCGGAAAAGACATCCCACATTTTCACATACATTTAATTCCAAGATACATCAATGACGGTTTGTCTAACTTCCCAACTAAAAAATACAAAGATAAAGAGTCAGATGAAGTAGTAAAAAAAATTATTTCTTTCATTCTGTAAAAATACAATCCCCTTGTATTCCACCTTACCAGAGGGCTTTTAAATTGTTAAAAAAAATTGTACTAAGTTACGCTATAGCGTTGTATTACACAATAAGAGTTTGAGATGGAACTTTACGATTCTATTATTTATTTTCCATAAGCGGAATAAGAGCGGGAAGAGTTTTACCTGCTAAAAATTCTAGAGTGGCTCCGGCGGCAAGGCTTATGCGCGAATAATCTTCCAGATTTCCATATTGGCGCGCCATACTTATAGTATCTCCTCCGGCAATAATTGTTTCGCTTTCCACATTTTTCATGGCAATGAGAATAGATTTAGAGCCTTGTGAAAATTTTTCATCTTCAAATTTTCCCATCGGACCGGCAAGAAAAACCGTTTTAGACTTTTCTATAAAACCTGAAAATCGTCTTTGCGTCTTAGGACCAATATCAAATGCCGCCCAGCCCATAGGAATTTCCTCTGTAGTGATGACCTTTGTTGAAACCCCATCAGATATTACAAGATCCTCTGGGCATATGATTTTATTTTTATATGATTGTAATATTTCTTTTGCATATAAAACCCAATCCTTTTTTTCGCGCTTTTTTTCGTCAACAAAAATATCTTCAATAAAAGAAGAACCAAGCACTTTGCCTTGCGCTTTCAGAAAAACATTGGCCACCGCCCCGCCTAGCAAGACTGTGTCAGCTATTTTCAACAAATTATTTACCGCATTCACCTTGTCGGAAATTTTGGCTCCGCCGATAATTACCGTGAAGGGTCTAGCCGGATTTTCCAAAAGATTAGAAAGCATTTTTACTTCATGCCTCAGATAAAACCCGGCCACGGCCGGCAAATGACGCTCAATTCCAGTTGTTGAAGCATGGATTCTCATGGCTTGTGGAAAACCGTCAAAGACAATCAGATCTTTCCCATTGCATAATTTTTTTGCAAACTCGTCATCATCAATAATTTCTTCTTTATGAAATCGTACATTTTCAAGCATCAGAATATCACCAGAATGCATATTATAAATTTTTTCGTCCACTAGTGGACCGACACAGTCATCTATTTTATCAACTGGATAACTTAAAAGTTCGGAAAGCTTTTTCGCGTGAGGTGCGGTGCGAAGCTGTTCCACGATATGACCGTCAGGACGCCCGACATAAGTCAGAATAACGATTTTACAGTTTTCTTTTAAGAGATACTGCAAAGTTGGGAGCGTCGCTTTTATACGCATGTCATCGGTAAGCTCTAAGACACCGTTTACTTCTTTAACATCAATATCATACGGAGCGCGGTAAAGAATAGTTTTTCCTTTTAAGTTTATGCTTTCTAAAGTTTTAAGTTTCATATATCTTCTGCAATCTTTACAATTTCTATAAATTTTTTAGCATCCAAACTAGCGCGACCAGCAAGTAGTCCATCCACACCTCCATTTTTTAGAAACTCGGGCGCATCTTTTTCATTTACCGAACCGCCATAGATAATCCTCATCCTTCCTGCGTCAGGACCAAATTTATCAGAAAGTATTTTACGAATAAAAATAGCCATTTCTCTAGAATCAATTGAAGTGGCATCGTGGCGATTTACCGTGCTAGAAATTGCCCAGATTGGTTCATAGGCGATAATAATTTTTGAAATTAAATTTTTAGAAATCCCATTTAAGCATTCCCCAAGCTGAACTTTGACTAAATTAAAATAGCTGTGACTTTCATCACGCGCACCCTCCCCGACGCAGAGTATTGGGATAAGAGAAGCGTTAAGTGACGCTTTTACTTTTTTATTAACTAACGCGTTTGTTTCTCCTAACGCTCGTCTTTCTGAATGCCCTAAAATCACATATCTCACTCCGAGCTCGTAAAGCATATTAGGCGACACTTCCCCGGTAAAAGCGCCCGCGTTCATCCAAAAAGCATTCTGCGCGCCTAGAGATATTTTCTTTTTTAATTTTCCCTTGCCCGCCAAAGCAGAAGCGAAGGAGGGTAAATATAAAAATGGGGGACAGATTACAATTTCCGTTTTTTTAACGAAAGATACAGCTTTTGCCACATTAGAAAATAACATTTCCGCTTCTTTGAATGAAAGCGGATTCATTTTCCAATTACCGATAATTATTTTTCTGTTTCCATTTTTGAGCATAAAAATATTGTAACACAAATTATTTCACTTCCTTCCAGCTTTTCACATTCCACCCGCCGGAAGGACCGGAAGTGAAAGAGGCATTGGCCAGACCGGATAAATAATTCACTTGCGCGTTATTATCCATCAATATAGTCTGGCCGACGACTCCATTCAGGGTAACGTTATTATTCAAATGAACCGTGCCATTTTGAGCATTTACGATAATGGCGGCGGCACTGTTTGAAATATCAAAAGCATATTGTCCTTCGCAGCCAGTCGGGCACTGACTAGTGGTGATCAGCATGATGTAGCTCCCGGCCGAGCCGGAGCCGGTGAAAGTTACATTATTTGAAATATCCACATAACCATCCGTTAGGATTATGCCTCCGGTCGTTCCGTAAGAAGAGCTCAAAGAAACCTGCACGCCGTTTGTGGTAGTTATTTGCCCCACCACATAAATAGTGCCAGTGACGGTCAGGTTGGCGTTTATATTCAGATTACCGGTGACTTTTTTCGGACCGAAAGTATCAGCCGAAGAAATTGTGTAATTACCGGTGATTGTTCCGCCCAGAGCCGCATCCGCTTTCCATTGGTCGATCATTGCTTGAGTTATTGGCATATTTTGTGGCGAGGGATCGGCTTGGGAAGTATTGCAGGGCTTATTATTACCGGATCCCACTTGGCAATACGGCGTGCCGGCGATGGTGGAATTGGTGACGGTGTGCGCTTGCGCATTACCAACTCCATTTTGACCCACACTTACACCGTTTATAGTGCCAGTGGCGCCAGCTGCTATGGCAGTGCCAGTAATGAAAGCATGGTCGGCGCCGGCGATATTACCGTTGGAATAGACATTGCCCGTCACACCCGCATTGTTGTTCATGACAAATCCGCCCGTGCCGGATTGGATACCATAATTAAAAGCGATACCTGTGCCAGTATTTAGTTTTATTTCATTTTTTCTTTGCCAACTTGAAACATCTCCCAAAGCAGTAATGGTTTTTTCATTATAACCGGAATTATTAACGGTCGTAGTTGCAGTATTGCCATTTAAAGTAATAGAAGTTGAAGACCCTATCGGAGTTGCATTCTTTAATCTAAAATACGCATCTTCACTTCCTGATTCAGCTAAAAAATATGATCTTTTTGAATTCAAATTTACATTGGCATTTCTGAACTCGCGCACGGTGGGCGAAACAAGCCCAGCGATGATGGCTAAAGAAATAAAGAGGAAAAAGACAACGGATATCAACATCGCCGCACCGCCATTTTTTTTTATTTTTTTAATATTTAAATTCATATCATTGATAAATACCCCTGAGAACAGCTGTATCATAAAAATTCTGAGTACGACCCAATGCATCATTAGTAGACTGAACGGTTAGAAGTATTTTAACCGCTTTTCCTTTGGTTGTGGTTATTTGGGTAAAAGTAAGACTGGTTACTTTTATATTGGGCGTATTTAAATTTCCTGTCAGAACGCTATTCTCAATAAGCTCCAGATTAAAACCGGAAAGCAAAAATTCTACTGTTTTGTTTGCGCCAGCATCATCTTTAGCATTAAGTTTTAAATCAGTCGCGCTGATTGAACTTATATCATAAGACCCCCTTATTTCTCTCCCCATTCTCTCCATTATGAAGCCGCTTTGCGCAAGTTCGGTCTGTATGGCAGTTTCCCTAAAAGACCCAGCCATTACTATCATCGCATTGATCACCACCAAGGAAAGAACAGCAAAAAAAGCAATATAAAAAAGAAGTTCTAAAATAGCATAACCAGATTTTAAGGACGGTTCTTGGGGAAACTCTCTTAAGGACCGTCCTTGTGAAGAATTTTTAATCATGAAAAAATATTCATTATGTAAAATGGCAAAGTTTTGGTTACTGTTACACCTCCTTCTACCCAGGAAATCGTGACAGTAATTAATTTTGTCCCGGGGTCGTCTGTACCGACGGGAGATATGTCTTTGGTAACGTTATCGCGATTTACGCTCGCTATGACAACTGTGCGGGTAAAAATTCCCACAGTATTAACTGTAGTTGATAGGGTCCAAGTACCCCCCGAAAAAGTAGGATAATAATTTGTACCCAGGCTTAAGCCGGAAATATTATTCCAGGCATTATCTCGAATTATCCGTACCGCTTCGGCTCCTTCTTCCAGCAGAAATGCCGCCTGTGTTATATGGAAAGCTTGACGGGAAACATAAACAGACTTCTGTGTTACTGCCATTGCCCCCAAAATTGCAACGGTAATAATAGAAGCGGCTATCAATATCTCAACTATCATGAATCCCCTGTTGTGCATAAATTTAATTTACACTCGCTGCTCCCGTAGCGGAAATTGTAATAATTCTAGAATAAGAGGTGGTAGAAATAGTTACAGTAGCAGAGGCGCTTGAACTCCCAGAGAGACGATTAAAATAAATATCTCCTGATACTCCGCTGACACCGCCAAGCGTAACGTTCGTTATACTGGCGGGTGCCGTGATGCTAATTGTCTCATTGTCTCCTGCCCCGACAGAAAAAACTTTACCTTTAAAAATTATAACTTTATCGGATTGAAAATGCACTCCGTACTCTGAAGAGTTCAGGGATGAAAGAGTTTCTCCTCGTGCCTTGTTTATCGAAGACAACGTATCGCCCACTCCATTTTTAAGCACTTGGTTCTCTCTAGTTTTTGAAAATTGCGGAAGTACGATTAAAATTATTAAACCCATCACCGCTACTAATATCAGTAATTCCATAACAGTTATTCCTTTTTGATATAAATTCTTCATTAATTTATACTGCCCAAAATTGAATAGAGCGGTGAAATCATGGAAATAGCGAAGAACCCGACTCCGGCGCCGATGACAATCATTAAGAGAGGCTCAATAATGGTGGAAAGATTTTTAGTTTTATTTTCAACTTCTTCTTCATAGAATGAAGCGATTTGTAGCAACATATCCGACAATTTTCCGGTTTCTTCTCCGACCTGTATCATTTCAGACATCATTACAGGATAAAGATTGCTATTTGCCTCAAAGACTTGAGAAAAAGGAGTTCCTTTTTCTACCGCGATTTTAGCTTCATTCAAAACTTTTTTATAGTAAATATTTTGCACCACATCTTCCGTGATTTCAACCGCTCGCATAATGGAAACTCCGGAAGACAAGAGCGAAGACATAGTGCGAGCGGTGCGGGCGGTATTTAATTCTTTGGCCAAATTGCCAATCAGTGGAATCCTGACGATAATAAAATCAATATATTTTGCGGTAAATTTAGCGCGAAAAAGCAAATAAAGGCCAAAAGCCACGCCAATTATAATCAAGAAGGTCAGTATTAAATTATTGGAGAAAAAATTACCGAGAAAAATAAGAATGCGAGTGGAAGTGGGCAAAACAACGCCGAGCTCTTTGAAAGTGCTCGCAAGCGTTGGCACCACGAAAGCAAACATCAGAACGCCAATCACAACCATCGCGGAAAGAATTATTCCCGGATAAATAAGCGCTCCCTTTATTTTTTTAGTTAAAGCGTGTGATTTCTCTAAATTCATTCCGATATCAGAAAGCGCGCCTGCGAGATTACCGGATTCCTCACCGGCGCGCGTCATTGATATAAAAAGTTTTGAAAAAACATTCGGGAATTTTGAAAGTCCGGCAGAAAGTGTCTCGCCGGAATTTATGTCATTGGAAAGAGAGTTTAGAATTTTGCCAAGCGCGGGATTTTTTGTCTGCTTTTTTAAAACCGATAATGCCCGAAAAAGCGATAGCCCGGCTCGCAGCATGCCGCTTAAATTTTTTGTTAAAATAATCTGCTCATTAACGCTGACTTTTGAAAACATGCCGGCTAATATGGACATCTTGTTAAAAAAACTTTTATTCTGCTCTTGGATTGATACGGGAATATCCCCGCGGCTCCGCAAGTCATGAGCTAGAGAAAGACGATCCGGGGCGTCTAGTACACCTTCTGAAATTTCTCCTGTTTTTGATTTTACTTTATATGAGAAGAGCATATTTATATATTTTAACACAAAAATCAGCCGTTAGTGTGAATACTGAGAAGTCAAATTGTCTGTATAGTATATCAAAAATTTAAAAAAGAGAGGGTCAAAGAAACAAAGTTTCAAAGTGTATAAAAGAAAAACCGTCCTCCAGTTCGGTTTTTCACGCGATTAAAGAAACGGTTTGATTTGAAAACAGATTCAAAGCTACAGTTGTGGAACGACGACACGATGGGCATACTTGGCGTACCACACGTAGGCGTACATGAGCGGGCGAACGAACACGTACAGACGACCGTCGTCATGCACGAAGACGAAAGCAACGAAGAATCCACCGTTTTCTCCCTCGAAGAGGAAGAATGTCCCATAACCTTCGGTACGTAGAAGGTCATGGTGATCACGACAGAATGCCACGATCTGACTTTCTGTCCAACAGAACCGTTTCAGGTTTTCTCCGAAGCCGCCGAAGATCTGTCCGAACGTGCCGTCTTTTATCATCTCATAGACGGCGAGCAGAACTTTTGGTGTCGCCTTGCAGACTCCCCGCTTGGTCGCTCCGTAGATCCCGGCAGCGAAAACGGTTTTCGCTTTCGCCAGAGTCTCCTTACCGTCAGTGGCCACAAGCTCGATCGCGCGGTCGGCAAAGAGACGTTTCAGATTTAGCATTTCCTTCTGTTCTGTTGATGGAGTCATATGGCGTCATCCTTTCTTCTTGTTTTTACCAGTGGATTCCTCACAGAATTGTGAGGGTAATCATAGCCAGAAAATGTCTAAATACTAAACACCTTTTGGCTATGATTACTTCCTTTGCAAGTAGCTTATCAAGGAACATTTTACGGACTATATTTACTTTACAACTAATTTTAACCCAAGACCACTCGTTATTTTTTGAATAAATGAGAGAGTTGGATTGATATTACCAGATTCAAAACGAGCAAGAGCGGATTGAGTCACTCCTATTTTTTGAGCCAGTTTTCTCTGAGAAAATCCTTTCTTGGCGCGAGCTAAAGCAAGTTTACGAATAATTTGGAATTCTGGCTGTAACTCAGCATAAGCTTTTCTTACGCCTGGTCTTTTAAATATTTCTCTCTTGAATTGTTCTAAGGTTTTCATGTTGCTATGATATCATGTATGCTATCTTAATGCAAGTACATCAATCTGTGGATAGCCTTTTCCAGCTCTTTTTTTGGTATTTTTTGACTTTTCTTAATAAACGCATGCAGTATGTATATATCACCCCCGAAGAAACTACATAAAATTCTTACAGAAATTTTACCCAAGATTCTTAGTTCATAAACTTCTTTAGTTATTTTCTTTAATTTGGGTGGTCCAAGATATACTCCCAACTCATCAAGAATTTCTAACAACCCAAAAACTTTAGTCGCTAAATCATCATCAAGTGATTTCAGAAAATTATAAGTATCATCTCTTACAAACTTGGTTCTATTCATTTTATTATTTATTCCGAAACAACCCGAAAGACTTCTTCTAAAGTGGTCACGCCTAATACTGCTTGAAAAACTCCGTCTTCCAGCATGGTCATCATCCCTTCTTTTTTCGCCCGTATTTCTATATCATCTTGAGACTTTCCGGCAATAATCATCTCCTTTATGGTATTAGTTATTTTTAATACTTCGTGCATACCAATGCGATTTGAATAACCATCTTCAAATTCACTGATCTTGACAGCTTTATAAAAAGGAATCTTGTCCCATGTATCTTTATCGCCAATTATATTTTCAGTTTTTAAAAAGCTCAAGACTCTGTCTAAATCAATCACTTTGGCTAAACTTTTTATCTCGGCCGGCGATAAAAAATATTTTTCTTTATTGGAGGTAAGCCTGCGCACCAATCTTTGCGCGATAATCGTTTTGACCGTCGCGGTTATTAAAAAGGGCTCAACGCCCATATCAATCAGTCGGGGTATCGCGCCAGCCGCCGAATTAGTATGAATCGTGGAGAGAACCAAGTGACCAGTCAGTGAAGCATTCACGGCTAGACCTGCCGTTTCATTATCCCGAATCTCCCCCACCATAATTATATCTGGATCTTGGCGTAACAATGATCGCAGACCATTGGCGAAAGACAAACCTATCTCTGGCTTAACTTGGGTCTGGTTCACCCTCGGCATTTGATATTCAATCGGATCTTCCACAGTGGAAATATTAACTTCCGGCTTATTCAAAATATCAAGCATAGTATAAAGTGTGGTAGTTTTTCCACTCCCAGTAGGACCTGTGGCGAGTACCATTCCCGTTTTTTGAGTTAATGAATTGTGTATTCGCTCTAGCCCCTCTCCGTGAAAACCGAGCGTTTCCAATGAAAATCCATGCGTATTTTCTTTTAAGATTCTCATTACGGTCTTTTCTCCAAAGAAAGTAGGCAGAGTTGACACACGAAAGGATATTTTTTCTCCGTCTTGTTCTTTTTTGAATCTTCCATCTTGGGGTAACCTTTTTTCATCCAATTTTAAGTTCGCCAATACTTTAATACGCGCGGTAATTCCCGCGCCGGCATTTTTGTCTAAGACCATAGCGTCGTGTAATATGCCATCTATTCTATAACGGACAGTTAATTCTTTCTCTCCCGGTTCAATATGAATGTCAGATGCATTTTGCAGAATCGCGTGAAAAATTAAAGAGTCAACAATTTTTATCACAGGTAAATCTTCCGCCATTTCTTTCAACTCTAACTCAGATTTTTCGCTAGATTTTGCGCCTTCTTCATTTTGGCGGTTTTTGAATGTTGTAGATTCTTTTTGGATAATATTTTTAAATTCAGCTTTTAAGCTTTTTCTATATTGCACAAGTATAGACTTGATGGAAGCAGTATCAGTCAGTCTGGGTAGAATTTTCAACCCGGAACGTTTCTTAATAAAGTCAATTACCGGCAAGTCATCGACATCCAGCATTGCCACCTCTAGGGCATCTTCGCTTTTTTTATAAGCAACGATATTGTCATTGCGCGCAATCGGCTCAGGAATTAGAGAAAGTATAGAGAAATCAATTTTCTGATTAGTTAAATTAATAAAAGGTATGCCTAAAACAAAAGCTTCCATTCGCTTCAAATCAGTTTCCGATATTTTCCCTTCAGAAAGCAGAACATTCCCGAATTTTTGTTTTTTGGTCTCGGATGTCTTTACTGCCAAATCAATGTCCCTTTTAGAAACAAGCCCAGATTCTAAAATAAATTTTTTCAACTGTTCTTCATCTATTTGCATACCCTGACATTATACCAAAAATCCCCATCAATAAAAGGTATTAAACCTTTTGATACGACGTCGACTCGGACTCAGTGAACGAGAGTACTCGTTCACTGGCTCCTCGCTCGTCGTAATAAACATTGGCGGGGATTTTTGGAACTTGTTAATTTTCTATAATGATTGGTGGTATCTTTGATTCTGAGCACGATACAGTTGCAGAACCCGGATCCGGGCCCGTGCAAGTCCATGTCCAGGTGGAAATGTTGCTTTTATTATTACCGCTAACACCTCCAGAAGCGCAAATATAATGACTCGGTGGAGATGAACACAGGCCGGGAATAGGACTTCT
>OBEQ010009306.1_pt1 | contig 15608 bp, 20 predicted proteins | sample 1670901 | NCBI WGS metagenome assembly OBEQ01 (sample SAMEA104232315, study PRJEB22302) | groundwater metagenome | biome: forest; feature: aquifer; material: groundwater | place: USA | collected 2011-08-07 | depth 5.4 m | reverse complement strand
AATTAGAATTTATACGTATAATTTATACATATAATAGCAAGAAAGGGAAAAGAAGCCTAGTATTGAGGAACTTCTTGACTTTTTTATATCTTTTTTATATAATGGTGGTGATATTTATAAAAATATGTCCACCATTGTCCTCAAAGTAAGCGAAAAAATTCCGAACGAACTTGACCTCATTCAAGAAGAGGAAGGGCTTGGAAATCGAACTTCAACGATTACCTTTCTCATCAAGTATTATTTTTTGACGAAGCGCGGGACCCTTGACCATTCTCTCGGTCTTTTCAGTAAGCTCCTCGACCGCATTGATTTCAAAAAGCTACCTTCTGCTCGTGAACAATTACAAGATTTGTAAAATGAATATCTTCTTCACGGAATATTTTAAAAGGCAACTGAAGAAGCTTCACAAAAAGTACCCTCAAGCAAAGGAAGATCTTTTAGAAACTCTGGATGGTCTGGATCTTTCGCGCGAAATATCCATTGGACGTTCCATCTACAAAATCAGAGTAAAAAGTACTGACCAGCAAAAAGGAAAATCAGGCGGTTTTCGCTGCTATCTTTATTTTTATCAAAAAAAAGATGGAATTGTTCCACTCTGCATCTATCCAAAATCTTCACGGGAAACGATCAGTGACCAAGAGCTTCAATGGCATGTGAATAAGATGAATGAGGAACTTATGATCGCCATTGAGCAGGGAAGAATATAAAAAAGAAAACACCTAATTTGTCTCTTACCGGTTTTCGGTGTTTAATAGAATTGCTTTAGCTTCAATCCTATAAGCTATGAGCTACAAGATAATTCCTGCTCATGTCCCACCAGCTCTTTGCCCTCTCTCCCCTCGATGGCCGCTACAAGGCGGCGATGGGGCATTTGCCGGTATTTTTTTCTGAAGCGGCGCTCATGCAGTATCGGCTGAAGGTGGAGGTGGAGTATCTCATTGCGCTCTCGGACTACGGTAAGATCCCGCGATTTCCAAAATTTTCGGAGGCATTGAAGAAGCGACTTCGTCTGCTCGTAACCGACTTTGGCATCAAGCAGGCCGAGGAAGTGAAAGAGATTGAGGCCGAAACGAATCATGATGTGAAGGCGATCGAATACTATCTCTTCGACGAACTCAAAAATTTGAAGCTTTTTCCCGAAAGCGCTCTTTCCTTCATCCATTTTGCGCTCACCTCGGAAGATGTGAATAACCTCTCGTACGCGATGATGATTCGCGATGCGCTCAACAAAGAAATTTTTCCAGTCGGAAAAAGCCTCATCAGCACCTTGCACACCTTGGCGAAGCAGTGGAAAAAAGTTCCGATGCTGAGCCTCACACACGGTCAGCCCGCCACGCCGACCACGGTCGGCAAGGAGCTTATGGTTTTTGTGAAGCGACTCGAGCGACAAGGAGAAATTCTCAAGTCCATTCGTATCATGGGAAAATTCTCCGGAGCCACCGGAAATTTCTCCGCTCAGAGTGTGGCCGTGCCGACGACGGACTGGATGGCCTTCAGCAAACGCTTCATCAGATCCCTGAAGCTCGAACCCAACCTTCACACAACGCAGATCGAGTCGCACGATTGGAATGCGGAGCTCTTCGATACGATAGCCCGGATTAATGTCATCCTCATCAGCCTGTCTCGCGATTGCTGGATGATGATTTCTCGCGGTATTTTTTCACAAAAAGTGGTGGGCAACGAGGTTGGTTCCAGCACCATGCCGCACAAGGTAAACCCGATTGATTTTGAAAATGCGGAAGGCAATTTCGAGCTGGCCAATGCACTGCTTTCTAAGCTTTCCGAACGCCTTCCGATCTCTCGTCTGCAGCGTGATCTTTCGGACTCGACCATGCAGCGCTCCATCGGCACAGCCTTTGGGTACAGCTTGCTGGCGCTCAAATCGCTGCAAAAAGGACTTGGAAAATTATCTTTGAATCACCAGCGTTTGTCCGAGGAGTTGGACAGCCATTGGGAAGTTCTTGCGGAACCCATTCAAACTGTGATGCGCCTCTACGGGGTGAAGGATGCCTACGAGCGCCTCAAGGCTTTTACTCGAGGGAAAAAGGTTGGGGAAAAAGAACTCAAGAATTTCGTCGAAAAGCTTCCGATCCCGAAGGAGGCGAGAGAGCGACTGCAGAAACTGAGGCCAGAGACTTACGTGGGGTTGGCGGAGAAACTCGTTGGTTAGACGATGGCTAATAATTTTTTCGTCACCTCACTCGCAAGGGTTGGGGCGTTTTCTTTTTTTTGTGCCGTAAATTTTTCTCGAATCAGTTGCTCGACAGCGCTAAAATTTCCTTCCTGAACGAAGCGAGAAAAAGCCTCAAGATTTTTGCCCTGGAAGAATTTGTAGCGGGAGACGAGTTCGATGAGGTCGGTTTTTGGTTCAGGGTTCATTGTTAAGGGTTGAATATTGACGGTAGGGACGTGATTCATCGCGTCCGCAGGATTCGCCATATCTGACAAAAATTCATCAATATTCAGATCATTAAACGCTGATAAGTCATTCGTGTTATTCATGGCATTCGTAGATTCGGGTGCCATTCGTAGATTAGGATCGCCCTTTGTTCGTTTCCGCATCGCCACTAGCGCCATTACGAGCAGTGTGCAGGCGGAGAGCATGAGGATGAGAATGATGTGGGGAGACATGGGTAGGAAGTTAGGTGGTTAGGAAGTTAGGAGGTCAGGTCAGAGAGGAGTCGCCACAACGTTGAAGCGTTGGCTTGAAAAACCAATCGGATAGCAGGTCGAGAGAATAAGTTTATTTTTGTCCGAGATCTTCGACACCAGGCCCTTGAGTTGAGGGTCGGTGATCGCCGTGTCGGTGACGAGGTACTGGAGTTTTTCTTTGCCTCTGAGGAGCGTGATGTGGTCACCCTTTTTTATTTTCGGCAGCAGGGTGAAGATCGTGCCGTAGGGATTGCTGTTCCACGGGTAGTCCGAAGAATGGCCGAAGAGAATATTATTCCATCGGACAACGCCTTGTTGAAGGGCATTTCCGAAGGCTTCCTCACGGCCCACGTCCTGGATTGGGGAGATAATGTTGAGCGAGGGAATGAGGAGATAGGTTTTAGGTTGTAGGTTATAGGTTATAGGTTCTAACTCATTCATTTCTTTCCGACTTGCAAGATGTTCTTGAATTCTCGAAACGCTTTCTTCGAAACTGATCATTGTTTCATGGCTCGATTTTTCATACGTCATCATTTTCGCAAAGGCTTCACCGTTCAGGCCGATGAAGCTGAAGATCAGGAGATTTAGGCTGGCGAGGACGCAGATCGTCAGGTCCTTGAGCATCGTTCATGAAATTACAACTGCCAAGACCATACTTCTTTTTCTATCTTTGGCAAGTTCTTGCAAAATGGACTCCATTTGATACGTTGAATCCGATTTTTTATCGTTGGAATTGATGAGCAAAAAAGTTTCTGTTGGTATCGTTCAGATGCACTGCACGGAGAGCAAAGGGGAAAATCTGAAGAAGGTTCTCATGGCGATTGATGACTGCGCAAAAAAAGGCGCTCAGATTGTGTGCATGCCAGAGCTTTTTTTGGGTCCGTACTTTTGCCAACAGCGCGATGACAAATATTTCGCTCTCGCCGAGCCCGTACCGGGGGATGCCACCGAAATCTTTTCAAAAATTGCGAAAGAAAAAAATATCGTGATCTTGTTTTCTGTTTATGAACTTGCTTCGGATGGAAAGCGCTACAACACCGTGGCCGTGATCGATGCTGATGGAAAACTTCTTGGCCGCTATCGCAAGATGCACGTGCCGAATGATCCGGAGCATGGCTACGACGAGACCTATTATTTCGCTCCCGGGGATCTCGGTTTCCAAGTCTTCGAAACGAAGTATGCCAAGGTGAGTCCGATGGTCTGCTACGATCAGTGGTTTCCGGAGGGTGCTCGCATGTGCGCTCTCAAAGGGGCGGAGATTCTTTTTTACCCCACTGCTATCGGTTGGCCCCAAGCAGAACGACCCAACAAAGCGTATTTTGACCGTGCGGAAAACGATGCCTGGCAGGTGACGCAGCGCAGTCACGCCATCGACAATCATGTCTTCGTCGCGGCGGTAAATCGTACGCAGCAAGAACAGGGTCTCAACTTTTGGGGAACATCGTTTGTCTGCGATCCGTATGGCGTGGTTCTGAAAAAAGCTTCCGCAGACAAGGAAGAAAATCTCGTCGTCGAATGTGACCTTGGCCTCATTGATCTGAAGCGGGCGGATTGGCCGTTTTTGAAAGAGAGGAGAATTAAGATTGAGGTGGGAGGTTAATAAAAATTCTTTTTTCGAGGCACTCTCCCGCCATGCTCGCTCATGCATGATTCGCTCCGCGTGGCGCCCAAAGCCTCTCAAAAAGAATTTTTATTAACGTTTCGCATATGATTTATTCGATGCCTGCAGAATGGCAACTTCACGAAGCCACCCTCATAGCCTGGCCGCACAATGAAGACCATTGGCCGGGAAAATATGAACCCATCCCAAAGATTTTCGCGAGCATGGCTCAGATATTGTCGAAGAGCGAGAAAGTTTATATGTGTGTGAATGATGCCAAGATGGAAGAAGTGGCGAGACGCCTCGTGGGCAACGAGCCGAATGTTTCTTACCTCCACATTCCCACCAATGCCTCGTGGTCACGGGATCATGGACCGATTGTCGTGAAGAATGAGAAAGGTCAGCGCATCATCTTGGACTTCATCTTCAACTGCTGGGGTGAAAAATATCCACCCTGGGACCTCGATAATGCTGTTCCTCAGCACGTGGGGAAATTTCTGAATCTTCCCATTCTGGAACCTGGCATCGTACTCGAAGGCGGCTCGATCGACGTGAATGGTTTGGGTTCACTTTTGACCACTCGTCAGTGCCTCCTCAACAAGAATCGTAATCCGCACCTGAATCAAGAGCAGATCGAGGAGTACTTGGAAAAATATTTGGGTGCTACGAATGTGCTGTGGCTTGAAGAGGGAATTATCGGCGACGACACCGATGGGCACATCGATGACATTGCGAAGTTTGTGAATGCAACGACCATCGTGTGCGCGCTCGAAGAAAAGAAGAATGACGAAAATTATTTCATTCTTCAAAAAAATTACGAGGACTTGAAGAAGATGAAGGACCAGGACGGCCAACCCTTCACCATCGTTCCTTTGCCCATGCCGGATCCTGTTGTTCACAAGGGCCAGCGCTTGCCCGCGAGCTATCTGAATTTTTATATCGCCAATACGGTTGTTGCGGTGCCGACTTTTCGCTGTGCGAAAGATCAGGAGGTGATCACGAAGCTTCAACAATTTTTTCCAGATCGAAAGGTCATCGGTATCGATGCCGTGGATTGGGTGTGGGGACTCGGGACGGTGCACTGTTCATCTCAACAGATTCCAAGGGAGGGTTGATGGGTTAGGGTTGAGCGGTTAGAAATTCTTATTGACGCTCGCTGAGGATTTGCTATTTTTTTTGCATCCTCTTTTTTATTTTTTTTGAATTGAAAAAATTTAAAACGTTTTGGAAGATCGGGCAAAAACAATTTGATACCGAACAATTTGATATCAACAAGGACGGAGAGCTTATTGTCCGAGAAGGAAATTATCAGTACAACCTGTACGACATCGCGAAAAAATTTGATGCGTCGATCGAAATTTTCATGCCCTTCGTGTTGGAAGAGCGCCTTCGACACCTCTTCAACGTGTTTGATATGAATATCAAGCGCTACGCGTACAAGGGTCGCTTCACCTATCACTATCCGATGAAGGTGAATCAGAACAAGGAGTATGTGTTGCCGCTGGTGGCGGAGGGAGCGCATCTCGAAGTCGGTTCGGTGAATGAGCTCTGGCTCGTGAAGAAACTCTGGCAATCCGAAAATTTTCACGCGCGTTTTCGCGTGCTGTGTAATGGGCCGAAGACGAAGAAGTACGTACAGCTCATTTACGAACTTCGCGCCCTTGGTCTCACCATTATCCCGATCATCGAAGACATTGCGGAGCTCGCCGTGCTGAAGGATTTCAAGGGCGATCTGGGTATCCGTGTGAATCTTCAGTCGAAATTCAAAACTCGCTGGGACAAGAAGGTGGATCGGTTTGGACTGCTTGCCAGCGAAATCTTGGCGCTTGGAAAAATCCGCAATCTTAAGCTGCTCCACTACCACATCGGCTCTCAGACGGAAGAAGAAAACAGCATCATTGATGCGATGCGAGAAGCTTTTACCGTCTACAAGCAGCTTCGCGCCACCAATCCCTCGCTCGACACCATCGATATGGGCGGAGGATTTGCCGTCTTCTACGACAAGCGCAACAAGTACACGGTGGAGTCCGTCGTCAATCGCGTGGTGAAGACGCTTCGGGATCTGAGCGTGAAGGCGAATATTCCTCACCCGAATATTATTGTCGAATGGGGTCGACACATTGCCGCGCCGGCCCAGCTCACCATTTACAAGATCGTGGCGGAAAAAGATATTCCCAAAGCAAGCGCGAGCAAATGGTACATCATCGACGGCAGCTTCATGAATGACCTGCTCGACACCTGGTCCATCCACCAGAAGTGGCAGATGGTGCCGGTCAATCATATGGATACCAAGAAGCGTCACCGCGTCTGGCTCGCGGGACTCTCGTGCGACTCCGACGACAAGTATACGGCTTCCGATGGCTATGTCCTGCTTCCGAGTCTCGATGAACTTGCTCCGGGAGAGGATCTCTACATCGCGATCTTCGACACCGGCGCGTACCAAGACGCTTTTGCCTCGCACCACTGTCTGCTTTCTTCCCCGGCCAAGCTGGTCCTCCAAAACGGAATCGTTGAGGTTGCGAGACGACGTGAAACAGCGGAAGATGTAGGAAAGTTATTCGGATGGTAGGCGTCGGTTTGCTCACTTCATCTTCGATGATCCTTTATCTTTTGGGTGGTCTTCTCTCCGGTTTTCTCTTGGCCTGGCTGCTGATCACAACAGCGGAGTTTGAACGAGAATTTTCTTCGTTCTCGTTTGTCGTCTTTGTGATGAAGGATAAGGGCTGGCATCGGGCTTTTTTGTATGCCTTCTTTGGAGCTTTGATGGCGCTGTTGTTTGCTCTGAATGTTCTTGTGCTTGGCCAACAGAGTGGGCTTGTTCCCATTCAACTTCTCAGTTTTTTCCTGGTGGCCGCAGGGGTTTATGATCTCACGTTTCGTCTGATTCCTGTTCTCCTGATTATCTTTTTGGTGATGGTGGTGGCCGTGCTCTCACTTTTTTTCTCGTTTCCTCTTGGCTTGAAAGAATCTCTCCTTGGAGCGGCGATCGTCGGGGGCCTGGTCCTCCTTCTCTATGTCATCACGAAGCGAAAGGGGATCGGAGAAGCGGATATTTTTCTTGGGGCAACCATTGGCGCGATTTTTGGCTGGACAAAGGGTCTTCTTGTTTTTTCCCTGGGCAATGTGATCGGGCTTCTTTTTGTCATGCCGCTTATCGCTGTGTTCGGCAAGGAGCGCATGAAGCAAGTTCCTCTCGTTTTCTTCCTTGTCGTCGCGATTTTCTTGCAGTGGTATCTCGGGTATGCGGATCTGATCCTGAAGTATTTGGCATAACAAAATCACCGTTTTTCAAGTGCTGAAGGCTGGATATCCGGAGGTTTTTCTGCTATACTTATTCGAATAGGTAGGCGGGTAAGTAAAAATAAAAAGGAAATAAAAAATAAAAAAATGAAGCAGGAATTCTATCCAAGTCTCGTCCGAGCCGAAGAACTCAAGATGAAGAGTCAGCATCGTGAGGCGATTGAACTCTGTCAGCAAATCTTGCTGATGGATCTTACCGTGGTGGAGGCCTACGAAGAGATCGGGGACAACTATATTTCCCTTCGCGCCTACTCGAAGGCCAAGAAAGCTCTGGAAAAAGCCCTGGAGATCAATCACAGAAGTGCCAACGCCAATTATCTCTACGGCTTTGTCTTCAGCGCCCTGCACGATTGGGAACAGGCGATCAAATATCTCGAATTGGCCAACGACTATCAAGCCAACCATCCGGAGGTTCTCCGATGTCTTGGTTGGGCATTCTTTTGCTCCGGTCTTCGTAAGAAGGGTCTCGCCATCTTGGAACGAGCCCTCGTGCTTGCTCCGAGTGACAGCTATATTCTTTGTGACCTTGGTATTTGTCACCTCAACGACCGAAGTTTTGGCCGCGCCATGGACCTCTTCGGAAGGACCTTGCAAGTTGACCCAGAGAATGTGAAAGCCAAGGAATGCCTCAAAATTGCAAAGATGTTTGCCGAGAGCGTACCCACTCTCTAGGATGGGGGCATGAAAAAAATTCAACGAATCATGATTTTCGGAACCTTTGACGTTTTCCATCCGGGACATCGGTATTTTGTGGAGCAGGCGAAAAAAAAGCTTTCAGCTTTCAGCTTTCAGGTTCCAGATTGGGAGTTGATTATTGTTGTGGCGCGTGACCGAACTGTGAAAAGAATTAAACCGGTTTTACACAATTCAGAAGAAGTCCGGAAAAAGGTCCTCAAAGAAGCCTTTCCGGAGGCCAAGGTTGTTCTGGGGGATGAAGAAGATCCGATGAAAGTGGTGCGAACCTGGAAGCCGGACCTTGTATGCCTGGGCTACGATCAGGTCGGGTTTAGCGAGGAGCTTCGAAAAAAATTTCCCGAAATCCCCATCGAAAGGATCGGGGCGTTCAAGCCGGAGAAGTACAAGAGTTCACTCGTCAGCCGATGAGATATTTTGTGAAAAAACTCTCAATGGCGTCGATCGTGTCTTTTCGGACAGAAGGGGGGCTCTGAGCAATCCAAATGGAAAAGTTGTAGAGTTCCTGATTGCTCACCTTGAGCCACTTCCCATTCTTTTTCAGAAAAATCAGCACGCTGACGACTGCAATGCGCTTGTTTCCATTTTGAAACGGATGATTTTTGATCAGGAGATAAAATAACACCGATGCTTTTTTGAGCAGGCTTCTGTAGAGCGGTTTCCTTCCGAAGGTTTGGAAGGGGCTAACCAGACAGCTTTCCAGCTTGTGAGGGAAGCGTGTTGAAAAAGGAGGGATCGGCTCGTTCCAGCTCATGAGCTCCTGCGCTAGGCTATGGGCGAGGAATTCTATTTCGGCAAGGGAAAGGGCTTTGATCATTAGGCATCGTGAAGGAGGCGGAGCGTTTCACCGTATTCTTTCACAACCTGTTTCACGGATTGGGAAATGAATATTTTTTGTTCTTCTGAGATTTTTTTGTCCTGAGGAAGGGGTAGCTCATCTCGATCGATAATATAGGCTCTCCCGACCTTCTCGGCCTTGAGCTTTCCGGACCGGATCTGCTGGACCACCGCGACCCTGCTCATGCCCAAAAGCTTCGCAGCTTCCAATACAGAGATGAATTTTTTCATATGATAAGATAACAAAAATAATCTTAACATATGTTAAGTAAATATACAATAACTTTACGTATTCAATTTACCCAATATTCTCTTTTTTATTTTTTTCACAAACTCCTTGTCCGTGATCGCTTTCAGATTCACCTCCACATTCGCGAGCGCGCCTTTCACGCAGGCGGAGGTCAAAGTCTGCGAAACAATCAGGTCGGAGGAGGTGTTTGGATTGCCTTTTTTGAAGAGAATTTTCAGCAGGGGATTTAACTTCAGAACCATCTGTGCGGTTTCCAGCGGCACCAGCGTTGCGTTTTTCAGAGCGAGCTGTGCTGCTTTGGTATTTTTCGTTTTGTAAGCATCGGCAACGGCTTGATAGGCCTTTGCGTCTTCTTCGATCAGCTCGAATAATCGGTGTCGTAACTCCTCGGTTTTTTTGAGGATTTTTTTAAGGTCGGTATGTTTTGTCAGGTTCGCGACCATGGAGCAAAGCGCTGCGGCAAGAGATCCCGCGAGCGCACTGACCGAGCCGCCTCCGGGCACGGGATTTTTTGAGGCCACACGGTCGAGGAAACCGGACAAGGATTCTCCGCCCCTTTCCATTTTTTCTCGCAGCACTTTTTCCAAAACCTGGTCGTTCTTCAATGTCTTTGCCTTGAGGAAAATCTTTGCCGCCTGGAGCAGGGAGTCTTCGGAGATCAGTCCGATCACCTCGCTCTCTTCCACTTCCACGCCCGATTTTTTGGCTTCCCGCTCAATGGCTTGAAAAACTTGATGAACATTCGTCACGGCGTAATTCGTCAAATTCATGGAGACCTGAACAAGACCTCGGTCTTTGAGTTCAAATCCCAGCGCTTTCACTTCGAGGAATCCACCATCTTTGAAGCGCACTTTTTTGGCGATGCTTTTGGCGAGAGTAAGATTTGTGGTCTTCAGATTGACGTTGAAAGCAACAAGAGGAAACCGAACACCGACAGCAGTAGCGCCGGCGGGGCCAACTTGCTTCGGCCCGAAGTCTGGATCACGAGCAGGATTTTTCCCAATTTCCGCCTTGATGCCTTCGAATTCGCCGCGGCGAATATCTGCGAGATTTTTTCTCTCAGGTTTTCTCGCAGCTTTTTCGTACAGATATACGGGTATCTTCAGCTCTTCGCCAATTCGTTTCCCCAGAGCTTCGGCGTAGGGAATGCACTCTTCTTCTGATATTCCTGCAATTGGCACCAGAGGAATCACATCAGTAGCTCCCATGCGCGGATGCTCACCGCGATGTTTTCCGAGATCAATTATTCGCGCCGCTATTTTCGTGGCGGCAAAAGCTGCCTCAACCACCGCTTCCGGTGGACCGGCAAAGGTCACAACCGATCGATGGTGAGCGCGGTCACTTTCCTGTCCGAGCAGCATGATATTTGGCACCGATGTGATGGCGTCGACGATGGCCTTGATCTTTTTCTGATCACGGCCTTCAGAGAAATTTGGAATGCATTCGAGGATTTTCATGTGTTATGGTAGGCCCGAAAAAAGGATTATGAAGACGATTTCACTCACTGGCGGTACTCTCACTTTAGAAGAGATTGAGTCTGTTGCAAGGCATTTTGCGGTGGTGAAGATTTCCCAAGATGCCACCGATCGCGTGACCGCGAATTCCAATATCGTGCCGGCGTGGAGTACGCAGGAGACTTTTGACGAACTCGATCGACAGGGTCTCATGATGTACGGTCAGATGACCGCGGGTAGCTGGATTTACATTGGCACGCAGGGGATTTTGCAGGGCACCTACGAGACTTTTGCCGAGCTCGCCCGTCAGCATTTCGGTGGAAGTTTGAAAGGAAAGTGGGTACTCACCGGAGGTCTTGGCGGGATGAGTGGCGCTCAGCCGCATGCCGTGACCATGAATGAAGGCGTGGTTGTGATTGTCGAGTGCCTGAAAGAACGCATTGCACAGAAGAAGAAGGAAGGATATCTGGACGAAATGACTTCGAGCCTTGATGAGGCTCTTTCCATGGTTAAAAATGCTGTGAAAGAAAAGCTGCCTCTCTCGATTGGCTTGGTGGGCAACTGCGCGACGGTACTTCCTGAGCTCGTGAAGCGAGGTGTGATTCCGGATGTCGTCACCGACCAAACTTCAGCCCATGATCTTGCTTCGTACTGGCCGGAAGGGGAGGTTGAAATTTTGAAAAAGCTTCAGCAAGAGCATCCAAAAGAATTTCGGAAACGTTCCCAAGAAGCGATTGTGAAGCACGCAAAAGCGATTCTTGAGATGCAAGAGAAAGGTGCGATTGCTTTTGATTACGGCAATAATCTTCGCGGTCAGGCTGAGGCGGGTGGTCTCACGGTTCGAAATGCGAAGGGGGAGTTTCTTTACCCGGGTTTTGTTCCGGCCTTCGTACGGCCGCTGTTTTGCGAAGGCAAAGGGCCTTTCCGCTGGGCCGCGCTCTCGGGAGATCCGAAAGATATTCTTCGTCTGGATGAGGAAGTTCTCAAAACCTTTCCTGAAGATGAGTCCCTGCGCCGTTGGATCACCCTGGCTCAGAAAAAAGTTCCCTTCATTGGCCTGCCCACCCGCGTGTGTTGGCTGGGGTACGGAGATCGCGCCAAGTTTGGCCACCGGATCAATGAGCTGGTGGCGAGAGGCGAGATCAAAGCCCCGATCGTGATCGGTCGCGATCATCTGGACTGCGGTTCAGTGGCCTCGCCGAATCGCGAAACCGAAGGCATGAGGGACGGCTCCGATGTCATTGCCGACTGGCCTCTTTTGAATGCTTTAGCAAATACCGCTTCCGGCGCCGACTGGGTCTCCATCCACAATGGCGGAGGCGTTGGTATTGGCAAATCCACTCATGCGGGCATGGTGATCGTGGCCACGGGCACGAAGGAAAAATCAGAGCGCCTCGAGCGGGTGCTGACGACCGACCCGGCCCTGGGCATCATGCGTCACAGCGATGCGGGGTATGAGGAGGCGAGGGGGGTGGCGAGGGAGAAAGGGGTGAAGATTCCGGCACTCCAATTACTGGACAAATGGTGACTTTTCGTTACACTTATGTCTTTATAAAAAATATGAGAAACGAAATTCCTTCACCTCAGAGAATAGAAGAGGTTGTGCAAGAAGCCGCTGGTCTTCCTCGGGTCGACCTATCCACGTTACAGAAGGACGAAAGGGAACGTATAACTCAGTTTGGAAAAATTTTTTATCTCAGAATCCGGAACTCCTTGCTCAACTGGAAGATGCACTAAAAGATGAAGAAATTCATGCTCATGTATTAGCATTATTCAGAGATTTTTATCTGGCTAAAGATTTTGAAGGGGGAGATGTTTTTGATAAAAAATTTCATCCCGAATTAGGAATACAAGGAATAGCAATTCCTATCTGGCGACGTTTAAATTCTCTCTTGCAACAGGCAGCAGAAGCCATGAGACAAGTTGGAATAGATCCAACACAGTTCTATCGCTAAATAGAAGCTCCTACTTAATTATAAGCAGTCATCGAAATTGAATCATAAAGTGCCAAGTCCTCTTTGTTGAGTTAAAGGTAATTTTGTGTACAATAGATTGGCTTAAAAAATGTATGAAATTTAATGCGCAACATCAGGGTAAGTGGGTCGCAGCCAAAAATAATAAAATTATTGCTGTTGGTAAGAGTCTGAAAAAGCTTATGCAGAAGGTTAAAAATCCTGGAAGTTTTAAATTTAGCTTAGTCCCGAAAGGATATATTGCCGGCTAAATAACTATGAAATTTAAGTATTCCGAATATTCGGCAAGAGATGGTTCAACATTGTTCAGGCCGACGGTTCCGATTACTTTTAAAAGTAAATCGCAATTTATTTTCACGGAAGCCATTATCGACTCCGGTGCTGATTTTACGATCCTCCCCATAGAAATAGCTGGAGCTCTTGGTCTAGCCCTCAATGCGAAGGCAAAAACAACATTTCTTGGTGCTGGTAATAATCCTTTTACCGTCTATCCTTCACCCGAAGTAATCGAGCATATTCTGAGACAAAGTGGTTTTCGACCAATTCAATGGAAGTCCATAGTGTTTTTTGCAGAACTCCAGCCAGCCATTCTCTTGGGACATAAAGGATTTCTTGAACATTTCAAAGTGACGCTGGATGGACAAAGGAAAGAATTAGAAATTAATACTTTTTGATGTACAGCCTCCTCATCAAAAACTGTACTCAGCTCCTGACCTTTCGCGGCCAGCCGCCAAAGCGTGGTGCCGGGCAATCGGATCTTGGATTGATCGAAGATGGTTTCGTGGCAATCGAAAAAGGCCGTATTGCGGCGGTCGGCACGATGAAGGATCTGGATCGTAAGAACGTGAGGAAGAAGACCAAGGTGATTGACGCGAAGGGGAGGGTGGTGATGCCGGGGCTTATCGACTGCCATACGCACCTGATCTTCGCGGGTGATCGAGCGCAAGAATTTCAGATGCGCCTTGCGGGCAAATCGTATTTGGACATTTTAGCGCAGGGTGGGGGAATCCTTTCAACGGTTCGCGCAACTCGGCAGGCGAGTGAAGAGCATCTGACAAAAGCGGCGATTGAACATTTGATTCAGATGCGAAATAGAGGCGTGACGACGGTGGAAATCAAATCCGGCTACGGACTTGATCTGGCAACGGAATTGAAAATGCTCAGAGTGATGGCCAACCTTCAAAAAAAACAGCCGACTCGAATTATTCGAACTTTCCTCGGTGCGCACGCGATTCCGCCAGAATACGACGGCCGAGGTGAGGACTATTTGAATTTCTTAATGAAGAAAGTTTTGCCAAAAATTAAAAAGCAGGCAGAGTTCGTGGACATCTTTTGCGAAGACAAGACTTTCACCTTGGAGCAGACGAAGCGATATCTCGAAGCAGTGAAGAAGATGGGATTTCATTTAAAAATTCACTCTGATCAGATCACGCGAAATGGCGGATCACTCCTGGCTCATGAACTTGGCGCCGTCAGCTTTGATCATGCGGATCAGCTGGAAGAAGAAGATTTGAAAAAACTCTCCGGCACTTCCTCGGTCGCGGTTCTTTTGCCCACCGCTGCGCTTTTTCTGAAGCAGAAGAAGATAGCGAATGGCAGGGCCATGATTGATGCCAACATTCCCGTGGCTGTCGCGAGCAACTTCAATCCTGGCTCTGCTCCCAGCAGCAATCTCTTCCTCGCCATGAGTCTCAGTTGCCTCACCATGGAGCTCACGATCGAAGAAGCTCTCACCGCGGTCACCAGCAATGCTGCCGCTGCCCTTGGACTTCAGGACTTGATCGGAAGTCTGGAGGTCGGCAAGCAGGCGGATGTTGTTCTTCTCGATTCGGAAGATTATCGAAAGATTCCGTATCTGATGGGGGAAGTTCCAGTTCAGGCAGTGATTATTCGAGGAAAAGTTATAGAATGATCCCAGCTTCCAGCTTCTCACTTCCAACTCCATGTCATTTGCCTCTGAACTTTCCTCCTGGCGCGAAATTGTGAAGACGCACATTCGCTGGACGATCGTGGCCGGTCTGGCCCTTCTTCTCAGCGCCACATCCTTCTTCCTGAGTCTTTCACAGGTTAGAAGTTTTTCGCAACAGTTTTCTTTTCTCGAGTCCCCGTTTGAGATCTTGCTGGAAGTTGACGGCCGCGTGCGGGAGCAGGAGAGAGTTTCCCTTCAAGATGAACTGAAAGCGCTTCCCATGGTCAAAGCCATTGATTTTTGGTCTCCGGATCAGTCTCGGGATTTTATCGACCAGACCTTGCTTCCGGGCTACAGCGGGTTCCTTCAGAAGACGGGGGGTGATATCCCGGTGCCACCTCTTTTTCGAGTCCAGCTGACGGATTTGAAGGCTCAGGAAAGTTTCTTGAGCTTGGTCTCCGAGCGCTATGGCGACCGACTCAGCATCCTCACGATGTCGCCAAAGCTAGATGACCATTTTTTCACCTCGCCATTCCTTGCTTCACTTCAGGCGCTCAAAGCTCGAGCCGTCACTCTCACGGTGCTGAACTTTTTTATCTTTCTCGCGCTTCTCATCCTGGTCGCAAGTCGATTCTTCCACGAACGAACTCGAACCTGGTCAGAACTCGTCCTTGATCGTTTCTCCTGGTTTCCCTGGAAGGGGAAAAAATGATATAAAGGAGGGGCTCTCGGCCTGATTTTTATGATTCTTTCGATTCTTCTCGGCATGCTGACGCCGACCGTCTTGTATCAGGCTTTTTTTGCCTTGTTTTCCTGGGTGATTCGCGTTGAAGAACGCTATTTTTACGCCAGATCTCCCATGGTCTACCTTCGCATGCGGGTGCCGAAGGAAGACGAAGACACCGTCAATACGCAAGGCCCCATGGTGATGGAGCAGCTT
>OBEQ010852782.1_pt1 | contig 15611 bp, 15 predicted proteins | sample 1670901 | NCBI WGS metagenome assembly OBEQ01 (sample SAMEA104232315, study PRJEB22302) | groundwater metagenome | biome: forest; feature: aquifer; material: groundwater | place: USA | collected 2011-08-07 | depth 5.4 m | reverse complement strand
TAAAAAACTATTTTTGCAGTTGAGTAAGTTAATTTTATAGTTGCTGCTTCTCTTTGTTTTGTCTTGTAAACAGAAATTCCAGGGTCAAAAAGAGTGCGATAAGTAGGAATAGAAACAAGGGGTGAGTCAGATTATTCAGCCTAAACAGAAGATAGACTATTATAAAAGACGTGATAAATACACTATGTTTCCTGTTGCCTCTCAAGACTAAATTGGCGGCGAAATAAATCAAGAGGAAAATAGACGCGAAAAATAAATACATAATAGGAATTTTATATTGATAAATCTGGATTTGATATGCGGGCGGGAAATAAAAGACGAGTAAACCTGAGCAAATAAGAAAAAATAAAATAAAAGGAAGGTATTTTAGTTGAGTATTTACTTTATTCAGACTTCTTCGTCTCATACGTTTACAGCAACTCCCTCTATAATTTATTACACAATTTTTGACTTAGTAGTTTTTTCAAACCTTTTTATTTTTAAATAATCGTTTATTGGATTACAGCTCATTATGCGCGAGCCGCATCGAATAACCGCGTAAAAAAAATTATATTTCCTAAAGCAGTCTATGCAATATTCAGAGCAGCTTTGCTTATATATACATTCAAACCCCAGTCTCTTAATAATAGGCGAAATCAATTTTTTATAAAGCCCAAGCACATATATCGCCAGTCTATTCATATCTGCATTATAAACTATATTTTACTAAGCGCCAAAGCTTATTGAAACAAAAAAAACTATTTGTTATACTCTGTTTATATAAAAAACAGAATCATTGCTGATCCAGATATTATGCTTGGCAAACCTGTAATTAAGGGTACAAGGATAACTGTTGAACACGTCCTTAAACTCCTAAAACAGGGTTTGACCATCAAGGAAATTTTACGTGATTATCCGCATATCAATAGACAAGATATTGAAGCAGCCATAAATGCATGTTAACAACATTTTTTAGCCAGATAAAGGTTCTTTTATTTCTCGGAGCTTTCATCAGGAGGGAAAAAGGAGAAGATTACTTCTGCTTGTGAGCCATCCTCCCTTTCAATGAGGATTTTGTCCCCTTTTTCTTTATGATTAATAGCCAACTGTATCATCCCAAGACCATCACGTATAACTTCAGCAGATGATGAAACGTGCAAATGTTCCTTAAGCTCATTTAACTTTTCATACGCTTCCGCAGAAAAATCCAATTGAACCCGATGAGTCTTGCCCTCTACGCGCTCTTTCTGAGGCTTAATTTCCTGACTCTTTCTACCATTCGTTGTGCCATTGCCATTTTGATTTTGTTCAAATTTAGGATGAAAATTTTCCATATAAGTGACTGTATTATATATATTTGCATAATATTGTCAAATTTTTTTGAGGTAGCCGTTCAGGAGTTATCAAAGGAATAACTATTTATATCTACTGGATTCCCGCGTTCGCGGGAATGACAAGGCGGTATTTTTCAGTATTTTGCTATCTTGACACAGTTTGGCACTCGTGTTATATTATTGCTAAGTTATATGCATAATCTTACACAGAGACAAGTCGAAATATTAAGAAGTATAGTGGAGGAATACATTGAGACAGCCGAACCCGTCGGATCGGAGACTATTGAGAAGAAGCGCAATATCAGCGCTTCTCCGGCTACCATACGCAATGAAATGGTGCAGTTATCTGAGTACGGATACTTGAAGAAGCCCCATTCATCCGCCGGCCGCGTGCCAACCACTAAGGGAATGAAATTTTATGTGCGTGAACTTATGAAGGAGAAAGAACTCTCGACCGTTGAGGAAGTTGCTTTGAAAGAGGGCGTTTGGGACTATAGAGACAAAATGCAGCGTTTCTTAAAAGAAATAACAAAATCTCTGGCAGAGAAGACCAATACTCTCGCTATTGCTGCCGTAAATGAAGACAACCTGTATTGCTCAGGTTACGCCAATATTCTGGATATGCCGGAATTTTACGATATTGATGTTACCAAAAACCTTCTTGAGGCGCTCGATCAATACGATTTATTTAAAAGTATTTTTGATAGTACAGCTGGAGAACAGGAAGACATTCACGTGTTGATAGAAGATGAGCTTGGTTCAAGACTTGCGGGACCCTACGGCTTTATTTTTACTGATTTTAAGACCCCGATGAACATATCCGGAAGGATTGGCGTCATCGGACCGGCAAGGCTTAACTATACATCTATCATCCCGACGGTCCGTTATTTTGGCGGTTTAATTGAAAGCAGCGCAAAAGGATGGTAATTCTGCAAAGCAGAATACTAAGAATTTAGAACTAAGAATAAATATGGATAAAAAAGATGATAAAATTAAAAAAGATTCTGCAAAGCAGAATACTGATGATCAAGAACAAGAGGGAAAAGACGAGAAGCAAATGGAGGAGCATGAAGAACACGAATGTAAGTGTGGAGAGGAAAAAGAACATTTAAAACAGAAAGTTGAAGAGCTTGATAATAGTTATAAGCGCGCGATCGCGGACTATCAAAATCTTCAAAAAAGAGTTAGTGAAGAAAAGTCAAAATGGATAAGGACAGCAAATACAGATTTAATTTTACGCATTCTACCTGCGCTTGATCATTTAGAAACAGGGCTAAAGGGAGCGAAGGATAAAGGAGAGATTTCAGGATGGTTAAACGGAGTAGAAATGGCGGTGAAAGAATTAAGAAGGGTACTTGAGGAAGAAGGATTGCGTCCTGTTCAGGCTGAAAAGTTTGATCCAAATTTACACGAAGTAGTTGAAACTAGAGAGGGGCCAGAAGGAGTAGTTGTAGATGTTTTTCAAATGGGGTATACTTTAAATGATAAATTGATCAGACCAGCGAAAGTAGTAGTAGGTAAAGGATAAATAAATCATGGCTAAAATAATTGGGATTGATCTAGGTACAACAAATTCATGCGTCGCTGTGATGGAGGGCGGATCTCCCAAAGTTATCCACTCCGCCGAAGGGCGCAATGTTATACCGTCGGTCGTTGATCCGATCTCCCACGTCGTGGGCGACGTTGCCAAACGGCAAATGGTCCTCAAGCCCAAGCGCACGATATTTTCCGTCAAGAGACTCATGGGTAAAAAGTTCTCAGACAAATCCGTACAATATGACCTTAAGTGGCTTCCTTATACAGTCAAAGCGGGACGGGATGACATGGCGATTGTTGAAGTTGAAGGCAAAACTTTCACTCCGCAGGAGGTATCCGCTATGATACTGCAGAAGATTAAAGCAGACGCTGAGGCATATCTTGGCGATAAAGTGACTCAAGCCGTAATTACAGTCCCTGCTTACTTTGATGACAGTCAGAGGCAAGCGACCAAACAAGCAGGAGAAATTGCCGGACTTGAAGTGCTTCGTATTATCAACGAGCCCACAGCCGCGGCGCTCGCTTATGGACTCGATAAGAAAAACGCGCACACTATCGCGGTATATGATCTAGGCGGAGGCACTTTTGACATCTCCATTCTCGAACTCGGCGAAGGGGTCTATCAGGTCAAATCAACCAACGGTGATACGCATCTCGGAGGAGATGATTTTGACCAGAAGATAATCGAATACCTTGCGCTGGAGTTTAAGAAAGAAAATAATATTGATCTGCGCAAAGACCCCCAGGCACTGCAAAGGCTCAAAGAATCCGCCGAAAAAGCCAAAATAGAACTTTCAAGCAGCCAGGAGGCGCAAATTAACCAGCCATTTATTACTCAAGGCAAAGACGGCCCTCTTCACCTTACGATGACCCTGACCCGAGCCAAACTCGAGCAGGTAGTTGGAGATCTCATTGAAAAAACTCTGGAGCCTGTCAAAAAAGCTCTGAAGGATGCCGGTTTAACTGAGAAAGATATCAACGAAGTCATATTGGTTGGCGGCATGACCCGCATGCCCAAAATCGTTGAGACCGTCACCAAATTCTTGGGCAAAGAGCCCCATCGGGGAGTTAATCCCGATGAAGTCGTGGCGGTCGGCGCCGCTATCCAGGCAGGCGTCCTCGGAGGCGAAGTAAAAGACGTGCTTCTTCTTGACGTCACGCCTCTAACCCTTGGTATAGAGACAATGGGAGCTGTTTCAACGCCGCTCATCACGAGAAATACAACTATCCCAACCTCCAAATCACAAGTCTTCTCAACCGCGGCAGACAATCAGACGCAAGTCGAAATTAATATCCTGCAGGGCGAGCGGCCGATGGCTGCCGACAATAAGTCGCTCGGGCGCTTCATTCTCGACGGAATTCCTCCGGCGCCCCGCGGCATGCCGCAAGTTGAAGTGACTTTCGATATTGACGCCAACGGCATCTTAAATGTCACCGCCAAAGACAAAGCAACCGGCAAAACCCAAAGCATCAAGATCACCGGCTCAACCGGACTTTCCAAAGATGAAGTTGAAAAAATGACAAAAGAGGCGGAAATTCATGCCAAAGAAGATGAAGAGAAAAAAGGCATGGTTGAGGCGCGAAACCAAGCCGATTCACTTATCTTCACGGCCGAGAAAGCTCTTAAAGATGCGGGAGATAAAGTGTCTGCCGAGGTAAAGACAGAAGTTGAAGACAAAATTAAAAAATTGAAAGATATTTTAGATACCGGCAGTAAAGATGAACTTGAAACAAAAACTAAAGATTTGTCAGAGACACTTTCCAAAATCGGACAGGCAGCTTACCAACAGGGCCAGCAAGCACAAGAAGAAATTGAGAAAGAAGAAAAAGAAGGTAAAACCGCGTCAAACGCGGCTGATGCAGCATCAAACACGCCTGGCGCAAACGGGGAAGCAAAAACTAAAAAAGACAAAGATGAACCGGTAGAGGGAGAAGTGGTGGAGTAAGTTAAAAGTGCAAAATGCAAAATTATAATTCAAAATCTAAAATTTTTAACTTTACACTGCAACTTTGAACTTTTCATTTTGAACTTTTAACTTATTTTGGGCGCTTATTGCGCTTTTTTAGTATAATAGGAGTCCTATGAATAAAGATTACTACGAAATTTTAGGTGTATCAAAATCTGCATCTGTCGATGAGATCAAGAAAGCGTATCGCAAGCTCGCACTTGAATATCATCCCGACCGGAATAAGTCCAAAGAGGCAGAGGAGAAGTTCAAAGAAGTAACAAAGGCCTACGAAGTGCTCGCAAGTGACGAGAAGCGTAAAATGTACGATCAGGTAGGCCACGCCGCCTTCGACCAAGGAGCGGGTCAGGGCGGGCCATTTGGAGGCGGAGCGCAAGGAGGGCAGTACGGACCTTTTACTTATAGTTATTCAACTAATGGCAATGGAGGTACAGGATTTGATTTCGATTTTGGCGGTTACTCGGATCCCTTTGAGATATTCGAACAATTCTTCGGTGGCGGATCGCCATTCGGATCCCGCCAAAGGCGTCCTGTATACTCGGCCCGAATTAGTTTTATGGAGGCAGCGCGAGGCGCGGAGAAACAGGTCGAGGTAAGTGGCGAGAAGCAGAAAATAAAAATTCCGGCAGGGGTTGATAACGGTTCTCGAATTCGTTTTGAGAAGTATGATATTGTGATCGAAGTCACGCCTGATAGCCGTTTCCAACGGGAAGGATCTGACGTAGTCTCAGAGAAAGAAATTTCCTTTCCTCAAGCCGCACTCGGCGATGAGGTTTCTGTCGCGACTATTGACGGTGACGTCAAAATCCGTATCCCCCAAGGTACACAGCCGGCGACTCTGATCCGTCTGCAAGGACGGGGTATCCCGCATCTGCGCGGCAACGGCCACGGAAGCCACTATGTACGCGTTAAAGTAGTAGTCCCCCGCAAACTCTCCCGCCGACAAAAAGAACTCCTCGAAGAGTTTAGGCAAGAAGAAACGCAAGGGAAAAAGAGTTGGTTCTAAAAGCCCACTCTTGTCATTGCGAGGAGAAACGACGAAGCAATCTTTAAAATTTCAAAAAAAGTTTACCTTGACATATTAACAACAAATGAACTATTATATGGTTAATATTGAATCATAAAATGATTCATAGGAGGTGAAGAAAATGAAATCTATTACAATTCATGGAATTGATGATCAAATGGACAAGCTCATTAGAAGAAGAGCGGTGACGCAAGGAAATAGCTTGAATAAAACCATTAAAGAGCTTCTAAGTTCGTCTTTGGGCATTAATGGGGCTTCTCAAAAAGCAAAAGAAGAACATTTTAAAAAATTCTTTGGTATATGGAGTAAGAAAGAAGCAGATGAAATTGAAAAATCATTGGAGGTTTTCGAAAGAATTGATGAAGAGGATTGGCTCCCCACTTATTACTTATGACAAACACTTCCTCAAAATCCCCGGTTTGCGTTTATGGGATATGTTAAAATAATCAGTTTGCCGCTGTCTTCATACCGCTGACGAAATCATCCACAATTTTCTGTCTAAAATCACCAAAGCTCGTGATTTTTTCATTCAGAAACTTTTCTATTTCTTCCGGCTGGGATTCTTTCTCAATAAGCTCAAGATAAGTTTTTCTATCCTCCTCGGTTAATTTATCAACAGTTTCCAGGAAAATTTTCTGCAATAGAGTCTCTGTTGCTTTATCAATGAGTTCTTTTTGACGATTGTCCGGCAGGTCTGAGATGCCAAGTGTTGCCGCTATTTTTTCCTGCATTTCTTCTATGCTTTGCGTATCAGCTTGCAAGCTTGTTTGAGTATTTTGTTGCGCGCCTGCTTGTATAATTTGATCCATATTACATCACCCCCTACTCTTCATTAACTTCATTTTTTGCCAGTTGGTTGATTTATGAGACTTGCCAGGTGATCCTTCGTTAGCTTATTAACTCTATCCATATACTGGCCATAAGTCTCTCCGTTTTGAGGATTCCCCAAATTACCTAATTTTGCTCTTGCTGCTTCAATCGATCCAAGTACCTGACCTCTGACATTTTCGTTTCCAGCTTGCAGAATTTTATCTACTGGCTGTTCGGTCAGCAGAATGTTGTGTGGCAAAGCCGTTTCATTCGCAAGCCTCCCTATACGCGTCTTTTCCATACTAGTAATTCTGTCAATATATTGAGCAGGAGATTCTCCATTAAATGGCCAGCCTTCAGCTCCAAATTTAACCTCTGCATGCCTTACCTCAGCTAATAGCTCATCTTGAACTTTGGCGCTTGATGGATTAGTAGAATCTAAAATACTCTCGACTGTTGCGGGACCTCCACGCGGTTGCTCAATAGCAACAGACGGTTTCGGATGCAGTAGCGATTCTCCATTGCCCTTTAGCACAGCATCGATATTCTCACTGGTTGCCTGGACTCCTGGGTGCTTGCCAAAAAATTCGCTGATTATTTGATTATTTTTCTCAATCGAGGCGGCGCTGGCGTCAGGTATCTCTGCCGCGTGGCCTACGGCTGTTGTTATGCCCTGGCGATACTCACCCAGGACGCTTGTGAGGTCGAGTTTCTGGCCTGTTCTCAGATAGTTAATATCGAATTTACCCGTTATAGGATTTTTGATAAATCCTATCTTTTGTAATTGATCTTGCGTCATGGCGGCGAATTTATCTTTCAGCTCGTCAATGGCGTACGTGTGACGTCCCTCGTTCAATCCCGATGCCTGAGTGCCGATTTGCCTGTCAATAATTTTCCAGAGATTATCTACTTCACCCACCTCAATTGGCATAATTATTTTTGGCGGAGTTAATACGTCTACGGCAGTAGTCACTTGAGGATGTTCGGGAGGGGGAATTGATGCACGCGGCAGATCCACATTAGGAACTATAGGAGTCTGCGTAGGCGGTACTACCTTGATGTCTGGCACTCCAGCAGAAGACGATGGAGGAATTACATCAGGCATTGCTGGTCTCGGTAGAGTTGTTACTTCAGGAAGCTCAGGTGGGATGCCTTGCCCAGGCAATACTTCGTGTGAGTGTAATGACTTCAAGTTGTTTAATATATCCTCTGCCAGATCTTTAAACGCATTAGCTTGTTGCTGGGCAACTTCTTGAAGTGTTTGGATTTGTTTTTCTACTTGTATTGCAACCTCAGATTTTACATTGCCGACTAAATTATCGAATTGGTCCAATGTTATCCGTCTTCCTTCTATTATCATTTGCCTAATTTTATCTGTATCCGCTCCCTGATTAGCGGCCTCATCCAAGCTTGGAACATGAATGTCATCAAGGGCATCCAACTGCGGAGGCTGTTGCAAAGCGTGCAATTGTTCAGCGCTCATTGCGGTCGCTACGCCTTGCGTTGGGTTAGCAAATGATTCGGGAGTACTCATCAATCCTTTTGCCGTATCGCGTAAATTGGTTTTTATGGAAGACCATGTTTCTGACGCTTTAGATATCATATGAGAGCCTGTTTCGGAGTTGGCGAACTCGCGCAGTTTTCCCCTCGTATATTCTGACGCAGTGCGTGAAGCCAGTGATATGCCGACAGCTGCGGCATAAGCGCCCACAGTACGAAAACCACGCATTGTTTTATAGTTGGCAAATTTATCTGCGATATCGTGTGCCTGATTTTCCAAAAAGAAATCAATTTTATCAAGATCAATTTGGCCGTTTTCTGATGAAGCTTGCTGTAATACTTCCTGAGTTTTTCCTTCCATGCGCTTTTCACGCACGCTTGTTGCCATACTTTCTGTCGCTGTTCTAAAGCCTTCTGCTGCTACTGCCCCCCCCAGGATGCGCATAGGAATAGCCAAAGCTCCACCGGTTACAATGTTGGCGCTTATATTGACCAGAAAACCCGATGCGTAAGCAGCTCCTATTTGTTTTGCTTTACTTGAATCCTGGTCAACGCCAAACAACTTCTTACCGACGAATTTATTTACTCCGCTTGTGAGAGCTTTATATTTATCGAGGAGCATCTTCGCGGTTTCAGTAAACTTCGTACTTGAACGACCCTCCCACAGATCATTTTCCGTTTGCTGGAGGGCGACAAACTCATATTTTGGCAGACTAAGGAGTTCCTGTCTGATTATTCTTTCAGCCTGGGATTCTTGTTCACCTTCCTGCTTCTGCTGCCACTCTGGGTGAGCATCCACTTCTTCCCGTACTTTCTGCAATTTAAGCTCGCGCATTTTTTGGAGAGCCTGAGTATATTCAGATTTGGCTGTTTCAGTATTGGTAAACATTCCTTTGATGCCATATCCTTTTTCGACGTATGCCTTGCGGGCTGCGGTAAGTTGATCGTTGGCTTCGTCTATCTTTTCCTGCAAAGCCGGAGGTTTTGCAATTTCTTCAAGGACTTCATCGGGATTTTTTGTTTCAGAACCGTCTTGTTGTTTTACGCCTGCCATTCTCTTTAACATATCGGTTGCTCTGCGGATCAGAGGATCTTGTTTCGGTTCTGCTATTTTTTGCTCAGGCTTTGGTTTTTCCAATGACCAAGCTGCTGCAGGATTTTCTCCATCAGGCGTTTTCGGTTGGGCAGTTATTGGTTCGGGCATATATTTTACATCATTTCACCTTAATTATTATAAGAACAATATATCATGAAAGTCAAACGAACTGAGTTATTCATGTTTCTGATATAGCCTTCCCAGCCAGCGCTTGTTTCACAATAGTGGTTGCTTCGTCAATTTTACCGGCTGTAATAAGTTTTTGAGCATGTTGCGTAACTATATTTCTTATTTTTTCATCATGATCTTTTATAACAGGCAGGACTGCTCTTGTCAGTTCAGCGAAATTGTCATCAAGGGTTGGAGCGATTTTGTAAATCTCCTCCAATGTCAGAGGCGGATGGAGTTTATCGAGAACCATGCGCGCAATTGCCCTCGCGCGCTGTGCATCCATCTGACCGTTTTTTAGTTTCTCTTCCATGATTGAAAGGATATCGCGTTCAAGTTTTTTCCTGTATTCTTCTGGGTCCATATTTTGAGAATAACATAGTTTAAATAAGAATTGCAATTACTGATGCTTTTTTACACCCCTCTTACCAATTCCCATCTTTACCTCTTTTCTTCTTGACAAGTATGACGTTTTTAAGTATATTTGACATACTATGCAAGTAACTGTTGGAACCAAATATCAAATCGTAATCCCCAAAGAAGTACGAAGTAAGTTAAATTCTCTAAGTCCTGGCGATAAGGTCAATATACAGGCGATTGACAAACATACTTTTTCTGTGAAGACAGACCCTTTAGCTTGGATCAAAAGTACCTCTGGCCTGATGAAAGAAGCTTGGAAAGATATAGATCCTATTAAAGAACTCGAAAAAATGAGAGATGAATGGGATGAAAGGTTAAATGAACTTGGAAAAACTACCAAATAACTACCAACAGATAACCTTAGATACCAATATTTTCGTTTATTATTTTGGCAAGCACTCAAAACTTCATGTTTTGGCGGAAGAGCTGTTTCTCTATATAGTTGAAAAACAAATAAGAATTTCAACGAGTATTCTTAGCTTAACCGAATTATTATCGCTGAAAACAGATGAAGCAAACATCAAAAAATTGGAAGACGGTTTCACGCAAATTCCTAATTTAACAGTACTTGAAGTTAATCGAGAGATCGCGACCTTAGCCGCAAAAATAAGAAGAGAATATAAATTTTTATTACCCGATGCGATCCAATTAGCAACTGCCGCTATAGCCAAAGCAGACATTTTTATAACCAACGATGCAAGATTACAAAAATTCAAAGAAATAAAGGTAGTTTTACTAACCAAATTTGCCAAAAAATAATGTCTCTAATGTTATACCCCTCTGCTTTCAAATTACAAATAAGTATAATGCCGAGCGTTGCCCCTCTTCACTAAAGCTTCGATAGGGGCACGGCAATAATTTTGACTTGTGCCTCCGAAGCCGATAGGCGAAGGGGCATAGGCATATACCAAATCATTGCAAAATCATTGCGGAGTGGTATATGCTGGATCTATGCCAAATATTTCTTTCTCCATCGCCAAAGAGACGACTCAGGCGCTTTTTTTTATTTCGCTCACACTTTTATGCGCAATTATTGTTGATAATATTCTGCGTTCATTTGTCAAAGTCCCCAAAGGCCTTGAAACCAGACGCGGCCGCGCTTATATAACAATACTTCGGAAATCCATAACAGTAATTGTTTATATCGTTGCCTTCTATTTGATTTTTGTAGAAGTTGGAATTAATCTCACTCCGCTTCTCGCCTCAGCAAGTATTGTAGGTATTGTGGTTGGCATTGGAGCGCGGGCGTTGATTGAAGATTTAATTAACGGATTTTTCCTGCTTTCCCAAGACGCGATAGCAATTGGAGATTATGTGAGGGTAGATGATAGCGAAGGAAAGATTGAAAAATTAGGCCTTCGGACGTTAACCATCCGGGGAGACAGCGGAGAACTGCATATTATCCCAAACTCGCTGGTGAAAAAAGTGGTTAATTTCTCCCGCCACCGCGCGTATATGAATGTGGATTTCCCAGTCAAGTCTGACCAGGATATAGATTTGACGATTAAAGCAATGAAAGAAGCGTTGGCGCAGTTGCAGAAAGATAAAGGCATATCGGATTTCATATTCAAAGAGTCAGGTGTTCTGGGTATAGAAGACTACAAAATAGATGGAAGGATAATAATTCGCGCCAAAATTGTCACGCAACCGGAGTTACGTTTGGAAGTTGCTCGAAAGTATCGCTATTTGGCCAAGAAAAATTTTGAGAAATATAACATAGCCCTCTGCTAAAGGCGGGTAATTATGCATGAAAAAATTAATCTTCCTAATAATTTCTTCCATCTGGAAATAACTGAGCTGCTGGAAAAATTACAAACAAACATCGCCCTCGGCTTGAAAGATAATCAAGTTCAGATAAAGCAAAAACAATTCGGAGCCAATACATTCCAGACAAATAAATCAACTTCTCTCTCTCTTTTTATTCGCCAGTTTACCGGCAATCCTCTGCTTATTATTCTAGTCCTTGCAACTTTCATTTCATTCCTTCTTGGAGACAGAACAAGCGCGTTTTATATCTTCGGCATTATATTGGTGAGTGTGGTCTTGGGATTTTGGAATGAGTATGCGGCGGAGAAAACAGTTGAAGGACTTCTCAAAAAAATCGCGCCAACCGCGCTTGTTATTCGAAACGGGGAGACACAGGAAGTACCCGCGGCGCATTTAACAATCGGCGATATTGTACTCTTGTCCCAAGGCAGCATTATCCCCTCCGACATGCGCCTTATCGAAACCAACAATCTGGAAGTAAACGAATCCGCCCTGACAGGAGAATCAAAAACTGTTTACAAACATGAGAGTGAACACGTGAAGAATATGGGCTTTATGGGGACAAGTGTTGAGAGCGGGTCGGGAAAGGGAGTAGTCGTGCGGATCGGCAAGGCAACAGAGTTTGGCAAGATCGCCAAAAGCACGCAGTTTTTAAAGCCCGTTACAGAGTTTCAAAAAGGCCTGACGAACTTAGGTAATTTGATAATAAAGTTCGTAATCGTCCTGACAGTGCTTATTTTTCTTATCAACGCTTTTTTCAAGCACGATATTCTCACATCCTTGCTTTTTAGTCTGGCTGTTGCTGTTGGTATCACGCCGGAGCTTTTGCCGGTAATTGTTACAGTGAGTTTGTCTCACGGTGCTGGTAAACTCGCCAAGAAGCATGTGGTTGTCAAACAGCTTATTGCCCTGGAAAGTCTTGGCAATATCGATGTATTTTGCACCGACAAAACCGGCACGATCACCGAGGGCAAAATTAATGTTGTAGACTTCATAAATGCCAAGGGCAAGAAAGACGTCGGCGTCCTTACCGCCTCGCTTTATTGCAACAGCGCAGTTGTGCATAAGAGAATAACGGGCAACGCGATTGACGTGGCGCTTTGGAAGCACGCGCTTGCGGAAAAATTACATATCGCAAACGTAAAAAAACTTTACGAGGAAGAATTTGATTACAACCGCAGGCTTAATTTTTCCGTCGTCAAGAATCATACTGATACTGTACTTTTTGCCAAAGGCGCTCCTGAGTCAATCATCCCTCAATGCGCAAATATTGCGGACAAAAAAGCTCTTACCAGGAAGTTTGACGCCCTCAGATCCGATGGGCTTAGAATAATTGCCGTTGCCAAAAAGACTGTCGCTCAAAAAGATAAATACTCCTTTGACGATGCCGCAAATTTAGAATATCTGGGGTATATTACCTTTCTTGATACACCCAAGAAAACAGCGCCGCGGGCCCTCCAACAACTCAAAAATCTGGGTGTCGCTGTCAAAATAATTACCGGAGACAACGAGATTGTCACAAAAAAAATCTGTCAGCAAGTTGGCATAGACACGGGGCGTGTTTTTACAGGGCCGCAGCTTGAGAAATTATCTAACGCTGAGCTAAGGCATGTTGTGGACACTTCGCATGTATTTGCGAGAGTCTTGCCGCTGCAAAAACTCAAGATAATAAAGGCTTTGCAGGACAACGGACATACCGTCGGCTATATGGGAGATGGCATCAATGATCTGCCGGCGCTCCATAACGCCGATGTTGGCATTTGCGTCAACGACGCGGTTGACGTTGCCAAAGAAGCCGCCTCAGTTGTGCTTCTTCGCAGTGGAATTGACGTGATTGATGATGGGATACGGGAGGGCCGCCGCACCTTTAGCAATACTCTCAAATATATTATGATTACGGCGAGCTCAAACTTTGGCAACGTGTTTTCCGCGGCGGGCGCGTCGTTTTTCCTGCCCTTTTTGCCTATGAAACCGGTACAGCTTCTTCTAACCAACGCGTTGTATGACACTGCGCAATTATCAATTCCCACAGACAACGTAGACCATCAGGCGCTCCTCAAACCAAAACACTGGAAAATCGAGTCTATAAAACATTATATGCTTTTCTTCGGTCCGCTAAGTTCTGTCTTTGATTACCTGATGTTTGGCGTATTATTTTTCTTCTTCCATGCAAAGGGCCCTCTTTTTCAGACAGGTTGGTTTGTTGAATCACTCGCGACACAAATCCTCATTGTCTTTGTCATCAGGACTTCCAAACGGCCTTTTTATCAAAGTAAACCAAGCATCTGGCTCGCGCTTGCCTCACTTGGAATTGTCCTGGCAGGAATCATCATTCCCTTCACTACTCTTGCCCCCCATTTGGGATTTGTCCCCCTCCCGCCATTATATTTCGCGTTTCTCGTATTAATCATCCTCTCTTATCTGCTTATCATCGATTATACGAAAGGTGAGTTTCTGAAGAAGTTTAGTTTGTAAAACTTCAAAATCTACAGGTTTATGCAACCGGCAACTTCGACACCTGCGGCCAAACATTATCAGTCAAGGATCAGAATGGTATTGAAATGTACAATTGTAAATAATTTTTCAAAACTATTAATTTTTATTTCAAAAAGTGTTTAAACTATTTGATTTGCCACATAATAATCCAATAGCCTTCTGATCATGCCTTGATATGAAGCTTTGTGTTTTTTAGCATTCTCTTTAAAGAAATTAAGGCTTCTTGAAGTCAATGTTAATGTTACTTTAGTCTTTTTCTCATTAAGGCTCAGCTCTTCGGGGCTTGGTAAAAAATCATTTATGATCTTAGCCTCTATCGGTTCATTCGTATATTTTATTTTCTTTTTCATATATTTTCTTGCCTTTCCTCCAATAACCTGCTCCTATTATTCGAATTCTATTATTGCGTCGTGTAAAGCGTACTGTTAAAACACCTCCTTTCACTTTGCCAAAACAATAATATCTTTTTTCTATTTCACTATGCTCTAAGTCCTTTGCTATTACACGATTTGGGTCAATAAATGCGTATTGCGCTGTCGTAAAATCAACTCCATGCTTACGTAAGTTACTAGATTCTTTATCCTTATCCCATTCAAAGGATGTATTCATAAATATATTACCATGATACCATATATTTTGCCATACTCAAATTTAATTTGCATGAACTAAAATATATGGGAGAAGTTATATTTATGATTGTACGGATGGGTACCAAGCTAGGCCAAATGGAAGGTGGGATAGATATTACATGTTTTTGGACATTACCTATTTAATTTTGGTAGAATAAATTCTGTATGGAAGGTGATAAAGAAAATTTTAATCCTCCCGAATCGGCAAATCTTCCCATAGGGGAGAAAGGATTTTTGCAAGAGCGGAAGGGATTCAGGTTACCAGTGATTGAAGTTCGTTCTCATGTTATATGGGAAAATCCTGCATTTGTTGGCATCCACCCGTTTAAATTGGAAAAACTCGGCCTAAATTTTACAATGCAGCCACGGGCGAGGCAGCGTGGGATGAGGGATATTATGGTTGTCCCAGAACTTAGGGCGGGAAGGACGGGTTTATTACCGCCTGTAATTTTTGAAGATATTGATGGGAACAGATATCGTGATGTTGACTTAAAAGGGATAGGGCATTTTATCAATTTAAAGGAGGGATTTAGCGTGAAGCCGGTACAAGATTATATATCTCCGCCTCCATATTCAGAACATAAGCGTTTAGGAATTCTTGATTTAGATGACGCGTTGCATGACAAAGACCAAAATGAGAATTTTTTGGCTGTGGGTATACGAACATGCAGAGCTGTTGCCATTCTTGAGTTAGATGAGTTGGATAGATTCGGTACGAGGATATCATTAAAAGATGCAAAAGACTTGGCGGAGTATATACTCCCCGACGAAACACCTGTTGTTGAGGTAAGAGCGTATAAGACCAAAGAGCGCGTTCAATATCTTTGGGCACCGAATAAGCGTAGCCGCTCAGCCTTAGAGGACGCAAAGGCGCTTGTTGCT
>OBEQ010753126.1_pt1 | contig 15613 bp, 10 predicted proteins | sample 1670901 | NCBI WGS metagenome assembly OBEQ01 (sample SAMEA104232315, study PRJEB22302) | groundwater metagenome | biome: forest; feature: aquifer; material: groundwater | place: USA | collected 2011-08-07 | depth 5.4 m | reverse complement strand
GCAAAGGCCAACAGATCGATCTGGAGACCGGCGAGATCGGCCTCCACGCGACGGCGACGGTCGTGAAGGACGTCATCATCGTCGGCTCATCCTTTAAAGAAGGCACGCAGGTCGTTACGCACAACAACACGAAAGGTCTCGTCCGCGCGTTCGACGTCAAGACCGGCAAGCTGCTGTGGACGTTCAACACGATTCCTCGTCCGGGTGAGTTCGGCAACGACACGTGGGAAAACGAATCGTGGGCCACCAATGGCAACACGGGTGTCTGGACCCAGATCACGGTGGATGAAGACCTGGGCCTGGTCTATCTCCCGGTCGAAGACCCGACGTCGGACCAGTACGGCGGTCATCGTCCCGGCAACAATCTCTACGGCGACAGCCTCGTGTGCGTCGATCTAAGAACGGGCCAGCGCAAGTGGCACTTTCAAGTCGCACACCATCCGATCTGGGACTACGACCTGTCTTCGGCGCCGATCCTCGCCGACATCACCGTGAACGGGAAAGTGATCAAAGCCGTCGCGCTGCCGAGCAAAGAATCCTTCCTCTACGTTTTCGATCGCGTGACGGGCCAGCCGGTGTGGCCGATCGAGGAACGACCGGTGCCGCAGTCCGATGTCCCCGGCGAGAAGACCTCGCCGACGCAGCCGTTCCCGACCAAGCCGCCGGCCTACGCGCGACAAGCGGTCACGGTCGACGAGTTGATCAACTTCACACCGGCAATGCGAGCGGAGGCCCTCGAGACGGTCAAGATGTACCGCATGGGACCGATGTTCCTGCCGGCGGTCGTGAGCAAAGTCGGCGGACCGCTCGCGTCGATCACGATCGGCACGCTCGGCGGCGGAACGAATTGGCCCGGCGCCTCGTACGATCCTGAAACGCATACGGTCTACGCGTCGGCGGCCAACGCCGGCGTCTCGATGCTCGGCCTCGTCGAGCCTCCGCCGGGATTCTCGGACATTCGATATGTCGCGGGCGTCGCCGGACGCGAATTCCGGATCAACGAAGGACCTGGTTTCGGCAGCGCGGCCGACGCACCGAAAGTAAGCGTCAGCCAGCAGCGTCTCCAGTCGATCGGCGCCGCGCCCGCAGCAGCAGCTCCGGCGGCTGCGGGTCGAGGTAGTGCAGCCACGCCAGGTGCGGCCGGCACGCCACCAGCTCCAGTGGCAGCGGCGGGCGGTGGGGGAGGCGGCGTCAACGTGCAAGGGCTGTCGCTCGTCAAACCGCCCTACGGCGTTCTCTCCGCGATCAATCTCGATCGCGGCGAGCTCGTGTGGCAGGTGCCGCACGGCGATACGCCGGACGTCGTCCGCAATCATCCGGCGCTCAAGGGCCTGAACATTCCGAAGACCGGCCAGCAGGGCAGCGTCGGACAGGTGGTCACCAAGACGCTGGTCATCCTCGGCGACCCGCAGATCACGACGACGCCCGAGCATCCGCGCGGGGCGATGCTGCGCGCGTACGACAAGCAGACGGGCAATCAGGTCGGCGCGGTCTGGATGCCGGCGCCGCAGAGCGGTTCGCCGATGACGTATTCAGTCGACGGCAAGCAGTACATCATCGTCGCCATCAGCGGCGGCAACTACTCGGGCGAGTATCTGGCGTTTTCGCTCCCGGCGTCCGAGACGCGCACGACGGCCGGCGGGCAACAGTAGGGAACCCGGATTTCGCTGAGCTGTGCGCTGGAGATTCTCATGCGCTCATGGATGACATTGTCCGGCGGCGCCGTGCTGTCGGTCCTGCTCGCGCAATCCGGCGGCGCGCAGCCGGGGACCGCATCAACGAACGGCGCCGACTGGCCGATGTATCGCCACGATCTGGCCGGCACCGGGTACTCACCGCTCGCCCAGATCACGACCAGGAACGTCGCCACGCTGACCCAGGCGTGGACGTACAGCCTGCAAAGCGATGCGCCCGCAGCCGCGGCGCCGTCCGGAAGAGGCGGCGCCGGCGGTGCGAATTCCGAAGCGACGCCGATCATCGTCAACGGCGTCATGTATCTTCCTGCGGCCAACCGCATCATCGCGATCGAGCCGGACACCGGGAAGGAACTCTGGCAGCACCGCATCTCCGGCGCCGCCCCTTCGCGACGTGGCGTCGCGTATGCGCCAGGTGAGAGCGGCTATCCGCCACGGATCGTCTTCACTGCCGGACGCCGCTTGATCGCGCTGAACGCGACTACGGGCATGCCCGCCACCGGTTTCGGCACGGACGGTGAAGTCGACATGGTGGCGCCGTACAACTCGGTGCCGCTCGTCTACAAAGATGTCCTCGTCGTCGGAGCGAACAGTCCGCCCGGAGCGATCGGAGGCGTCGGCAATCCACGCGCGTTCGATGCGCGGACGGGCGCCAAGCTGTGGGAGTTCAGCTCGGTGCCACAGCCGGGTGATGTCGGCCATGACACGTGGGACGGTGACAGTTGGAAGGGCCGTCTCGGCGTGAACGCATGGCCGTTCTATTTCACGCTCGACGAGCAGCGCGGGCTCGTCTATGTGCCGTTAGCGTCGCCCGTACCGGGCTCGTACGGCGGAGACCGAAAAGGCGCCAACCTGTTCGGCAATTCCATCGTCGCGGTGGACGTCCGCACGGGTAAGTACAAGTGGCACTTTCAGACGATCCATCACGACGTGTGGGACGCCGATCCGCCCGCGCCCCCAGCATTGTTCAACATCATGCGAAGCGGCCGCACGGTGCCCGCGCTCGCGTTGACCACAAAATCCGGCTACATGTACATCTTGAACCGCGAAACCGGCCAACCAATCTTCGGCGTCGAAGAGCGCCCGATGGCCGGGAGCGATGTCCCCGGCGAGCTGGCCTTTCCGACACAGCCCATTCCGGTGAAGCCGTCGCCGCTGGCGCGCGTCGCGTTCAAACTTGAAGATCTCGTCACCGCGGCGGACACGACGCCCGAACACGCGGCCGCCTGCAAGGAGCTGGTCGAGAAAAACGGCGTGTACAATGCCGGCCCGTTCACGCCGTGGGCGTATCGCGCGGAGGGCGCTCCGCCGAAAACGACGCTGGTATTTCCCGGCGGCCTCGGCGGCGCGAACTGGGGAGGCACCGCGTACGATCCGAAATCTGGATATGTCTTCGTCGTGTCGCAAGACGACGGCGCGCTGGGGTGGATCGAGAAGGGCCGGGATGGCGCACCCGGTTCGTTCGACAAGGCCATGCCGGATCGACCAGGACAGGGGCGCGGCACCTTCGATGTTCGCATTGGCGGCTCGCCTTGGCCTTGCCAGAAGCCGCCATGGGGCCGGCTGATCGCGGTGAATGCGTCGACCGGTGACTTCGCCTGGCAAGTGCCGCTCGGGATCACCGACGGTCTTCCCGAGACCAAGCAGCGCACTGGACGACCCGCGATGGCTGGCGCCATCGTCACGGCTGGAGGCGTGCTGTTCGTGGCGGCGACCGACGACAATCGCTTCCGTGCGTTCGAGGCGGCGAGCGGCAAGGAACTCTGGGTGACAACGCTCGAGCGACGCGGCAACGCCAATCCGATCACCTATCAGGCGAGAAACGGCAAACAGTACGTGGCGGTGGTCGCCACGGACACGCTGACGGTGTACGCGTTGCCGTGAGCACACTTCGTGAATTGTTTAGAGACTCTGAGAAGAGGAGACAGGCCATGACAGATGAGAAGCGCAATCCTGACGACAACAACGAGTCGACCACCGACCTGTCGCGACGCGATTTCGTCGCCCTGACGCTGGCCGCCGGCCTAGCCGCTGCCGCGGACAACATGGTCTCGGCAGCGGAACTACCGGTCGAGGCGGTCAACGTCGAGGTAAAGACACCGGACGGCGCGTGTGATGCCACGTTCATCCATCCGACGAGCGGGTCGCACCCGGCCGTGCTGATCTGGCCGGACGCGGGCGGTCTGCGTCCCGCCATGGTCGACATCGGCAAGCGCATCGCCGCCGAGGGCTTCTCCGTGCTCGTGCCCAATCCCTATTACCGCGCGACCAAGGCGCCCGGAATCGACGTGTCGTCGTTCAACTTCCAGAACCCGGCGGATATGGCAAAGCTGCGGCCGCTGATGGGCAGCATCAACGCGGCAGGCGCGGCCGAGCGGGACGCGGTGGCGTTCATCGCGTTCCTCGACGCGCAGAAACCGGTGAACACGGCGAAGAAAATCGGCACGCAGGGCTACTGTATGGGCGGTCCGCTCGTGATGCGGACGGCCGCGGCTGTCCCGACCCGCGTCGGCGCCGGCGCGTCGTTTCACGGCGGCGGGCTCGTCACCGACCAGCCCACCAGCCCGCACTTGCTCGTGCCCAAGATGAAGGCGCGCCTCTACATCGGCATCGCGTCGAACGACGATCAGCGTCAGCCGGACGCGAAGGACAAATTGAAGGAGGCGTTCGCCGCCGCGAAGGTGTCCGCCGAGATCGAGGTGTACCAGAGCCTGCACGGCTGGTGCGTGCCGGACATGCCGGCCGAAGTCGGCAAGCCGATCTACAACAAGCCGGACGCCGAGAAGGCGTGGGCGAAGCTCGTCGCGCTCTACAAGGCGGCGCTGGCCTGAGTCTGGCGGCGCGGCGATCCCCTCGACGCGTGTGAACCGGCCATGGCTCCCTGGCGGGGGCTTGACAGCCGGTTCGCGCCATTGTATATAACTCATAGGTAATGCAACCGATGAGTTATGAACAGATGACCGCCGATCGCCTCGATGCGACGTTCGCGGCGCTCGCCGATCCCACGCGGCGAGCGATCCTGGCCCGCCTCGTCTCGAGCGAAGCGTCCGTGACGGAGCTGGCAGAGCCGTTCGCGATGAGCCAGCCGGCGATCTCCAAGCACCTGAAGGTCCTCGAGCGCGCCGGCCTGGTTTCGCGCGGCCGCGACGCGCAGCGGCGGCCCAGCCGGCTCGAGGCCAAGCCGCTCGCGGAAGCCACCCAATGGCTGGAGCGCTACCGCCAGGCTTGGGAAGGCAGCTTCCAGCGCCTCGATGCCCTGCTCGACGAGTTGAAGACCGAGAAGAAGACACATGGAGGGAAGACACTTGGCCGGAAGAAACGTGGACGCACCAAGCGATAGAGGAGATCACCGATGACGGACTCCGTGAAGAACACTGGAACGTTGCAAGTCACGACGCCCTCGGATCGGGAGATCGCCATGACACGCGTCTTCGATGCTCCGCGACGTCTGGTCTTCGACGCGTGGACCAAGCCCGAGCTGCTCAAGCGCTGGCTGGGGGTGCGGGAGGGCTGGTCAATGGTTGTTTGTGAGGTCGACCTGAAGGTGGGCGGCAGGTACCGCTTCGTGTGGCGCAAGGGCGCCGACGGACCTGAAATCGGCACGGGCGGCGTCCATCGCGAGATCGTGGCGCCCGAGCGGATCATCAGGACCGAAGCGTTCGACGGGCACCCCGGCGAGGCGTTGGACACAACGGTCTTCGTCGAGCAGGGTGGCAAGACGACGGTCACGACCACGATGCGCTGCGAGTCGCAGGAGATCCGCGACGCGTGGCTCAAGTCCGGCATGACGCGCGGAGTCGGCGAGAGCTACGACAAGCTCGACGAGTACTTCGCGTCAATCGCATGACGCTCCTTGATACCCGCGGGTAAGGGCGGTCCAGGAAGATTTCACCCGCCTGTGTCGATTTAACAGGCCCTGAAACGACAGGTAGGTATGAGCCTCATCACCGATTTCAAGTTTGCGTTGCGGTCGTTGTCCAGGGTCAAAGGCCTGGCGACCACGGTCATCCTCACCCTGGCGCTTGGCATCGGTGCCAATGCGGCAATTTTCAGCATCGTCCGCGGCGTCCTCCTGCGACCGCTCGTCAACAGGGACGAAGATCGGCTGATTTACATTCGGCAAAGCGCGCACGGCATCGGCGCCGTGAATGCCAAGTTCTCGGTCCCGGAGATCCGGGACCTTCGCGCGGGGGTCAAGACGCTGGCCGCAATCGGCGACTTCTCCACCGTCGATTTCACGTTGGTGGGTCTCGGCGAGCCTCGCGTCGTGCGCGCCGGAGTCGTCGGCGGCTCGTACTTCGACGTCATGGGACTCCGTCCGGTGCTGGGCCGGCTGCTCGACCCGGCCGACGATGGGCCGCAAGCCGCGGGCGCGGCGGTACTGACCCATCGGTTCTGGACCGCCTCGCTGGCGAGCGACCCGGCGGTGATCGGCAAGACGATCAGGCTGAGCGATCGTCAGGCCACGATCATCGGTGTGGTCGAGCCGTCTGTCCCGTACCCGGCGCAAACCGAGATCATCGCGAACGTCGTCACGAGCCCGCACCACATGTCCGCGATGATGGTAGAGGGGCGCGTGCACCGGATGACGGACCTGTTCGCCCGGCTCGCCACGGGTGTGAATCTCGACACGGCGCTCGCCGAGCTCCGGACGGCTCACACGGCGATGGTCGAGGCGCACCGCGAGTCGTATCCCAAGAAATCCGACTTCCGCATCGACGCGGTGCGGTTGCGCGATCAAATCACGTCGCCGGCGAGAACCGTCCTGCTGGTGTTGCTCGCGGCGTCCGTATTGATCTGCGTGATCGCGTGCTCGAACGTCGCGAACCTGATCCTGGCGCGCTCCGTTCGGCGCGAAGGCGAGCTGGCCATTCGCGCGGCGCTGGGCGCGGGCGCGGGCGCGCTACGTCGAATCTTGCTGGTGGAGAGCCTGCTGCTGTGCGGTGCCGGTGCGGCGTTGGGCGTGATCATCGCGCGTCCGATGGTCGCGGTCCTGGCGCGGTACGCGTCGCGTTACTCCGTGCGCGCGTTGGACGTGACCGTCGACGCCACCGTGCTGTGGGTCGGCGTCGGCCTCGCATTGGTGTCGTCGGTGCTCCTGGCGTTCGTTCCGCGGCTGCCATCGGCCGACGCGCCGAACGGTGTCGGTTTGTCGAACGGCGGCGTCCGGATGACGTCGTCCACGAACCGGCGCCTTCGCCTGTTCGCCGTCACGCAAATCGCCGCGTCGTTCGTGCTCCTGACGGGCGCCGGAGCGCTCCTTACGGCGCTGTTCGCGCTCCAGCGAGCCAACCCCGGCATGAACACGCGTAACGTGCTCGCGCTGCACGTGCCCGTCAACTACGAACGGCCGCCGGAGCAATCGCTTCCCCTCTACAAGGAAGCGATCCGCCGCATCGGCGAGTTGCCTGGCGTCGAGCAGGTGGCTGTCGGCACGCTGGTCCCGTGGCGCGAGGCCGGCGCGTGGTTCGCCGCGCAGTTCATGGTCGAGGGCTATGCCAAGGCCGACGGGGAAGACGATCCGCGCGGGAAGTTCCGGACGGTGTCGCCCGGCTTCTTTGCCGCGCTCGGTGTGAGGATCATCGCCGGACGCGACTTCAACGCGGGCGATCGCAGCGACGGCGAGAAGGTCGTGATCGTCAGCCAGAGCCTGGCGCAGCGGCTGTTTCCGAATCAGGACGCAGTGAACCGCAAGTTCATGTGGACCGATCCGGTGATCAAGTTCATCGGCGTCAGCGGCGGACCGCGACGGATCGTGGGCATCGCGGCCGACATCGACGACGAGAACATCGTCGCCAGTCCGTCGATGGTGGTGTATCACCCCCTCGATCAGGAAATGGGTGGAGGCCGGCTGTTCGTGCACACGCGGACGGATCCATACGCCCTGGTGCCGCCGATCACGAAGATTATTCGAGGCCTGGCAGCGGACCAACCGGTGGAGCAGGCCGCGACGCTCGAGGATGTGCGGGCGGAAGTGCTCGCGCCGAGCCGGCTGAACGCGCTCGTCTTCGGCGGATTTGCCGGCGTAGCGCTGACGATCGCGGTCGTCGGCGTCGCCGGCGTGCTGGCGTTTTCGGTGAGCGCGCGCACGCGCGAGTTCGGCGTCCGCCTCGCGATCGGATCGACGCCCCGGCACTTGCTTACGCGGGTCCTCGGAGAGGGTGCGGTGATTGCCTGCGCGGGCATTGCCGCCGGGGTCGTCGGGGGCCTCGCGCTCGCGCGAGTGGCCGGTGTCTTCCTCCAAGACGTGTCGCTTCCGGGCGTGCTGCCGCTTCTCGGCGCCACCACGATTCTGGTTGCAGCGGCGATTCTCGCGTCGCTGATGCCGGCTGCGCGGGCGTCACACGTCGACGTCATGCAGGCCCTGCGGTCTGAATAATCAGAGGAGATCACGAATGAAGGACGCCGGAACATTGGAAATCACGACGCCGTCGGACCGGGAAATCGTCATGACGCGTGTCTTCAACGCGCCGCGCAGGCTCGTCTTCGAGGCCTGGACCAACCCCAAGCACGTACCGCGCTGGATGCTCGGCCCGGAAGGGTGGACCATGCCCGTCTGCGAGATCGACCTTCGCCCTGGCGGAGCGTGGCATTTTGTCTGGCGCCGTTCCGACGGCACCGAGATGGCGATGCGCGGCGAGTATAAGGAGGTCACGCCGCCCGAACGGCTCGTCAGCACCGAAGCGTGGGGCGGCGACTGGCCTGAAACGCTCAACACGCTCTTCCTCTCCGAGGAGAATGGCAAGACGACGGTCAGACAGACGGTTTTCTATCCGTCGAAGGAGGCTCGCGATGCGGCGCTCAAGACGGGGATGAAGGACGGCGTGTCCCGGAGCTACGATCGTCTCGGCGAGTACCTGCGAACGATGGCGTGAGGCTCGCGACGCTGTCCTCAACCCTGGACCGTTTTGTTTCGAAAACCGGGCTGCTCGGCCGTCTCGCCTTCGACGGCCACCAGAGGAACGCCGTCCGGAATGCTTCGTCTGTGATGAGCCGGCCGATCAGGATTTCGATACTGCGCTGTGCCACGTGACGTCCGCCTTTCGTGGGCAGACCGGGAGTGGCCTCCACAGCGAGGCGGCACCCTATCTCGAGCGCTTCCGACGACGTGACTCGAGAAAGGCAATGTCCTCGGCGTCGCCCGGGGCCGATCGCTTCTTCTTGGCGATCCTCTTGAGGCGCAGGAGGTCCGGCTCGGAGGCGATGTCGAACACATGCGCGCGAATCTTGGTTCGCGTCGCGCGCGCGGCGAGCTCTACGGCAGGGATAGGGAAGTCGAACAGGAGGTTAATCCGAAGGCCTGTCTCCGTGTTGAAGAAGAATGCGCTCGCCGGCGCATCGAGGCGAAGCCGGATGGCCGCCACCTTACGATTGCCGATCGTCGAGATCACGTCTCCCATGTCGTTCAGACGCGAGACGAGTTGGAGTCCGCGGCCGTAGAAGAGACCGATCGTACGAGCGAGGCGGTCGCGCGGATGCGCGATCACAAAATCGAAGTCGCGCGTTACTCTGCGTGAACCCAGCACGACAAGGGCCATGCCTCCCACGAGCACGGGGTCGAGGCCGAGCGCGCGGAGACCTTGGACGATTTCGCCGACGGCTTGGAGATGATCGACAGGGTCGGGCATGTCACGATCCGGCGGGATCGATCCCTGGCCGCGGGCCGGCGGAGGCGCTCAGGCGCCTGACGGTGGTCGGCTGTCCTCGAAGCTCTTTCAGTACGGCGGCGTATCGGAAATTGTCGGCAATGCGGCGGGCTGCCTGGAGTGACTGAAGCCGAGCCCTGCCTCCCAGGGACGCAATGCGCACCTTCTCCGCCACCGACAACCGCTTACCACGTGCTCGGCCCCCTCTACGCCCCAGTGCTCTGGCCATCTCAGATGCGTTCATTGTGTATGCATTTTACTTAGCGCTAAGCACAATGTAAATGTGGATCTGAGACCTCCGAAGAATCAGCGCTGACCGTCGAGGTTCGCCGGTGACGGTGACGGGCTGCGGACACGACGCGATGCCGTCGTGAACGCCACGGCCCTACGCATCCAGGCGCGACGTGTGAAATACGGCTCGCAATTGGTCGTGATGAGGAGCGCAGAAACGTGTCGGGGGAGCCGGTTTCGGCTTGATGTAGCGGCGTCGATCAGCGCGCTTTTAGCGGACTCGCAGGAAATACCGGTACCGTTCCTGTTCAACGCCGTTCGTGCCGGCGCTGAACAGCGTGACGATGTAGTCGTCCGGCGGCAATTTCACGGCCGGGACGTCAATCTGGGCAACCGAGCCGGGGCCGGCGCGAGCATCATCCGCCGTGCCGCGCCACACTTCGTCGCCGGTGACGGGACGGACGACAGCGCGGGCGCTCTCGAGGCGTGCTGCTCGGGCGTCGCCTTCCAACTGCAGTCTCAGCACATCGGTTCCGGTCGGGATCGTGACGCTCGGGCTGTCGCCGGCCGCCCGCACGCTGAGCGGGGAGAGCGTGAAGGCGAAAACCCGCGGCGCGGGCGCCGCGGCGGGCGGTGCCGTCGGCGATGGTTCGACGCTGGGAGGAGTCGAAGGAGGAGGCATTGCCGTCTGCTGACCGCCGGCCGTCGGCCCTAGAGGCCGCTGGGTTCCCGCCATCCACCAGACACCCGCCGCGACGGCGAGCAACGCGGCCGCGGCCAACGCGAAGAGCGGCACGCTCCACGCCAGCGAGCGCCGTGGCGCCGTCGATCCGGCGGCGATCAGGCCACGAACTGTCTCGAGGCGCCTGCGTCGATGCGGCGCCGAGAGGTAGTCGCGTTCGAAGCGGTCGCGTTCGTCGAGCGTGAGACCGTTCGACAGGTAGTCCTCGACGAGCTCTTCCTCGGCCGCTTCCATCTTCTCCAGCGCGCCTTCGTCGGCAAAGTATTCCCGCTCGATGGCGGCGCGCTCGTCCTCGCTCGCCTCGCCGAGCAGGTAGCGCCGTGCCCGAATGGATTCAGGGTTTCTCAAGACGGTTCCTCACAACACGCCCGCAGACAGGCCTCGAGGCGATCGCGCAGCCGCTGCACCCGGCTGCGCAGCGCGTTGTCCGACAGCCCGAGTGTCGTGGCCAGACGACGGCGATTGGCGATCTTCGACTGTCGCTCGCCCCGGTAATAGTCGACCACGAGCGATCGGTTCTCGGCCGGAAACTCGGCCAGGCAGCGCTCGAGGCAATCGTCGAGCCGCTGTTGCTGATCAGAGGGTGTCGGGGCGCTGGCACGTTCCCGCGTGTCGTCGATCGACGTGAACGACGGCTGGCGGCGCCGCTCGAGAAGGACCATGCGGGCGATCCCATACGAATAGCTCCGGATGTCATCCACGGCCGTGTTCTCTTCCAGCCGGCGCGCGAGGCGGTCAAGGGCTTCATCGGCGCACTCATCCGGCGGCCACACGCCCCGCCAATCGAAGAATCTGACAAGCGTTCGCCGGAGCCGTTCGTACTCCTGCGCCGCCGGCTCGGCATCGGGGTGCAGTCTGGCGAGGAGGCGGGCCAAGCCCGCGGCGGTAATCGTGCGGTCGTCCTTTGTCCGAGGGACCATCCGGGGCACGCGAACGAACGGGATTGTACCAGCCTCACACCTCTAGGTGGCGGCGACGGCCAAAATGTGTCACCGACACGTTCCGGGCCTGCGCGTCACTCCAGAGATGTGGGGGTCCAACGAGCGCGACCCTCTCGCACGCGCGTGCCGTTTGGATATCCGTATAGCTCAGAGATGTGTAGGGGCCGACGTACGTGTCGGCCGGGCGGACACACGGGTCCGCCCCTACATACAAATTCACTCTACACAGACGTGAAAAGCGCTCTAGAATGCACGCCTTCACGCTATCAGTTTCTGAGGGACCGTTGCGAAAGCCGAACAACCGACGAGCCGCGTGGTCCTCGCGTCGCTGCCTCATCGGCCTGGCGTTCAGCCTGATCGTCGTCTCGACGCCGATGGCGCAGGACGTCCGACAACTCACGCCGGGTGCGGCCATCGAACGCGATCTCGCCGTTGGGCAGTCGCACACGTATCAACTGACGGTCGGCACGCGCGACCTCGTCCATCTCGCGATCGATCAACAGGGCATGGACGTCATGGCCACGCTCACCGGACCCGACGGTCAGGTGGTGACGGTCGCCAATGAGACGAACGATGAATTCAGTTCGGAAACATTGATCGCCATTCCTGGGATCGAAGGCCGCTACACGGTGGACATCCGCCCGGCGCGGACGGTCGGACCGCCCGGCCGGTATGCGATCCGCATCGAAGGGCTACGGCCCGCGACGCCGACAGACGTGATGCGCCTCGAGGCCGAACGTGCGTACGCGCGTGGTCAGCAGCTGAGGCGCGGTGGTGGCGTGGCGTCGAACTGGCCTCTAGCGATCGCGGAGTTCGAGGATGCGCTCGCCCGTTTCCGCGGGCTCGACGAACGCGCCGGGATATTGAAAACGTTGATCTGGCAGGCCGAGGTCCAAACGTTCCTCTTACGGCCCGAGGCGCTCGTGTCGGCGCAGGAGGCGAAGCAGATCGCTCTCGAACGCGGCGATCGGGCCCAGATAGCGCTGGCAATACGTATGGTGGGGCTCGCGCTGGAGCGGGCCGGTGACTCGAGGCGCGCGATCGCCGCGCTGTCGGAATCGGCGGCCATCGCCCGCGACATGGGCAACCGTCGAGCCGAAATGATCGCCGTCAACTCCGAGGGCACTCAGTACGGCCGGCTTGGAGATGCCGAAAAGGCCGTGTCCCGTTTGGAGCACGGAATCGCGCTCGCGCGCGCGATCAGCGATCGGGGGCTGGAATTGATCGGCCTCAACAACATCGGGATTGCGTACAGGGATCTCGGGGAGTACGACAAGTCGCTGAACGCCTACCGTCAAGTGCTGGCCGACGACAATGCGTCGTCGCGGCTGCGTGCGACCACGCTGAACAACATGGGGAATCTGGAGCGTCGTCTCGAGCGCCCCGAGAACGCGCTGCCCTTGCACACCGAGGCTCTGGCGTTGTCTCGCACGATGGGGGACAAGGAGCTCGAAGCGCGGTCGCTCAACACCCTCGGGCTGACGTACTTCTCGACTGGCGAGTCCTCCAGGGCGCTCGAGTTTCATCGCGATGCGCTCGCCATCAGACGTCAGATGAACGATCTGCCCGGCCAGGCCGCGTCGCTCAACGGCGCAGGGCTCGCGCAGCATCGGCTCGGCGATCGTGATGCTGCAGTGGGACTGCTGGAAGAAGCCCTGGCCATTCGCCGGCGGATCCGCGAGCAGTATGGAGAAGGGGACACGTTGCGGGACCTGGCCATCGTCGAACGCGATCGCGGCCGTCTGACGGTGGCGCTTGGCTATATCCAGGCGGGTGTCGATCTCGAGGAAATGATGCGGGCGCGAGTCACGAGCCCCGAGCTGCGCGCGTCGTTTGCGTCAACAGGACAGGACAAGTACGCGCTCCTCATCGATCTGCTTCAGCAGCAACACGCGGCCGACCCGTCGGGCGGTCATAGCGCGGCGGGCCTGCAGGTGAGCGAACGCGCCCGCGCGCGCGTGCTGCTCGAATCGCTGCTCGAGGCTCGTGTCGACCTGCGCGAGGGCATCGAGCCGGGGTTGCTCGATCGCGAGCAATCGCTGCAGAAGCAGCTGAACGAGGCATCGGCCTCGTTGTCGAGGGCGCTCGGCAGCACCGCACGCGAAGAGCAGATCACCGTCGTCTCCCAGCGTGTCGAGCGCCTCACCGCCGAGTACCAGCAGCTTCAAACAGACATCCGCCAGCGGAGCCCACGGTACGCCGCCATCACGCAGCCGCAGCCGTTGACGCTGGGCGACGTGCAGTCGGTGATCGACGAGGAGACGGTGCTGCTGGAATTTGCGCTGGGCGACGAACGCAGTTGGCTGTGGGCGGTGACGCCACACAGCATCGCCAGCATCGAGCTTCCGCCCAGGCGCGAGATCGATGCCGGCGCCCGGTCGTTGTATGAGCAGTTCACCTCACGGCAAAAGCGTAACGCCACCGGCGGCGACATTAAGGCCGCGGACGCCCGTCTGGTCACACAGGCGGCGGCCATGAGCACGATGTTGCTTGGTCGGATCGCGCCCCAGTTGAACGGCGAGTGGCGCGGCAAGCGCCTCGCCATTGTGGCGGCCGGAGCGCTCGAGTACCTGCCGTTTGCGGCACTGCCCGTGCCCGGCGCGGCCCCAGGGGTTCGAGCGATCCCGCTCATCGCGACGCACGAGATCGTCACCCTCCCTTCGGTGTCGGTCCTGGCCATGCTGCGCCGCGACACGACAAGCCGGCCCGCCGGCCCTACGAGCGTAGCGATTCTGGCCGACCCCGTGTTCGAAGCGTCCGATCCCCGCGTCACGTCGGCCAGTGCGAGAGCGCCCGCCGTCAGCGGCCTGCGCGGCGACGACACGTTCGAGTTCGGACCGCTGCGGACCGGGTTTGCCCGCCTGCCGTTCTCGCGCGAGGAAGCCAACGCGATTGCCTCGCTCGCCGGCGAGCGGAGCGTGTTCAAGGCGACCGACTTTCGCGCTAGTCGCGCCACTGTTCTTGGCGGCAGCCTGCAAGGCCATCGCATCGTGCACTTCGCGACGCATGGCGTGCTCGACAATCAGCGGCCTGCGTTGTCGGGCCTGATCCTGTCGCTGTTCGACGAGCGCGGCGCGCCGCAGAACGGGTTCCTGCGCCTGCACGACATCTACAACATGCGGCTCGACGCCGACCTCGTCGTGCTCAGCGCGTGTCAGACGGCGCTCGGCAAGGAGATCAGAGGCGAAGGGCTGGTCGGTTTGACGCGCGCCTTCATGTACGCCGGCGCGCCGCGCGTGGTCGCCACGCTGTGGCAGGTGAGCGACCTCGCCACCGCCGAACTGATGAAGCGGTTCTATCGCGGCGTGCTGCAGCAGAAGCTACCGCCCTCCGCCGCCCTCCGCGCCGCGCAGCGCCAGATGGCCCAGGACCCGCGCTGGGCTTCCCCGTACTACTGGGCCGGCTTCGTCATGCAAGGCGACTGGCGATAGGTCTCTCCGCGACACGTTTCTGCGCTCCTCGTCACTTCCAATTAGCCACGTTCAAAAGCATGGGTTGGCTATCCAGAGGAGTGGTGCGCGATGGCGACAAACATGAGCGATTCCAACCGGCGGCGTGTTCGGGCAGTACGGGCAGTAGTACTCCTGCTGGCGATACTTGGGGTCATCGATCGCGGCGTGACGAGTGCAGCCGACATCCCCGTGACCTCGCTGACCCAGAAAATCAGCAGCAGCGGCGGTTGTTCGTTGCAAGAGGCGATCTTCTCGGCCAACTTCGACAACAACATCGCCATCGACTACGTGAACGCCAGTGGGACGGAGCACTTCGTCACCACGCAGTGCGTGCGCGGCAACGGCGCTGACCGGATCATTCTGCCCTTCGGCGGCGTGTTTCGCATGAACCGGATCCTGGACGAAGCAAACAGCCCGTTTGGACCGGCGGCGACTCCGCTCGTCGACACGGATATCTCTATCCGGGCCAACGGATCTCGGTTGGAGTGGGTCGGCTCCGGACACGCCCGCGCGTTCACCGTCCTCAACCCGGGAGCGCTGACGATCGACAACGCCCACATCAAGGGCTTTTCCGCGAAGGGCGGCGATGGGCTCGATGGCGGTGGCGGTGGGATGGGCGCCGGCGGCGCCGTGTTCGTTTCATATCAGGCGCAACTCACCGTTACAAACAGCACCTTCGAGCGCAACGGTGCGATCGGCGGTAATGGCGCCAGCACCTACGACCTCCTGAGCAACGGGGGCGGCGGGGGCGGCGGACTGGGCGGTAACGGCGGTGACGGGCTCTTCGCCGGTGGAGGAGGAGGCAGCTCGCGGGGCAACGGCGGTAAGGGTACTAGATTGAACAACGACGGGTTCGTGAATGGTTATGGCGGGGGGGGCGGGGGGACGGGTTTTCCTGGGGGCCACG